>ERZ802822.2585-NODE-2585-length-9972-cov-11.707327_pt1 | contig 9972 bp, 7 predicted proteins | sample MGYA00345649_ERZ802822 | MGnify/ENA primary metagenome ERZ802822 (study PRJEB30503, sample SAMEA104212359) | marine metagenome | biome: Westerlies Biome; feature: [SRF] surface water layer (ENVO:00010504) within the epipelagic zone...; material: water... | reverse complement strand
ATGGGCCCGCATGACAAGCCTCAATCCATGTGTCCTGCCTTCGGGTCTTTACGCGTCGGTCTTAGAATGCGTCGGGTTGCTACCGTCTTGTCGGGCTCTGCTTGTTGTGTATACGGGCTAACTTTTGTTAGTCATTTTTATGGTGCTAGGCGCTCGGTTGGTTATGTTCCATTCAATTCTGAGACATTAGTAACAGGAAAGCTTTTTGAGGATATAAGAGACGCAGTACACGAATTAGCTGATCCAGACCATTATGATGCAGTTGTAGTTACTAATTTATGCGTACCAACCGCTAGCGGAGTTCCGCTAAGGCTTCTTCCCAACGAAATAAATGGTGTACGTATTATTGGAATTGACGTTCCTGGTTTTGGTGTTCCAACTCATGCTGAGGCAAAGGATATCTTGGCTGGTGCAATGCTTAACTTTGCGCGACAAGAAGTTGAAGCGGGTCCAGTTCAATCCCCAAAAGGCGGTAAAAATGATAGGCCAACTATAGCTATGCTTGGTGAAATGTTTCCAGCTGATCCAATGGTTATTGGTGCTATGCTTGATCCTATGGGTTTGGCTGCAGGTCCAGTATTGCCCGCCCGTGAGTGGCGTGAGCTATATGCTGCCTTGGATTGCGAAGCGGTTGCAGCCATACATCCCTTTTATACTGCTAGTTTGCGCGAATTTGAAGCAGCAGGTCGAGTTGCAGTTGGTAGTGCTCCCGTTGGATATGATGGAACAGCCGATTGGCTTGCAAACGTTGGGAAAGTTTTTGCTGTGTCAGAAACGCAAATAGCAGAAGCCCAAAATTTGTTTCTTCCCACTATAAAAGAGGCACTAAAAAATAATCCAATTAACGGCCGAATTACATTGTCAGGCTATGAAGGTAGTGAGCTTTTAGTAGCTAGGCTGCTGATAGAGAGTGGCGCTGATGTTCCATATGTAGGAACAGCCTGTCCCAAAACTGAAATGTCTCTGGCTGATGCTGATTGGCTTAGTCATAAGGGCACCGCAGTAAAATTTAGAGCTTCTTTGGAAGATGATTTGTCAGCAATCGAAGCTTTTGATCCTGACTTAGCAATTGGTACAACCCCAGTCGTGCAACATGCAAAAGAACAGGGCCGGCCGGGCCTTTACTTCACTAATTTAGTATCTGCACGGCCATTAATGGGCGCTGCTGGTGCCGGAAGCTTGGCGCAAGTAATTAATACAGCAATAGGAAATCGTGACCGAATGGCCAATTTAAAAGGTTTTTTCGAGGGTGTCGGTGCTAATGACACATCGGGAGTTTGGGAAGGATCTCCAAATCTGCGCCCCGATTTTCGGGCGCAACATCAGAAAAAATTAGATAAGGCAGCTAAAGCGGCCAAAGCACAGGAGATGATCTAGTGTTGATACAAGATCATGATCGTGCTGGGGGTTACTGGGGTGCCGTTTACGCCTTCTGTGCTGTTAAAGGACTTCAGGTTGTAATTGATGGTCCAGTTGGGTGTGAGAATTTACCTGTGACCTCAGTTTTACATTATACGGACGGACTTCCGCCACATGAACTACCTATTGTAGTTACCGGCCTTGGTGAGGAAGAGTTAGGTCGGGATGGCACTGAAGGTGCTATGAGAAGGGCCTGGGAGGCCTTAGACCCGGCACTTCCTGCTGTTGTAGTCACTGGTTCCATATCTGAAATGATTGGTGGGGGCGTCACCCCGCAGGGTACAAATATTCAGAGATTTTTGCCAAGAACCATTGATGAAGACCAGTGGGAGTCAGCAGATCGAGCTATGACCTGGATATTCACAGAATTTGGAATGACTAAGGGCAGAATGCCGCCGGAAAAGAAGCGTGAAGAAGGAGCTAAGCCCCGGGTAAATATTCTTGGCCCGATGTATGGAACATTCAATATGCCAAGTGATCTGCAAGAAATACGCCGGTTGGTCACAGGAATTGGGGCCGAAGTTAATATGGTTATGCCCTTAGGTGCCCACTTAGCAGAAATGCGTGGTCTCGTTAATGCTGATGTAAATGTTTGTATGTATAGAGAATTTGGTCGCGGTCTGTGCGAGGTCTTGGGTAAGCCATATCTTCAAGCGCCAATCGGTGTAGATAGTACAACGAAATTTCTCCGGTCTTTAGGGTCATTACTTGATCTTGATCCAGAGCCGTTCATAGAGCAAGAAAAGCATTCTACCATAAAGCCAGTGTGGGACTTATGGCGTTCTGTTACTCAAGATTTTTTTGGAACTGCGGACTTTGCGGTAGTGGCTAATGAAACTTATGCTCGTGGTTTGAGAAACTATCTCGAAACGGATTTGGGTTTTCCTTGTGCTTTTTCAGTGGCAAGAGTTCGAGGGAAAAAGACGAATAATCAAGAGGTTCGTGCGTTGATTGAGCAAAAGAAGCCATTGATTATTTTTGGTTCCATAAATGAAAAAATGTACTTAGCGGAGCTTAAGGGAGGTCATGGACCTCAGCCGGCTTTCATTCCCGCATCTTTCCCAGGAGCAGCAATAAGGCGGTCAACTGGCACGCCAATGATGGGCTATTCTGGTGCTACTTACGTCCTTCAAGAGGTATGTAATGGACTTTTTGATGCCTTATTTCATATTTTGCCTTTAGCCAGTGATATGGATGCCTCGGAAGCAACCCCAACACATTTACAACGAGATCTACCTTGGGATGCCCAAGCCCAGACCGAATTAGATCGAATTGTCTCTACTCACCCAATTTTAACAAGAATATCGGCAGCTAAGCGACTTAGAGATGCAGTTGAAATAGCGACCCTTAATGCTGGTCACGAACGTGTGACTATCGAAACCGTAATAGCTCTTGATGGGTCAAGTGCTATGCAGAATAAAGGAAACTAGAACTATGGCAGAAGTTTTTCAATCCACTCGAAAGTTTAGAGCAAAGCCACGCCGCTCTTTTGAGTTCGTACTTTTTTTTAGTGTAATTTTTATGCTCGCAATTCCATTTGCAACTGCAAGTTGGATTGCGGATGTGTTTCGTAAAAAGTCTATTTTTATAGACGGTCCTTTAGCTCGTTCAAGAGCCGAGGCTGATCGGATCACGCCCGTTATTTTCTCTGCCTAATGTTTCAGGTTGAGGATCAATGTCTGCTCTGCCGTATCGGTAGAACAGGACCCCAAAAGAGGCAAATGCTTCTAGAGGGACCCGGCCGCAGGGGTGCTGTGGCGTCAGCAAATTATTTCCGGAGGAAATGTCATGGCTGATAAAAATGGCTTGTCTTTTACAGGTCTAACCGACGAACAGGCGCAGGAGTTGCACTCTGTTTATTTGAGTGGGATGTGGTTATTCGTAACTGCATGTATCATAGCTCATATAGCAACGTACATCTACCGCCCCTGGTTCGCATTTTAGGAAGGATTGATTTATGGCTAAATTCTATAAAATCTGGCTCGTTTTCGATCCACGCCGTGTGTTTGTAGCACAAGGTGTTTTCCTTTTCTTGCTAGCTGCAATGATACATCTTGTATTGCTTAGCACGGACCACTTCAATTGGTTTGAATCTGCAGCTAGAGCAGCAGGTGGTTAAACCATTGTTCTGTAAGAGGTGAACAATAAATAATGCTACGGGCAGATGGTGCAACCATTTGGCCGTAGCGACTGAATGAAAACTAGTGATGCGCCTTAAAAGTGGCGTTTAAAAATGTCAAAAGGAGTATCAGCAACCGTTACTTGGTTCCAATATGATACAGTGCCAGCCGAAGTTGACTACAACTATAGGTTGGTGCGCGAATAATGGGATTGATGCAAATTATTGATAATTGTCGAATATTTGTTTTGACTTTATCAATTGCTCCAATCTCAGATGCCAGATTTGGCCTATTGTCCCATAGGTCAAATTCGGGGTTTCCACACCCCGGTTCCCTTCCTGTTGGCTACAGGAAACTGGCGTCGCACTTGCCCAATACAGGTGCGACGCCTTTTAAATAAATAAAAAGGATACTGAAATGTCGTTTCCATTTGAACTGCCAATTTTGGACAAAGTTTCCAGTCCGGACGACCTCAGGAACATGAGTGATCATGATTTGGGTAAGGTAGCAAAAGAACTCCGTAACGAGGTGATCGAAGTTGTTTCTCAAACTGGCGGACATTTGGGTTCTTCCCTCGGTGTTGTGGAATTGACCGTTGCTTTACATGCGATTTTTAAAACACCTCGTGACAAATTAATCTGGGACGTTGGCCATCAGTGCTATCCACACAAAATTATTACTGGACGCAGAAAGCGCATGATGGGCTTAAGACAAAAGGACGGTGTAAGCGGTTTTACGAAAAGGAGTGAAAGTGAGTATGATCCTTTTGGTGCGGCACATAGTTCTACGTCGATTTCAGCTGCGCTTGGTTTTACAATGGGCCGTGAACTTGGTCAGTCAGTTGGTGACTGTATCGCTGTCATAGGTGACGGGTCAATTTCTGCTGGTATGGCTTACGAAGCAATGAATAATGCGGGTGCAGAAAACAAAAGATTATTTGTAATTTTGAACGATAACGAAATGTCTATTGCTCCTCCAGTCGGGGCAATGTCTAGCTATCTGTCAGGCTTGTATGGGAATACGGCTTTACATAAATTGAAAACAATTGCTGAGGAGGTGGAGGTTCACTTGCCGTGGGCAATGCGTGATGGAGCCCGAAGAGCACGACAAATTGTAACTGGTTTGCATGGTCAGGCCACTTTATTTGAAGAACTGGGTTTTGATTATTTGGGGCCAATCGATGGCCACAATATGCCACAATTATTATCAGTTCTTCGAGCCGCAAAAGCTCGTGCAACTGGGCCCGTGCTTATTCATGTTTGTACTAAAAAAGGCTTTGGCTATGCTCCTGCTGAAAACTCCAGTGACAAATATCATGGAGTATCAAAATTTGATATAGCAACTGGCCTTCAGTCTAAGACTCCTGCTAATGCCCCAAGTTACACTGGTATATTTGGGCAAGCTCTAACGATTGAAGCAGAGGCAGACTCACGCGTGGTGGCTGTTACTGCTGCAATGCCATCTGGTACTGGTGTACATACTATGGCCAAGGTTTTTCCTAAACGTGTTTTTGACGTTGGAATAGCTGAACAGCACGGTGTAACTTTTGCCGCTGGTATGGCCGCGAGTGGTCTCAGGCCGTTTTGTGCTATTTACTCAACATTCTTACAGAGGGGCTATGATCAGATAGTACATGATGTAGCGCTACAGAATTTACCCGTACGCTTTGCAATTGATAGAGCAGGGTTAGTGGGGGCAGATGGAGCAACTCATGCTGGGGCATTTGACGTTGCTTATCTGGCAAATTTACCAAATTTTGTTGTCATGGCTGCCTCTGACGAGGCTGAATTAATGCACATGGTACGTACGGCTGCCGAATACGATGCTGGACCAATTTCCTTTCGATATCCAAGGGGTAATGGTTTGGGCGTTGAATTGCCTAAGCGAGGAGAAGTCCTTGAAATAGGTAAGGGGCGCATAATTCAAGAGGGTTCAGATATCGCAATTCTATCTTTTGGAGCGCACTTGTCAGTTGTTCAAGAGGCTGCTGCGGCTTTAAAATACCAGGGAATTTCAGTTACAATTGCTGATGCCCGCTTTGCAAAACCGCTGGATACAGAATTAATTAATGATTTGGTAGATAATCATTCCGCTATTTTGACAGTTGAGCAAGGATCAGTAGGGGGTTTTAGTAGTCTGGTTCTTCACCATTTGATGCAGTCAGGAAAGATGTGCCACGGGGTCAACATAGACTGTATGGTATTACCAGACCGTTTCATTGATCAAGCAAGTCCTACTGAAATGTACCGTGATGCCGGAATGAGTGAAGGGGATATAATCGCTCGTTGTATAGAATTACTATCAAAAAGCTTAGGTAAATCTGATCAGCAGGTAGATAAAATTAATATTCAAAGTTCATAAAGCCTAGTGGATTGCTAAATTATCTATAAAAGTTATTTGAAAAATTTCAAAATATGGATATTTACTTTGGGGCTGCAGCGCTGCGGGTCTTGTCTATGAATTTTTCAAAAAATCAAAAGTACGTGTCTGAATTACTAGGCTCATTTTTTCTTGTTTTAACAGTTGTTGGTTCTGGAATTATGGCTGACCAACTTTCTCAAGATAATGGCATCACATTGTTAGGTAATGCAATTCCAACTGGGTTGACGTTGATAGTAATAATCTCAATTTTTGGACCAATTTCTGGAGCTCACTTTAACCCCATAGTTTCTCTCGTATTTTGGTTAAAGCGAATGATGTTGTTAAAGGATTTTATAGCATATGTTGTCATGCAAATAGGTGGTGCAATTTTTGGATGCATCGTTGCTAATATTATTTTTAAATTACCTCCTGTAACAATTTCTACGTTAGTAAGACATGATTTTTCTCAATTTTTATCTGAAATATTAGCAACCTTCGGGTTGATTTTGGTAATTTTTATTGGGAGTGAAGTTACAAAGCAGAATATACCACTCCTGGTAGGTTCCTATATTACGTCGGCTTACTGGTTTACCTCTTCAACTAGTTTTGCAAACCCAGCTGTGACCGTCGCTAGACAGTTCTCTGATACTTTTACAGGAATTTCTCCTTCCGGAGTGCCTACTTTCATTATAGCCCAAATATTTGGCGCAATTTTAGGATTTGTTGTTATTCAATGGCTAACCAATAAGGTGATTTAAAGTGACTAGTAATCTTTCTGTATGGTTGAATTCCTCAGAAAGCCAAGATCTGATGAATAAATGAGAGTTTTTATGCTAGTTCCCACAAACGTAATTACGAATTTCCAGATATTTTAACTGGCCACATGACTGATTTTCTTATAACTTAGTTAATGGAGTTTGTGTTATCTCGCGACACAAATATAGCTTAATTTTGAGTTAAATTTAATGAAGTATGAGATATTAGAGACAGCTGAACGTGAAGCAAGTGTTGCATTTTATAAGGCTTATTTTTATGGTTCAGGCGATCTGTCTTTACTTTTAAATCATCTAGAGATTTGGCCTACACATGCCAATTGGCTTGTTGCCGAACTTCTATTTTTTCTAAAACACCGTGATCAAGATAGTCGTTGGCCGAGCGGAGGGATTGGATACGATATTAGAGATGATCAAATTTGGATGTACTTTACAACCGGTGTTGATGAAAAGAATACTTATTACGATGAATATACAGAAGAAAACTATCCAAACCGCGTTTCCGATATAGCAAATTTTATGAATATTGATCCATTTTTAATTGAAATCATTATAAATTATAAAATGCAACAAATGTAACTTTTTGGAGAAATGGCTGATATATATTTTAAGAGTTGGCATTAGTTAACATAAGTTATACCCTCACTTGATGGTTCACTTTATACCAGTAAATAATCGTAAAGCTGGGCTAATTATGGTTCTGGCTATGCTTATTATTGGCTTTATAGATAATTATATTGCAGTCATCGCTAAAACTGCAAGTTTGTGGCAGTTCCAAATAATGAGAGCGGGGCTGGCTCTGCCTATATTGTTGATTTTTTCTGCCTTTGGACTGGGTGTGTTGAAGCCAATAAGGTGGTGGGCAGTATATTTCCGTAGTTTTTTAACCGCTTTATCGATGCTTTTTTACTTTGGTAGCCTAGCATTCGTTACATTTGCAGACGCGTTGGCTGGTCTATTTACAGCCCCAATTTTTGTGCTCTTAATTAGTGCATTTTTTTTAAGGCAGCCGATTGGGCCAAAAAGAATAATTGCAGTTTTTATTGGTTTTTTGGGAATTTTACTTGTTTTGGGTAATACCGCTGACGAATTTAGCTTCATTAGTTTGTTACCTGCTATCGGGGGTTTTTTTTATGCTTGTGGATCAGTAGCGACGAGGCAGTTATGCATGGGAGAGACGACACTTTCTATGCTTGCTGCTCTCCTTATCATTCAAGCGATCGTAGGTTTTATGGCAATTTTTTGTTTGTCAATATTAGGATTTGGTGCCCCTTTGGGTGCAGATGGTTTTATCTTAAGAACCTGGGTCTGGGAAATGTCTCCGTTTATTTGGTGGGTAATTTTACAAGCTGTGGGAGCAATTATTGGTGTGGGGTTAATATTCAAGGCTTACCAGATAGGAGATGCTTCATATGTATCTATTTATGAATATTCTGTATTCGTTTTCGGTCCTGCCTTTGCGTGGCTACTGATGGATCAGCCAATAGCTGCCTTACAAGCATTAGGTATACTTTGTATCACTTTTGCTGGTATTTTGATTGCGTTCCGTTCGGTTTCGACGTGAGTGTGAAAATTAGTGAATAATGGGTATTACAAACCTGGAAACTTAGAGAGTTCTTAAGGTAACAATAAAATGACAAAGAAACGCAGAAGTAGCTTATGGTACGGAAATAAAGATCGTGATGGTTTCATACATCGATCTTGGATGAAAAACCAAGGGTTCCCTGACCACGCTTTTGATGGGAGACCGATAATTGGTATTTGTAATACGTGGTCTGAATTGACACCGTGTAACTCCAGTTTAAAGGATCTTGCTGAAGGAGTTAAGCGAGGTGTTTGGGAGGCTGGTGGTTTCCCAGTTGAATTCCCAGTTATGTCTCTAGGTGAGACACAAATGAAACCTACAGCAATGTTATTTCGCAATTTATTGGCAATGGATGTTGAGGAAAGCATAAGAGCTTATGGTATTGATGGTGTTGTGCTTTTAGGCGGTTGTGACAAGACAACTCCTGGCCAAGTAATGGGCGCCGCATCTGTTGATCTTCCAACGATCGTTGTAAGTTCTGGACCGATGCTGAACGGTAAGTGGCAAGGACAGGATATAGGCTCTGGTACCGACGTTTGGAAATTTTCTGAAGCCGTACGTGCTGGGGACATGTCACTCTCTAACTTCATGGCGGCGGAAAGTGGCATGAGCAGATCCAAAGGTGTTTGTATGACTATGGGTACCGCCTCCACAATGTCCAGCTTAGTAGAAGCAATGGGGCTCAGTCTTCCTACTAATGGTGCTCTTCCAGCTGTTGACGCTCGTCGCATGGCACTAGCCCATCTTACTGGCAAGCGTATTGTTGAAATGGTTGATGAAGAGTTGAAGCTATCGGAAATTTTGACAAGAGAAGCTTTTATTAATGCGATAGTTACCAATGCTGCGGTAGGAGGCTCATCCAATGCTGTTGTTCATTTGTTGGCTATAGCTGGTCGTGTTGGGATTGAGTTGAACTTAGACGATATTGATTTAGGCAAAAATGTACCTTTGTTGGTGAATTGTATGCCATCGGGTTCATACTTAATGGAGGATTTTTGTTATGCGGGGGGCGTTCCTGCGGTCTTGGCGGAAATTTCTCATATTCTTAAGCCGGTGAAAACGGTTCTTGGGTCTGGCCTTGAGGAATATTACAAAGATGCAGAATGTTGGAACAGAGATGTAATTTTTCCGTATAAAAACCCGATTAAAAAGGATGCTGGCCTTACCGTTTTGAAAGGTTCGCTTGCCCCAGAGGGTGCAATTATAAAGCCTTCCGCTGCAACACCAGAATTACTTGAACATCGCGGTCCAGCATATGTCTTTGAAAGTGTTGAGGATATGAAAAGTAATATAAACAACGAGGATCTACCAGTAACAAAAGATACCATATTAGTTTTGAAAGGTTGCGGTCCAAAAGGATATCCAGGAATGGCAGAAGTGGGCAATATGCCAATCCCAGCAAAACTAGTACAAGAGGGTTTGCGGGACATGGTAAGAATATCTGATGCAAGGATGTCAGGTACGGCTTATGGCACTGTAGTACTGCACGTTGCGCCTGAGGCTGCCGCCGGTGGAGTGTTGGCTTTGGTAAAGACTGGCGATGAGATCCTTTTATCCACTAAAGAGGGTAGGCTTGATCTTTTGGTTGGGGAAGAAGAGCTCATTGCAAGGCAAGCTTACATGTCTACACCACTTCCTGACTATGAGCGTGGTTACACTAAGCTCTATATTGCTCATGTCTTAGGCGCTGATAAGGGAGCGGATCTAGACTATT
>ERZ802822.2579-NODE-2579-length-9993-cov-14.431121_pt1 | contig 9993 bp, 13 predicted proteins | sample MGYA00345649_ERZ802822 | MGnify/ENA primary metagenome ERZ802822 (study PRJEB30503, sample SAMEA104212359) | marine metagenome | biome: Westerlies Biome; feature: [SRF] surface water layer (ENVO:00010504) within the epipelagic zone...; material: water... | reverse complement strand
TACTTTATGAACTTAAAAGGGACTAAGTTTCAATTAAAAGTCTGGAACTACTTAAAGAAAATACCTAAAGGAGAGGTAAAAACCTACCTAGAAGTTGCTAGAGCCATTGGAAAACCTAAGGCTTTTAGAGCTGTAGCAAATGCAGTTGGTAAAAACCCTTATCCACCTAAAATACCATGTCATAGAGTGATTAGATCTGACGGAAGTCTTGGTGGATACTCAGGAAAAGGTGGAATCAAACAAAAAAGACGTTTATTGAGGTCAGAGAAAGTCATTCTTAAATAGTGATTTAAGGCTTAAAAGCATTCAAAAAACCCTGAAAATAAACACTTTTAGCTTATTTTAAATTATTTGTCTACAAATGGTATTATACACCCTTCAGTTGTACCACATATCGATCCTTGCTAAAAATAAGGTGCTCTATGGACGTTTAAAGCATATATTCCTATACTGCATTGCTCTAGTTATCAATAATACCAATAGTTTTAAAAGACCCTAAATATTGAGCTTTTTAAGTTAGTTTCACCTACCCTTTTTTAAATAAATTTTAAAAATGATATTAATAATTTTTTACCCGCTTATAATCGTTGGTATTAAATGATTTTTTTTATATCCAATTAAATAGTTAATAATTAGTTTTATACAATCATCATTTGTTGATTAATTGAGATTTGCTCTATCAAATTATTTAAGACAGTAAACATATTGTTACTATATATAATATAAACATATTAATATTTTATATCAAAAAAAACTCATAATTACAGTAATTTATATAAATTATATAAAGTATTAGTTTAATATATAGTAAATAAAAAGTTACTATTATTAATTTCTACTAAGATGGTACTCTCGCCTAGAAATATAAAGTCCACTTAAAACTATTATGAAAAGACCTAAGTAAGTCCAATTATCTGGGAGTTCATTAAAGAAATAATATCCAATTATTACATTTGGTATTATCTCAGTATAGCCCAAAGGAGCTAATTTCGAGGCATCTGCGTATTTGAGAGATAATATTAGGAATAAATGACCTATGCACGCAAAAACGCCTATACCGGCCATTAAAGACCACTGATTTAGTGTTGGTTTTACCCAATAGAAAGGAATAATTAGAGAAACTAGTAAGGCCCCTACCATCCCGGTAATTAAGAGTGTAAGCAATGGATTGTCTGAGGTGCTTAATTTACGAGTAATAATAAGATAAAATCCATAAAAGAAGCCTGTTGCTAAAGCGGCCATACTTGCCAAGTTAAATTCAAGAAAACCAGGTCTAATAACAATTAATGACCCAATAAACCCAACAGCAACAGCTGTCCACCTTCTAAAACCAACTTTTTCTCCTAATAAAATAGGTGAAAATGCTGTTACTATTAAAGGAGCTATAAATGCTAAAGTTAAGGCTTTAGCTAATGAGATGACTGAAATTGCATAAAAAAAACAGATATTAGCAGATAGTAAAATTAGACCTCTAAATATTTGAAGCTTAGGTTTATCTGACCAAACAAGTTGTTTTTTGTAAAAAAAAAGCATTATAGGAAAAACAAAAGCAACAGTAAAAAAATATCTAGCCCAAGTAATTTGTAAAATTGGAAGATCATCACTTAAATATTTAGCAAAACCATCCATGACAGGTAAAAACATCCATCCTAGTAAGCTAAAAATAATGGCTTTCATAAGCCAATTGATACAATTTAATTGAAGTACTTTAAAGCAAAGAATACCACAATAGGAATTGTGATAAATGACATTAATGTGGAAACGACAATTGTGCTAGCAACACTATCAATAATTTTTTTTGGTGAATAAATTGAAGCAACAAGATAATTTAATACAGCAGACGGCATTGAACACTGGATTAACAGAACACCCGCAGCAAATCCTGTTAAATTAAAATATCTTATCAATAAAAAACCTACGATAGGGCCAGCGATAACTCTACCAATTGATGATATTAATGCTTTTTTAAAAGAAAAGACTTTAAATCGTGTAAGTGCAATACCTAAAGACATCAAAATTAAAAATATAGTTGCATACATTAATAAAAAAGTTGTGTTTTCAATAAAAACTGGGGTCTTAATTTCAAAATAAAGTAAAAAAACAGAAATTATAATTGTATAAAATGGAGGACTTTTAAGAATTACATCAAAATTAAATTTTCTAGCAGCAAGAAATATGCCTAATGTAAAATGACTTAATATTATCAAGGCTGAGATTGCAGCTGCAACACCTAGACCTTGAGATCCATATGCAAACAAACATATAGGTAAGCCCATATTACCAGTGTTAGGCATTATAAAAGGAGGTAATTCACGAATAATATCTTTGGTATTAAGTAAAAATAAAATAATGATGCCAATTAAAGAAAAAATTATAATTGCAATAAAGTAATACCAAAAATAATTTTTAAATATTTCAAATGAGGTTCCAGTAGCTGTTAATGCATAAATAATCATTGCAGGTGTACCCACATTTGCAGCAAAATTTGTTATGAATGTTGTGTCTATTTTTGGATTTTTTTTTCCCAAATAGTAACCAATACCAACAACAAAAAAAACAGGAAATAAAACCTCAAAGAGTTTTAGATATAAATCCATTAACCAAGTAATCTAATTAATGTTGGATTTTTAAGTATATTTTTATTCTTCTTAAAAATAGATAGACAATTACTACAATTTAGTTCTGACGTTTTATGAGTGATGATAACTATAGTAGCTTTATTATTTTTTTTATCAGGAGTTTGAATAATTCGCTTTATTGAAATTTTATACTTAGCTAAACGATTAGTAATTTGAGATAATACACCTGGTTTATCCTTAACTTCAAATCTTAGATACAAAGAGTTAATATAGTTATTTGAATTATAAGCTTTTAAAGATTTGAGCTTGGAGACTTTAACACCAAATGGGTTTTTAATATTGCCTCTTAAAATTGATAATAAATCAGATAGTAAAGCAGATGAAGTGGGACCAGGTCCCGCACCCTCGCCTTGTAAGATGCTTTCACCAACAGGCTTTCCTTCTATTATAACTGCATTCATCACACCATTAACATTACCAATATAAGATTTTTTACTAACTAGACATGGATGAACAGTTTCAAAAAGTTGGTTATTTTTTAGTTCTGAAATACCCAATAATTTAACTCTCAGATCTAATTGATTTGCAATTTTAATATCTTTTAATTCAATTTTTTCTATACCTTCCATCAGACATTTATATTTTGAAATTTTACTATGAAATGCAAGTGCTGATAAAATTCTTACTTTTGCAAAAGCATCAAAACCGTTTAAATCTAATTTAGGATTACCAGGTTCGGCATAACCAAGTTTTTGTGCTTTTTTAAGAACTTCTGAAAAATTTAGGTTAGAGTTTTCCATCTCTGTTAAGATGTAATTTGATGTACCATTTAAAATTCCATAAACTTTTGAAATTTTATTAGTCGCTAACCCCTCTTTAATAGATCTTAATACAGGGATCCCTCCAGCTACAGATGCTTCAAATTCTAGATTAACATTATTTTTTTCAGCAAGTTTAGCTAAATCATTTCCATGTTTTGATATTAAAGCTTTATTAGGTGTAATTACATGTATTTTATTTTTTAAGGCAGTTTCAACAATTTTTTTTGAAATACCATCCGACTGACCTATTGCTTCAAATAAAATATCTACTTTTTTTTTATTAAAAATTTCCAAAGGATTTTTAAAAAATATTTTCTTATCAATTTTAAACTGTCTTTTTTTATTAATATTTCTTGCAGACACGGCAACAACATTTATTTTTTTACCAGTTTTAAGCTCAATATCTTTTTTTTTTATATTTAATTCATTAAGTAAATAACTTCCAACTTGTCCAAGACCTACGACAGCAATATTTATATTATTTTTCATTGGCTTATATCTGGATATTTACTTTTTTTTGTATAGTCATCTATATAAATCTCATACTCCTCCAGTGTCATAGTTGTTATATCATCAGTCTTTTTTAATATTTTAGATAATTTTTTTTTTGTCTCTTTTCTTTTTTCAACATCTTCAGTCCAATATTTAGAATCTTGATTTAATGAACAATTATTTAATAATAATAATAATGTTAAGATAAAAATTAATTTCATTGCAAAGCAGTTTTTAATGGAAAATTAAATTTCATATTTAAATTTTGTATAGCCTGACCTGCTCCACCTTTAATCAAGTTATCTATTGCAGAAAGTATAATTAGTTTATTCTTATATTTAGATTTACAAACTGATATGAAACAATTATTAGTGCCTATTACATCATTTGTGCTGATCAAACTATCTGGTTTTAAAATTTTGACAAAGTGATCTTTTTTATAAAAATCAGAAAGTTTTTTAATAACGTTAGATTGTGTTATGTCTTTTTCTAAATCAATATAAATAGTGCTTAATATTCCTCTAAACATAGGTGATAAATGAGGAGTAAAATGAAAATTAAGTTCCTTTTTAGTAAATTTTTTTAACATTTGCTCTATCTCTGAGTTGTGACGATGAAAACCAACACCATATGCACTTAATGATTCATAAAGATTTTTATCTTTATATTTTTTATGTACACCTCTTCCAGCACCTGAATAACCAGATTTTGAATCCATAATAATATTTTTACTTTTTATTAAATTGCTTTTAAACAAAGGTATTAAGGGTAATAATATTGAAGTTGGGTAACAACCGGGACATGAAATTATTTGATAATTGTTTAGCTCTTTACCGTTAATTTCTGGAAGAGAATATAAACTTTTTTTGATTAAATTTGCAGCTCTATGTTTTTGCTTATACCATTTAAGATAATCAGAACTTTTTTCTAATCTAAAATCTGCCGCTAAATCTATTAAAGTAATATTTTTTGTTAAATATTTTGAAATATCTTGAGCTTCCCCATTTGGTAATGCTGTAAAAATTACATCGATATCTCTTAAAAGATTTTTACTGAATTTAATAATTTTAGGTAAATTTTTATTAGTTAAGGATTTATCATAACTAGAGATTTTTTTTCCAACAGAACTATTTCCACACAAGTATTTAATATTAATATATTTATGTTTAACTAATAGTTTTATTAATTGAACTCCAATATATCCAGTTGATCCAGCAACTAATGCATTAAGCTTAGGCATAATTTATTATAACAGTTTAAATTTAAAAAAAAATTATCTTTTAGAGAATTGGAAGCTTCTTCTGGCTTTTCTTCTACCAGGTTTTTTTCTCTCAACTGCCCTAGAGTCTCTGGTTGTGAGTTTCTCAGTTTTTAATGTAGATTTTAAATTTTCATCAAACATAAGTAAGGCTTTAGAAATACCATGAACTAAAGCACCTGCTTGTCCAGTAGGTCCACCACCACTAACACTACATCTCACATCATAATCAGTTGACTGATTGATTATATCAAAAGGTCTTGTAATTTGAAGATGATGAAATTCACTAGAAAAATATTCATTAAATAGTTTTCCATTAACATAAATTTTACCAGAACCTTTTTTTAACCAAACTTTTGCTATTGAAGTTTTTCTTCTGCCTGTTGCGTATTTACTATCTTTAAAATCTAATTTCAATTTAGGCGTTTTTACAGTTGTTTGAGTACTTTCCATATTAATTTCTAACTAAGTTTTTACTATTTAATTGGCCTAACTCAATGACCTGAGGATTTTGTGCTGAATGAGGGTGATCACTTCCTGAATAAATCTTTAATTTAGTTAATTGTTTTCTTCCTAAGACTCCACCTGGAAGCATTCTTTTTACAGCAAGCTTTAAAGTTTCACCTGGTTTTTTTTCATGTAATTTTTCTGGTGTTGCTTCTTTAATTCCACCTGGGTGTCCAGTGTGTCTATAATAAATTTTATCTTGAAATTTTTTTCCAGTAAATTTTGCTTGTTCGATATTTTTAACTACAACAAAGTCACCATGATCCATATGAGGTGTATAAGTAGTTTTGTTTTTTCCTCTAATAATTTTAGAAATTACAGTAGCTAGTCTTCCAACTACAGCGTTAGTAGCATCTATTTCATACCAAGATGAAGTTACTTGGTCTTTTTTTAAGAATTTTGTCATTGTGCCAGGATTAATACTATTATTAATTGCAAAGTCAATTTGATATTTGGCTTGTAATATAAGACTTATCTGTTAAAAATAAGATGCCGATTTGATCCTATTGCGGGCATATAACTGCTAAACAGGAATTTTACATTACATTATCGGTAGGCATTTGAACTGTATTGTGCGCCTTACATTAAGTTAAAGCACTAAAAAGGAGAAAAATGAGTACAAAAAGAAATAATCCAGAAACAATAGCAATTCATGGCGGTGACTATAGAAGTGACCCATCAACTAACGCAGTAGCAGTTCCAATATATAGAACTACATCATACCAATTCGATAGTACCGAACATGCTGCTAACTTGTTTGCACTAAAAGAATTTGGAAACATTTATACAAGAATCATGAATCCAACAAATGATGTTCTTGAAAAAAGAGTTGCAGCTCTTGATGGTGGTTTAGCTTGTTTGACAGTTTCATCAGGTCAAACAGCATCTACTTTTGCAGTTCTAAACGTAGCTCAAGCAGGTGATAACATTGTAAGTTCAACAGATCTTTATGGGGGAACTGTATCATTGTTTACACATACATTAAGTAAACTTGGTATTGAAGTTAGATACGCTGACCCTTCTGATCCAAAAAACTTTGAAAAAGCTATAGATGATAAAACAAGAGCTTTTTATGGTGAAACTTTACCAAATCCATATTTGAGAGTTTTTCCAATTAAAGAAGTTGCAGATATTGGTAAGAAATACAATATACCGCTAATTGTTGATAACACAGCAGCACCAGTTATTTGTAAGCCACTTGAACATGGAGCAGCTGTAGTCGTGTATTCACTTACAAAATATATTGCTGGACATGGAACAGTAGTTGGTGGAGCTTTAGTTGATGGTGGTAACTTTGATTGGACAGCTGATCCAAAAAGACAGCCACTATTTAATGAACCAGATGCAAGTTATGGAGGTGTTATTTGGGGAAAAGCAGTACCTGAGTTAACGGGTGCAAATGTTTCTTTTGCAGTAAGAGCTAGGGTAACTTTACTAAGAGATCTAGGATCTGCTTTATCACCAGATAATGCTTTTGGTGTAATTCAAGGCTTAGAAACTGTTGCTTTAAGAATGAAACAACATTGTGAAAATGCAGCAAAAGTTGTTAATTATCTAAAAAAACACAAAGCTATATCTAAAGTAATCTATGCAACTGAGCATAATGATGAAATATCTAGCAGAGCTAAGAAATATCTAAAAAATGGTAATGGTGCTTTAGTCGGTATTGAATTAGCAGGTGGTATAGAAGCAGGTAAAAAATTTATCGAATCTTTAAAGATGTTTTACCATGTAGCTAATATAGGAGATGCTAGAAGTTTAGCGATTCATCCAGCAACAACTACCCACAGTCAGTTAACGGAGGATGAGCTTACTGCTGCAGGTGTAACACCTGGTTACGTTAGATTGTGTATCGGTTTAGAGCATATTGACGATATTATTGACGACTTAGATCAAGCCCTTGATAAATCCTCAAAAGGCAACTTAAAAGCTGTAAGTTAACATTATTATTTATATGTCAACAAATAGAAATTAATTAATTTTTGTATTTTTTGAAATATACAGAAAATATAAAGTTGAAAGAATAATTAAAATAGAATTTATCTGGTGTAAAGATGCATAAAAAATTTTTACTCCAGATAAAATAGTAAATATTCCCAAAACAACCTGTAAAAATAAACTAACCCCAATAATAATTATAGGTTTTCTGAATGTTTCATTTCGATCTTTGAAGGTAAAAAAAAGAATATAAATATAAATACCTACAATTAAGTATGCTAAATTTCTATGAATAAACTGAACTATTGAGGGATTATCAAAAACATTTATGCTTAGAAATTCAATAAATTTACTATCGTCAGGAAAGTAAGATGAGCCCATCATAGGCCAAGTATTGTAAATTTTTCCAGCATCCATTCCTGATACAAAGGCACCTATAATTAATTGTAAAAATAATAAAAAAAGAAAAAACTTTACTAAACTTATACTAATTGAAAAATATTGAACTTGAATTTTTGTTAATTTAAGAAATTTCCAAAAAACAACAGACAAAATTACAAAGGCTGTCACTAAATGTAAGGAAAGTCTGTAATGACTAACATCTAATCTATCTATTAAACCACTAGACACCATATACCAGCCAATAAAACCTTGAAAACAAACTAATAAAAAAATCAATCCATAGTTTCTTAAAACCCATAAACCATTTTTTATTGAAAAAAAAATGAGTGGTATCAATACAGATAAACCAATTAATCTACCCAATTGACGATGACCCCACTCCCACCAAAAAATTACCTTAAATTCATTTAGTGTCATATTATAATTTTGCTCACTAAATTCTGGAATGGTTTTATAAAGATTAAAATAATCAATCCATTTATCATTTGTTAATGGCGGAACAAATCCCACAAACAATTCCCAAGTTGTTATGGATAACCCTGAGTCAGTTAGTCTTGTTAATCCACCAACCAAAATTATAAGAATAATTAGTCCTACCAATGTAAGTAACCAGACCTTTAATTGGAAATTTAAATGGCTATTCTGACTGTACATATATAGATAAATATAATAATTATTAATTAATCCAATAAATTAAATGTCGCCAAAAAATAAAAAAAAATTAGAGGGTATTCGAATAAAACTTGATATATTAGATAATAAACTTCTATCTCTAATTAAGTATCGAACATCTCTTGTCAAAGAAGTGCTTAAATTAAAAGAATTTAAAAAAGAAATAGTAGATCAAAAAAGAATTAATTTTATCTTAAATAAAATTAAAGGGAAATCTAAAAAACTTAAAATAGATCCAAAAATTACCAATCGTATATGGAAGAATATGATCTGGTCTTATATTGATTACGAAAGACGAAATTTCAAAAAGAAGTAATTACTTACTGTGAGGTGGAAGTTTTTTTTCCACAAATGTTTCATGTTTTCTTGTAGCAGGATTATATTTTTTAGCTGAGAGTTTAACTTTAGCTTTTTCACCACCAGCAGGTTTTTTTACATAGTAAAAGAAAGGGCTATCAGGTTTTGACTCTGGAACCAATCTTACTTTTACATGTGTTTTTTTTGCCATTTTATTTTAAATCTTTTAAATTTTTTATAATTTTAGAAATTTTAACTAATTTATTTCTTAAATTATCAGCTTTTATAGAATTATTTGCCATTTCGTCAAGTTCTAAAGATTGCTCTCCATTAAGTATCTTTTTAACACCATTAATAGTCATACCTTGTTCTTTAAGTAGAAATTTAACTTTTTTGAGAAGATTAATACAATTCTCATCATAATATCTTCTATTTGAATTTAAGATTTTTGGTTTGATTTGCTTAAATTGGGTCTCCCAAAATCTAATTATATGCGTTGGAAGATCACCCTTCTTATTAGATTTTAAATTTAATATTTTAGCAACTTCTCCAATCGTTTTATAGGCACTATCCGACTTATCCATTATCTTTTAAATTTACAAATTCCTTAAATTCTTTAGATGGTTTAAACAATACAACTTCTCTACTTGATATAACCTTAGTCTCTTTAGTTTTAGGATTTCTTCCTATTCGAGATTTTTTTTGTCTAATAGAAAAAGTTCCAAATTTAGATAATTTTAATTTTTTTTCTTTCTTTATATTTGAAACAATTGTTGATAAAAAATCTTCAATGAGGTTTTCTGAAATTTGTTTAGAAAAACCTAGTTGCATATAAACTAAATTAACTAAGTCTTTTTTAGTTAAATTTATTCTCATTAATCTAAATATTTTGCTTAATCTTTTCTATCAAATTACCTTTTACAATTCTATGACAAACATCTAAAGAATTGGAAAATCCAATATAGTCAGTGCCACCGTGGCTTTTAACAACTGGTGAGTCGAGGCCAATGAATATTGCCCCATTATA
>ERZ802822.2578-NODE-2578-length-9993-cov-19.970149_pt1 | contig 9993 bp, 11 predicted proteins | sample MGYA00345649_ERZ802822 | MGnify/ENA primary metagenome ERZ802822 (study PRJEB30503, sample SAMEA104212359) | marine metagenome | biome: Westerlies Biome; feature: [SRF] surface water layer (ENVO:00010504) within the epipelagic zone...; material: water... | reverse complement strand
AAGCTTTCTTTTACTATGCTTTCTGAAGCGGCTAATTCGGTTGACTATGCAGAAATGTTGAAAGCCGTTAATCTTCTAGCTGCCTGTTCAGAAATCGCCCAAAGCTGGCAAGACGGAATTCGCCATGACCTAGCGATGGCATTTAGTGGCCTGGCTCGAAAACAAGCCTTGAACGCTAATCTCGTGATGCAGATTGTACAGCGCATTTGCCAAATAAATAATGATTTAGAAGAACATGATCGGCTTAATACTGTCAGAAGCACGTTCTCTAAACCAATGGATGATCTAATTGGCTATAAAGGTTTGGTTGCGTGTCTAGGACAGTCAGCGGCCAAGCGTATTGCAGATCGAATTGCTGCATATTCAGGGAAACCAACCCATTTGGAGACTGTGAAGGGCCAAGTTAGTGGTAGTGGTAGTGGTAGTGGAATCATCAACTTTGGGCAGTTCTCTGACAAGACTAATGTTACTGAGGCCAAAATGGGTTCGGCCCTAGCCCAATGGCTGATTGGAAGAGCCGTTTACGTCTTCGAGAAAAAGCAATGGATGATTTGGAATGGCTGTTATTGGGAAGCGGATCAACGCTCAATAATAACTAAGCTGGCCTATCAGTTCGTGACAGAAGCAAAAGAGGCGTTGTTTGACCGTGGCAAATTTTCAGACTTATCCAGCCTCTCCCAATTTGAAAGCCTAAACAGATTGGAAAACATCGCTAAATTTGCTTCTACGGATTGTTCAGTATCGGCCACTGAGTTTGACACTGATCCACTTTTATTGGCTTCGAGTAGTAGTTGGATAGATTTAGGTTCTGGAAGTTCTATAGCACCAAATCCTAAGAAACTGGTCAGCAAGGCGCTTGCTGTTAAACATGATGAGCAGGCAACTTGTCCGACTTTTCTACAATTTCTCAATTATGTTTTTGAGAATGATCAAGATTTGATTAGGTTTGTTAAAAGAGCCATCGGCTACAGTCTAACTGGGTCAACTTTAGAGCAATGCCTTTTTATAATGATTGGTGATGGGGCTAATGGTAAATCCACCTTCATCAACGTGATTAACAAACTGCTTGGCCTGTATGGCACGACCGCTGCATCGCAAACGTTGATCGCCAATGGAGGTAATTCCATCGGTGATGATTTGGTAGACTTGATTGGTGCACGGTTAATCACAGTCAGTGAAACGGAATAAGGGCAATCGCTGGCTGAAGCCAAGATCAAACAGATGACAGGCGGCGATCGTTTAAGGGACGACCGCTTTATGGTAGCCATATCCAATTCAACATCATTGGAAAGCTTTGGCTAGCAACAAATAGCCTGCCTCAGATCAACAACACCGACCATGATATTTGGCGACGCATTAAAGCAATTCCTTTCAACCGCACTTTTATGGCGAAAGAACAGGACAAAAACCTCAGCGATAAGTTGATGGAAGAACTGCCAGGCATCTTAAATTGGGCTATTAAGGGTTGCCTAGAGTGGCAAAAGAATGAGTTACAAACACCACAGATCATTGAAGATCAGGTTGCTGAATACAAATTTGCGATGGATAGCATCAGTCAGTTCATCCAGGACGAGTGCGAGGTTGATAAAGACCATTCTTGCGCAGCCTCTAAGTTCTTTCAGGCTTATCGTGATTGGTGTTCAGGCGCAGGCCGCAAGCCACAATCCCAAACAGCCTTTAAGCGTGCCCTTGAAAAGATTACAGGCGTCTATCAGCACCGCTCCTCAAACGGCCTGCAATGGCACGGTATCCAACCCTGCCTAGCCTATTGATGTAGGCGATGTAGGCTGTGTAGCCCTTTCTGAAAACTTTCTACTGGGATTTCTGTGGGGACTTTTCGGATTGGGCTACATTCCCTACATTCCCTACATTGTTTTATTCTTCTACGACAAAGAGGAATACTAATAGACCAACCAACCCTCGTAGATGCACAGCCAGCTTCATCCCCCTGCGCAATCAAAACCGTCAACTTGACGATTATCAAATCCCAATCGCAGGCCAGGCTTGTGCACGATACCGCCATAGGGGGGCCTACCGCTCGCCCCCCCCTCGCTATCGTAGACCAAACCGTAGACCAAAATACGCCTGTTGCAGGAACTATAATCAAGCAGTAGCCTTGTTTTGTGGGGTTAATGCGTTGGGTCGTTTCCTACCGGAGGAACCACTACCTCCCCGGTGCGCCACTTACTCACATAACGCATTGTAATACCTCACTATTTTGACTTTTATAGTGAGCCGTAGACCATGCTGGCAACCAAATCTAATAGCTATACCTTCCAAAAAAGCGGCGTCTGGTATTTCTCCCGTCGAGTTCCCGCAGACTTACGACGGCATTACAGAACGGGTAGGATCGCCTATTCTTTAAGAACCAAATCCATCAGGGATGCCCGTGTTAGGGCAATGAGTGATGCCGCTAAGTTAGACAAGCATTGGCATATCCTACGCATTTCTTGTGATGATCTTCCAGGCAAGCATTTACTAACTGGGGCAGGGCAGGCGACAGCCGTTGCTCAGTCTACTGACAACCATTCATTTAAGGCTGCTGTAGCCGTTTATCTGCGTTTGAAAGGACTTGATCGTCCACCAACTTTTGAGGCAGCAGTTAGGCGGTCTTGCGGTTATCTGATTGATTGCTGTGGAATGAAAAACCTCCACGATTATCTGCGCTCAGATGCTACCCAATTCCGTGATTATTTGTTTGCCAAAGGCCTGAACGGTTCCTCTGTCGCAAGGATATTTGGTACTGTAAGAGCCGTTACAAACTTGGCCATTAGTGAGTTTGGGCTATCAATCGTAAACCCATTCTCAAACGTCTATTTTGATCAAAGCCAAGGGGTAAAGAAACGCATTCCCGTAAAGCCTGAGGACATCGAGAAGGTTCAACGGGAGTGTTATAAAGCTGATGATGAAAAGCGGTGGCTTATTGCCCTGATAGCTGACACGGGCATACGCTTGGGTGAAGGCGCTGGGCTGTTAAGGTCAGACTTCGTGGAACAGGATAGTATTCTTTGCGTCAACATCAGGCCGCATCCTTGGCGATCCTTGAAGACTGCTAGCAGTGAAAGGCTGGTTCCACTTGTTGGCTCGTCTAAGTGGGCCGCAGAACGAATATTAGCCCAATCGACAGAAAGTCGGTTTGCTTTCCCCAACTACAATGATGGCCAACGCACCAATGCCAACTCAGCAAGTGCTGCCTTGAACAAGTGGCTAAAGTTAAAGATTGGGCGAGGTTATACAATTCACAGCTTCAGGCATTCAATGCGGGATAGGCTCAGGGCGGTAGAATGTCCCAGCGAGATTATTGATCAGATCGGTGGCTGGCTGACGTACGGCGTTGGGAATAGCTATGGCAATGGGTACGATTATAGAATTCTTAATAAGTGGATGAAGTCTTTAATCAGAACTGGGAGTCTCCAAGATGGCAACGAGGCGACTTTATAGACGCCCCGCCTTTGTTTTTTGATTATTAAGTTTTAAAACTTACTCTCGTAGGGTGTCTGTCCACCGGTCAAGGCCAAGTCAAGCTTCATTACGTTGTTGTTTAGTGCAACAAGGCCCCAATTCACACCATCGGGCCCATCAATGAAATCTTGGAATTCAGAGTCTGAAATACCCTCTTTGGCTTCCCAGACGCAGTAGATAGGGCCTTCAGCTGCCATTGGCATGAACGAGTGGTTAAAAAAACCCTTTTCCATAGTACTCTTAACATTTTCAGAAAAGGCTGCCTCATCGCTCATCAATGTGCCAGTTTTTTCCCACCACTTAGAAGCCATGCCAGGTTTAAAGTGATGGTTAACAATGTAAAATGATGATGCCATTTCTACTCTCCCCACATTCCTGCAAATTCGTAGACAACTGCACGTTTTCCTCCAACGCACCAAGCGTCATGGTTAGGTGAAATAGCGTATGCATCGCCTGCAGAATAAGTGGCCTCTGAACCATCATCGCAAACGCAATGAATAGTCCCCTCTACAATGATCCCGGTGTGCGTAGCTTGACAGCTTGGTGTGCCGACAATTGGTTTTATGTCTGTAGACCATTTCCAATCTGGTGCTAACGTCAGCTTCATTACCCGATGTCCAAGCACATTTACCGCCTCCATACGTGCGTTGGGCATATCCTTGGATTCGTCTGCTTGAGATGCAAAATTTTTTACTTCAATTGGCATATTTTTCTTCCTTATTTTTTCTTATTTGAAAAATTGGGGATGAACCAAAGCAAACCAGTATTATTATCGTCATCCCCAATTAGCTCTACGTCACCGAGTGAAAGACTCCCCACTCATCGGTGTTATCACGGTCGTTTCCAAAATAGCGCCTGCGGCGGCTCTTTTAGCTTTGAGTTCCTCATGGCCGCCGAAAGCTTTCATAGCTTCAGGTGATTCAAAATCGATAATAACTGTTAATTTATTATCATTATCTTTTTCGGTCCCTGCGAACACAAGCTTCGCTCCAAGCGCATTTAAAGTTGCCTCATTCTCTTGAAACATTTCTTTCCATGGTTTGAAGCCACGAGCGAGATCTTGTGTAAGTTTTACCATCATGACGGATTTCCTTTAAATTTTGAGGATGGACTGCAGTCCACAAATTTTCGTCTTATTGATTTGAGCCCTACCAACTGAAATCGTAAATGCTGTGTGTTGCATCAATTTGGTATGTAGTTTGAAAACTTGGCTTTACGTTAGTGTTTCTATATTTACCGGTGCCGCTAGCTAGGGTTCCTGTGCCCATGCCTGTGCTGGTATCGATGGCAGCAACCCAAACTGAGGCATCTCCATCAGGGTCAACGGATTCACAAACGCCATTAATCGATGAAGGTGCTTGCTGTCCTGCTTCCATCAATATGGTATAATGACAAGTTGCCGTGGCCGCTTTGGGCCAGCCTTCAGGTGCCTTTTGGTACTGCCAAATATCTTCTGAAATCATATGAGTAATTGAACCCGATTTTCCTTCCATAGTTGTGGAGGAAACCGTACTGGAAAAGCCTTGGCCGTGTCCGTTGTGACCATCAGCAAAAGCTGTGGCTGGAAGTAGTGAAACGGCTGCCGCCAAAACGATGTTTTTCATAAGTATTTTCCCTTATTTGCGATTTAAAGATCAAGGCTTACTCCACCTTAAAAAAACGGGTACTCGCATCGAAAGAGAAATACTAATGTATATTTTGAACTGCTCTTGTTTTAAGGATGGTTTCGCAATATCGTGTTCTTTTGAAAAGCCAGCGATTTTCATGGAGAGTTGCCTTGAACCAAATTCGTAACCGGGACATAACATCTAAAATCCAAAAATATTGTCCCATTTCTGCTGCCGCTGAGATAATTGCTGATCATTGGTCAGTTATCATCCTTCGGGATATAGGTGTTTGCAAGCAAAGGACCTTCAATTCAATTTTGGCTAATAATAATGAAAATATATCTAGCGCTACTCTAGCAAATCGCCTCAAGCGGATGTGTGATATAGGACTTCTCAGAACCATCAATGACCCTGGGCATTCGCAACGAAAGATTTATTGTTTAAACTCAAGGGCAATAGAATTGATGCCAATTTTGATCGATATGTCTGTCTGGGCGCTAAAGCATGCTCCGCCCTCGAGTGCGCCTATTTCCCCTCCAGAAGAATTTGAGCGGCCATTATCTTTATATTCAAAAAAGTTGGTTGACGAATTGCGAATGGCGCACCTTTGATGTCTACTGGAAATTAATTCACTTTTGCGGCATCGCTCATTGCCCTAACACGGGCGTCCCTGATGGATTTGGTTCTTAAAGAATAAGCAATTCTACCCGTTCTGTAATGCCGTCGTAAGTCTGCAGGAACTCGACGGGAAAAATACCAGACGCCGCCTTTTTGGAAGGTATAGCTATTAGATTTGGTTACCAGCATGGTCTACGGCTCACTGTCAAAGTCAAAATAGTGAGTTATTACAATGCGTTATATTGAATTATGGTGCCGGTGATAGGACTTGAACCTACGACCCCATCATTACGAATGACGTGCTCTACCAACTGAGCTACACCGGCCCTAAAAGCGGTTTACAGGAATATATCAGATCAGGCAAAGCTCAATTTATAGGCTTTTCTTGGGCTTGCTCAGATAGCGCGATGGCCGCGCTTTCAGGGGGTGCGGTGTCAACATCTAACGCTTTCTCTGGATCTAGCTTGTCCCCTTCAGCCGCCTCGGGACTTGCCTCAGCCATCAAAAGTTGCACCATATCCAATCCGTTTGATGTGCTCAGATCCTCTATGGGGGCGGGCCTCCAGCTTAACGTATCAAAGGCTTCGCAATGCTGGCAGGTTGCGGACCAAACAGTGTTGACCCCATGACAGCTATCGCAGACCCAGCGCGGGCCGCGCTGCGCGGCCAAGGCTTTGGTTAACCAGCCTCGGATCACCTTGTCTGGGCTGCCCTGACCGCGTTCAATCGCCGCCATAATGGTAAGCACTCTTGCATCAGCTTCGGTCTCTAGCAAGGTGCCCACGGCGCGTTTTGCTGCTGGAAAATCCTCGGCATATAGGTGCAATTCGGCAAGCGCCAGCCGCGTTTCGCGATGCGCTGGGGCAAGTTTTTCCAGCACTGAAAACCGCTTGAGGCGCTGCTGCGGTGTTTCCTCTGGGGCCAGTTCGGCGAAGATACTCGCCAAATCTGGATGCGGTTGGGCTTGCCAGGCTTTCTTGATCACCCTTAAGGCATATTTGGGCTTTTCCGCGTCTAGATAGCTGCGCGCGGCCATCACGGCAGCGGGAACCAAATCTGGAGAAAGCCGGTTGGCTTCAATCGCGGCTTCGCGGGCCTCAATGCTTTGACCCTGCGCGAGCACGTCTTTGGCCTGCGAAAGCGCCAGCACTGCATCCCGGCGTTTATGCACATCGCGCGGCAAAGCGCCATGTTTCAGCTTGGCGCCAAGTGTATGGCGCGCGCCCTTCCAATCTTTTGCTTGGGCTTGCAAAGCCAAAAGCGTGTCTTGTGTTTCAACGTGCTTTGGTTTGAGGGTGAAAGCCTTTTCCGCCAGTTTCAACGCGATATCGGTTTTTCCATCGGCTAATTTTTGTTTCATAATGCCGCGAATACCAAGAAAGCGGGTGCTGGGTTCTTGAATGAGCTGCTTGTAAATCTCTTCAGCTTTGCGTTGGTCACCGGTTAATTCTGCCGCCTGCGCGGCCAACACATTGGTCAAGGCGGGGCGGTTCAGGAAGCGCTCTGCTTTCACCGCTTTGCTCAAGGCCAGCGTGCCCTCACCTGAGGCCAGCGCCAGCAATCCCTCGGACAGCGCTTGGTAGCCTTTGCGCTCGCGGTTACGAAAGAAATAGCGCGTGACGGCGGTTTCATCGCCATTGATAAATTTCAAAACGGCGATTAGCAGCCCGAATATTTTCAACCCAATCCAAACCAAGATGCTGAAGAAAAAGAGCGCAAGCACCGCCTGCAGCGGTGTGAGCGTATATTCCGTGCCCGCCACGATGGCTTGCACATTGCCTAAGATCAGGTTCTGCCCATCGATCAGATACGCAACCCCAAGCGCTAAGGCGGCCACAATGACCAGAAATAATAAAATCTTTGTCAGTGAAATTAACATAATGGCTATCTTAACCCTCTATCAACCGGCGTAAAGACAACAGCGCGTTCTGGCGCGCCAGTTTCTGCTCTACCAGCGCTTTCCAAGCCGCCATTTGAGCCGCTGGTGCCGGCGTCAGATCCGCAATCTCTGCCAATACGGTGGATAGGTCGCCCGAGGTCAAAGCCGCTTCTGCACGCGATAAGATTGCATCAGTGCTTGTGCCCGTTTGTGGGGCCAGCGATCGTGCATTCAATTGTCGCTTTAGAAACGCGCCCAGCCGGGCCGCGCTGAGGCTAGCAGGCTCTGCGGGGTCACTTGCGGCCAAGGCCCGCCGCGCCGCTGAGGGAAATTGCTGCTTCAATTGCTCTAAATCTACCCCGCCTTGATCGGCGCCAAGCTCAAGCGCCGGCGGTATCGCCAGACCGCTTAAAGCACTGATTTTGATTAAGATTTGCCGATAGGGGCGGTTGTCTCGCAACGCGTCTTCGAGGGTGGCCATCAAATGCATAAGTTCACGGCTTTTGTGTTGATTTTGCGCCTGTTCGGCGCTCAGTCTGTCTTGACTGATCAAATCATCAGTAGCTTTTTGTAGCGCGTTGATGCGCGATTGCTGTGCGTCAAGCGTGCTTGCAAGCTCGCTCAGCACCGCTGCCGGGGCAGATGGGGTTGTGTTGACGGCGTTTAAAGCGCCAAAGGCGCCTTGTAAATTTTGCACATCATCGCGCAGCGCGCGCAGCGTGGCGTTGGAGTCTTGATTTTGCGTTTCAAGCGGTATTCGTGCAGTGTATTCGCTCAAATCTTTGATTTGTTGCGCCATTTGACCTGCCTCTGCGCGCTGTTTGTCTGCCGCAGCGTTAAGGCTGCGCAGATCGTTTTGCAGCGCCGCGATATCTGCCTCAAATTTTTTATCTGCACTGGGCGGCATCGTCCATGGGGTGATAAAAATGCCCGATAAAAATGCCAAAGCAATCACTGCAGCTGCGCTTGCCGCCCCCGTAATCGCCGCCGTAACGCGTGAAGGATGGCCTTGATTTTTGGGCTGTTTATCAGCGAGGCTTGGCGGTGGTTTTGAAACATCGGCCTTCGGGGCGGCGGAATGAAAAGGCGCTTCAGAAACCGTGTCTCGGGGCAATTCTTCGAGAAAATCATCGGTTTTTTTATCCGGTCGATCGGCGCTTGGCACAGGTTCATTTGCCGCATTTTCGGGGGAAAGCGCCTTTGCGTTCTCGGTGTTATCTACCATCGAATAGGGCCTTTGTTCCTTTGGTTTTCTGCGCCATTATGTGCCTTTATTCTTGGGCTCAATCAACATCATATCCTGAAATCGGCGTAAAACAGCCTTAAGCATCGCACCGCGATTTGGATGAGTTGCGACGGTTGTTTTGATATGCGGCTGCGTGGAAAAACACGCGGCTACGGTTTGGCTAATCGCGATGATCTCGCTGCCATTAGGAAGCGGGCCATAGCGCTGCAAAAGCCGCGCTGAGCGCGGCGAAAACACTGGCAGCAGCAGCGCTTGTGGCTGGGTGAACAAAGCGCGGGCCTGAAGGCTGAGCGGCGTTTCAATTTGATCATAAATCACGCATTCAGCGCAGGGAATACCTTTTTTGGTCAGGGTTGCAGCAATCTGGCCGCGGCTATGCTGCCCATGCGGGTGGATAAGTGGCCCTGCTGCCCCTGTCTTTTGCACCAATAGGATAAGATCTTGCGCAGCTCCTGCGCTGCTTATCACGAAAAATCCCAATTTTTTTGCCGCCTCCGCGGTGGCCTCGCCCACGGCGAAGCAGGTCATTTTTTGGGGGATAGGCGCATGCGCAAAACACGCGACCGCATGTCGCGAGGTAAAAAGCACCGCGGCATAGGCGGATAAATCTGGCAGAGTACCGGTGGGGGTTATGTCAAGAACCGGGCTGATTAAGATCTGTGCGGCGGGCTGATGCGATAAAACCTCTTGCGCAAAGGCCTGCGCGTCTTTTTGGGGCCGGGTCAACAGGAGCGTTGGACGTTGAGGCAAGATATTGTTTGTCATGAATTTGAATGTTACCCCCCCAACATGTTTGAGACAATGGATGAAAACATTTCGGCGCGGTCGGCGCTTTTCCTCGGGCTTGAAAGCAGCTGCGATGATACAGCAGCGGCCGTGGTTTCCTGTCCGCCCGAGGGGCGGGTTGAGATCAAATCATCGGTCGTGATGGGCCAGTCAAATTTGCATGAGGCATTTGGCGGTGTGGTGCCGGAAATCGCAGCCCGCGCGCATGCTGAGCGCCTGGATCTCTGCGTCGCAAATGCCCTTGAGGAAGCCGGGTGCGATTTACAAGATGTGACGGCGATTGGAGTGACAGCGGGCCCGGGATTGATCGGGGGGGTATTGTCGGGTGTGATGTGTGCCAAAGGCTTGGCTTTGGGGGCAGATAAGCCTTTGCTTGGGGTGAATCATTTGGCGGG
>ERZ802822.2577-NODE-2577-length-9998-cov-7.022478_pt1 | contig 9998 bp, 8 predicted proteins | sample MGYA00345649_ERZ802822 | MGnify/ENA primary metagenome ERZ802822 (study PRJEB30503, sample SAMEA104212359) | marine metagenome | biome: Westerlies Biome; feature: [SRF] surface water layer (ENVO:00010504) within the epipelagic zone...; material: water... | reverse complement strand
TCAAGTAAAACTTATGATATCGAGGTTTGGATGCCTAGTCAGGCTAAATATAGAGAAATTTCTTCATGTTCAAACTTCAGTGATTTTCAAGCAAGAAGAGCAAACATAAAGATAAAATTAGATGGTAAAAAAGAACTTGCACATACAATTAATGGGTCAGCATTAGCTGTTGGAAGGACTTTAATAGCACTAATAGAAAATAATTTTGATCAAGATAAAAACACTATTAATATTCCAAAAGCTTTAAAAGACTATTTTCAATTAAACGAAATTAAACTTTAAAAAAATACACATAAAATTCACATAAATTTAACATTTTTTTGTGGTTTTAAATTTAATTAAATGTATTATTACATCTACTAACTTTAATTCATCTTAAGAGGATAAAATGAATAAATATTTCTTATATATACTACCTGTATTATTTCTTTCTTTTCAATTAATTGCTGACGTTGATACTACTTCTAAAATAAGAGGTTCTGTTAATGTTGAAGGTGCTTCAGTGCAAGCTGTTCATCTTCCAACTGGTACTACAAAAACTGATGAAGTATCTGAATCAGGAAGATTTAACATAAGTTTCTTACCAATTGGCGGTCCTTATGAAGTTACTATTTCTGCTGATGGATATATCAGTCAATCAGTAACTATAAGTTATCTTTCTGTTAGTGCGCCTGCAGAAGTCAAAGTAAATCTTTTATCATCTGATGATTTAGAAAATGTAGTAGTTACTGCAGCTCAGCTTAGTGGAACAAGTGTCAGCAGCGGTACCTCTTTATCAAGATATGCAATAGATGGTATTCCATCAGTTTCAAGAAATATTGGTGATTATGTAAAGTTTGATCCTCGTGTTTCTTTTGACGGTGAAAATAACAGAGATGCTGAAATCTCAGTAATGGGAAATAATGCAAGATTTAATGATTTTTCAATTGATGGTATTAGTTTTAATGATCCATTCGGCCTAAATGACAATGGATTCGCAACAATGAAAAATCCAATAAGTATGGACTTTATTGAAGAAATTTCAGTTGATATTACTCCATATGATGTATCAGTCGGTGGAGCCACTGGCGGTTCAATAATTGCTATCACAAAGTCCGGTACTAATGAGTTTACAGGGTCTGCTTATTTTTCATCAAGGGACGAAAGTAATGTAGGAGATCTACCTAATGGCTCAGCTCCAACAGCATTCGATGATGAATTATATTCCTTTACCTTCTCAGGACCCATTATTAAAGATAGATTACACTTTTTTGTTGGATTTGAATCAAGCGAGTTAACCTCATCAAGTCTATGGGGTACGTCAGATTCTGGGGCTGCAAATACTTGGCCAGTCACTACTGCTGAAATGCAAGCAGTTTCAGATTTTATGTCTTCTACCTACGGATATGACACTGGACCATTCAATATGGTCTCATACCCAATGACACAGGAGCAAACAATACTGAAATTAAATGGCGTAATAAATGACAAGCATAGAGTTGAGTTTTTATATCAATTTATAGAAGATTCCTTTTGGGAACTTTATGATAATTACACTACAGACATCACTTTTAAAACGGGTTGGTATGAGAAACCTATTGAACAAGAAAGAATTTCATTCACTTTATTCTCAGACTTAACTGATAGACTTTCTACAAGCCTAAAAATTTCTAATTACGATTTTCTTGAAGATGATGCTCAAGCAGATGGTGGTTATGGTGGATTGTTTCCTCAATTTGTAATTTTTGGCATGCCTGAAAGTCATGTTTTATATGCTGGACCTGATAGATATAGAGGGGCTAATTTAATTGACGTTGAGAGTAGCTTAATATCTTTCAAGGCAAATTATGACTTAGATGATCACCAAATTACTTTCGGTATTGATTCAGATAATTCAGATTTATTAAACGTTTTTATTCCTCGATATAGTGGTGAAATTAGATTCGCTAGTTTAGACGATTTTTATAATCACTTTAGTGTCTGGGAAGCTACGGGTGAAACTAACTATACGAGATTAAGAGCTAACATTCCTTCAACTGGAAACAGCTTAATAGTAGATGATCCTGAAATGTTTAGACCAAGTTTTTCAATTGAAGAAACAAATATATATATACAAGATGAATGGCAAGTTAGCGATAGGCTATCTGTTCAATATGGTATAAGGCATCAAGAATTTGAAATACCTGAACAAGCAACCATCAACACATATTTCCAATCTCGTTATGGCGTAGTTAATAATTCGACTGTTGATTATTCAATCACTCAACCAAGATTTTCTTTCAACATTGATACTACAGGTTTATGGTTTGGTGACAGAGTTGTAAGTTCTTCAATAGAAGGTGGATACGGTTTGTTTGCAGGAAGACTTCCGCGTGTATATTTCGGTAATGCATTCTCAAGAACCAATGTTGACTCAGATTATGTATATAACATTGGGCAATATGGACCAAGCGCCGGACCAATACCAAATTTAAGTACTGGAGCTGTTACCGGAATAACAGATCCAAGATTTTTTTGGACAAGAAGCAGCCAATCTGATTATGTTTATGGTCAGAACGGATACAGGTTATATGCATATACACATTTTACAGATCCAAACTTTGAAGGTCCCTCAACCTATAAATCTAATATAGCTTTAAATCTTCAATTTGCTAATGGGTATGATGTTAGATTTGAATATAATAAAGATAGTGTTAATAAGGCACTAATTTGGAAAGATCTCAGTTATTCTGAAGAGGGCACCCTTGCTGATGGAAGAGCTTTATTAGATCAACGCGAAAATCCATACCTAACAAACACAGGTGAAGGCGGTGGAGAAGCTTTTAGTATTATCGCAACTAAGGCATTTGATAACGGTGTGAATTTGTATGCTGGTTATACTAATATGGAAATGGAAGATGCTTCAAGAGTAGCGTCTGCCCAAGCTGATTCAGCTTATAATAAGCAACCGCATGATCTAGCTGGTGAGAACTTAAGAGCTGCGCCATCTGACTTTATGGTAGATGATAAGCTTATTATTGGTCTTGACTATACAACACAAATTTTTGGCACCAACGATACAAGATTCTCTGTATTGGCTAATAGAAAATCAGGAAGAAGATATAGTTTAGTCTATGAAACTGGTGATTCTGAAGTTTCTATAACAGATGGAAATTGGGAAGCTTATGATCTGATTTATGTACCAACAGGTGTTAATGATCCAAATGTTGTTTTTGCGAGTGATGCTGTCGCTTCATCTGTTATGAATTTCTTGAGTTCTGGATGTGCTGCAGGTTTCTCAGGACAAATCATGACAAGAAACGCATGTAAAGGAGATTATGCAACTAGAGTTGACTTAAGAATCACTCAAGATTTTCAAGTCAATGATGATCAAAAAATAGTGATTTACTTTGATATACAAAATCTTATCAATTTCCTTGATGATGATAAAGGTTGGCAAACTGAAATTGATACAAATTCCGTCAGTAGAGCTGTATCAGTTGATCTTGATCAAACAACTGATTCAGGTCAGCTATATATAACTGGTGTTAATGAAGATGCTGGGCTTATATATTCAACTGACTATGGCCAATCTCAGTGGCAAATGAACTTAGGTATTTCTTATAAATTTTAATTTGTATTATTTATTAAAAAGAGCGACTAAGTCGCTCTTTTTTTTTGTTAAAATATAAATATGAAATTCAATTCCATTCCGAAATTAAATCTTAGTGATCTTTTAAGTGGCAACAAGCAATCAATTAGATTGCTATCTGAAGCTTTATCAGACCACGGCTTTTTTATAATTTACAATCATAAAATTGATTTAGAACTTTTTAAAAAATCTTATGAAATCTCAGAATCTTTTTTTAATTTGGATGACGATTTAAAAACTCAATACGCATTTCCAGAAAATGCTGGCGCAAGAGGTTATACGCCGTTTGCAAAAGAAACTGCCTTAGGCGAAACACAGCCTGATCTTAAAGAATTTTGGCATCATGGACCCGTCATTAATAAAAATTTTGATAACAGGGTAAAGAAAAATATACAAATTACTGAGTTAGAAGAATTTAACAAGATTTTAGATGAATTATTTCATCAATTAAACAAAGTGGGTATAGATTTACTATCCTCTATAGCATTATCACTAAACTTAGAAAAAGATTATTTTTGTAATTGGGTTGAGCATGGAAACTCTCTTCTTAGACTTATTCATTACCCACCCGTTAATAATGTAAATATCCACCGAGCAAGAGAGCATGCCGATATTAATTTAATTACATTATTAATAGGTGCAGATGAACCAGGATTAGAGGTTAAGCACAAAAGCGGTCAATGGATACCTGTTACAACAGATTTTGATGAAATAGTTTGTAATATTGGAGATATGATGCAGCTTGTTACTGATCATAAATTAAAAAGCACGAGCCACAGAGTAATAAAGTATAAAAATCAAGAAATTAAATCAAGATATAGCATTCCTTTTTTCTTACATCCCTCACCAAACACCATACTTAAGTCTATATATAATAATAAAGACAAGGGCGTGCTAGCTGATGATTTTCTCGATGAGAGATTGAAAGCCATTAAGCTATACTGATACCTATGATTCCATTTTTTGTTCAAATTATAATTGGCTTTGTATTTTTTATTGTTATAGCAATTCCTTTTTCAAATAACATTAAAATTATTAATTATAGATATATATTCTTAGGCATTTTCTTTCAAATTGTATTGGCGCTCATATTACTTAAAGTGCCATTTATTACTGATCTATTTTCATATTTAGCCAATGGTGTTTCTGTTTTGCAACAAGCTACAAATGAGGGAAGTAAATTTGTATTTGGATTCCTAGGAGATTCACAAAGCAGTTCAGCTATTATTTTTGCTTTTGCTATATTGCCTGTGATTATAGTAATGTCTTGCATATCTGCTGTTTTATGGTTTTGGGGTATATTACCTTTCATAGTAAATATCTTTTCTAAGATATGCCAAAAACTCTTTAATATAGGTGGTCCTATTGGTTTGGGCTCAGCAGCAAATATCTTTGTTGGTCAAGTAGAAGCACCATTAATAATTAGACCCTATCTTAAAAATTTATCTAAGAAAGAATTATTAATAATAATGACAACAGGAATGGCTACCGTAGCAGGATCTGTCATGGTAGCTTATGTAAATATTCTTGAAGATAGTTTCAAAGATGTAATTTTGATACAACATTTTTTAACTGCATCAATCTTGTCTGTTCCGGCAGCAATTATGTATTCAAACATTATGATTCCCTCAAATGAAATAACAGATTTTGAGAACGACAATGTACCAAAGATTTATGAAAGTACTATGGATGCAATAACAAGAGGTACCAAGGATGGAACAAATATCGCAGTTAGTGTTGGCGCAATTTTAATTACATTTATTGCTTTAGTTTATATAGTTGATTCATTTTTAGGATTAATTCCGTTACCTAATGACATTGAATTATCTCTTCAACTTATACTTGGTTATATTTTTGCGCCTATAGCATGGTTGATGGGTATTCCATGGAATGAAGCATTGATTTCCGGAAAGCTTTTGGGTATCAAAACTGCTTTAAATGAATTTGTTGCATATCAAGAACTATCACAAATAGAAAGTGGAATTCTTTCTCAAAAATCAATGTTGATTACATTTTATGGTTTGTGTGGTTTTGCAAATTTTGCTTCGGTGGGAATATTAATATCAGGTATTGCCTCAATGGTACCTGAAAGAAAAAATGATTTAATAGATGTGGCTTTTAAAGCTCTCGTAGGTGCAACACTTTCATCTTGCTTTACTGGTCTTATAATTGCTTGTGTTATTTAGTTATTGATAACAATATAAAGATTTAAATAAAAAGCAAATGACAGCCAGATTAAATAGGGTATATAAAGATATGCTGCAACATAATCCACATTAAGCATTTTTCTTAATATGTATAAATTTAAGAAAATTAAAAGAAAAATATCTAACAAAGAAACAATCGGCATATGAAAATAAAAGAATAACCATGACCATGCTGTATTGAAAAAAAGCTGCGCTATAAATAATCTAAAGGTATCATTAAAAGTCAAATAAGCTGATATAGACATTAAGATATATAGTATTGGCCAAACAATACCAAAGATATAACCAGGAGGGTTTAGACTAGATTTATTCAAATTGATATACCAAATATCGTCACCTGTATTCGATGATGCAAATCCACCAATTATTAGAGCAATTAATACAAATGGAAAAACAAGATACTTAGAGCTAAAAAGCAATACTATCTCTTTCTAAAGAATCTTTGAACAGCGGAATTAATGTCTGATAAAAAAGTTGAGCCTTTCGGCCTTGCTTCTATAAAAATATAAAATCCAACAAAAACTGCCGATATTATGAAAACCCAGACTGCGTCATATTCACCCATGGCCTATTATAATATTTTTATTATCCTTTATGTCTTTAATTTATAATTTTTCAACAATTATTGAGCAAACTGAGTAGCCCGCTCCAAATGAACAAATCACACCTTTTTGTCCAGAATCTAGATTATTATGTAAGTTAAAAGCAAAAAGTGATCCAACTGACGCAAGATTACCAAATTCAGCAATTGGCATTGGCGCTATATTTTCATCAAAATCATCTGTTCCGAGTATCTTTGAAGTTATCAACCTTATCATTTTCCCATTAGCTTGATGAAGCCAAAACTTTGAGATGTTATTAGGTTCAATATTGTTCTTCTCTAACTGATCGGAAATTAAAGAAGCCACTAAAGGACATACATCTTTAAAAACACCTCTTCCATTTTGATGAAATAATAAATTATCTTCAGAGGTTGCATCTACTGCCGCTCTATTTAGGTATCCATAATTACTTCTAATATTATTAGAAAATTGAGTGAATAGTTTTCTATCAAGAATTTTGAATGCATGTTCAGATTTACTATCTTTTTGAACGACAGTAGCAGCACAACCATCGCCAAAAATAAAATGCTTATCTCTGTGAGTAAAATTTACATGAGGTGTATTAATTTCAGGATTAATTACTAGTATAGCGTTAGCTAAACCAGATGCTATATCACTGTAAGCATTATTAATTGCAAAAGTTGTAGAGGAGCATCCAACAAGCATGTCATATGCATAGCCATTTATTCCCATCTCATTTTGGATTTCAATAGCTACGGCTGGATAATTTCTTGGTGCATGAGAAGTGCCAACTATAACTGCATCAATTTGATTTGCGGTAATACCAGCATTTTTTATTGCTTTTTTTGCAGCTTCAACACCAACTTTAGCATGAAATGATAATCGATCAGGATGTTCATTATTAACCCTTGGCTTCATTCTATCGATATCTAGTGAACCTTCTTTATCAATAAAATATCTACTTTTAATATTTGAAGCTTTCTCAATAAATTCTGCTGATGAATATTCCATAGCCACAACAGAACCATCATCAATAGATTTCTTATTAACAGTATTAAAGTTTTCTACATATGAATTGTAAGAATTAACAAGTTCTTCGTTTGTAACTTTAGATTCTGGATGCCATATACCTGTACCAGCAATAAATATATTATGCATAATAATTTAAATTTTCTCGATATATGTTTATTATAAATTATGAAGATAAATATGACTAATAGTCTCTATCATGACTTATCACCCCAATCTAATCCTAGAGGTGTTTTTGTTTTAAGTCATGGTATGGCTGAGCATATTGGCAGATACCAATGGTTAATTTCAAAATTAAATGATGATGGTTACCACGTTATATCTAAAGATCATAGAGGGCATGGTAAAAATATTAAGAATGGAGAATTGCCAGGTTTTTTTGCAAAGAATAACGGTTGGATTAAGGTGAGAGATGACTTATCTGATTTAATAGATGAAGCTAAAAACATGTATCCAACGATACCATGTTTTTTATTAGCTCATAGTATGGGGTCTTGGATAGCACTTTCATTACTTAATAAAAAACTTGATATTGATGGTCTTATTTTGTCAGGTTCATCAAAAGTTCCTCATCTTTTAATATGTTTGCAATTATTAATAATTAAGATTGAAATTATTAGATATGGACATAAAGCTCAAAGCAAACTTATTGATGCATTAACAATACGAAAATTTAACAACTCTTTTGCTCGCATTAGAACTGATAATGATTGGATATCAGGAGATATGGAGAGTGTAGATAATTATACAAATGACCCACTATGTGGTTTTATTGTTACAAATAGTTTGTGGCACGATGTTTGTATTTGTATGTTAAATATTTTTAAAAAAAATTTTTATATCGCCAGTAATTCAGATATACCTATTTTAATTATTTCAGGAGAACAGGACAAAGCGAATGCTAATGGAGAGTATGCAAAAAAACTTTATCTTTTTTTAAATAAAATTTTTAAAAGCGTACAAATCATTTTAGTTAAAAACACACGACATGAAGTTTTTACAGACATTTCAAAACACAATACCTACAAACAACTTAAAGAATTTATATCAAGATGTTAAATCTTTTAATAATTATTATTTTATCTGTAAATCTTGTTTCAGCATCGATGGTAGAGAAAAGTTTCATATACGATGATGTTAAGAGATCATATTTAGAATTCATTCCATCTAATCACAATTCAAAAGCTCCGATAAATTTGGTTATTGGATTGCATGGATATTCTGGATCAGCATCAGGCTTTGAAAAAGAGACCACAGGCATGTTCAATAAATCAGCTGAAAAATATGAATTTATAGCTATTTATCCCCAAGGTGAATATTTTTACAATGATGCAAATAAAGACTATTCATTTATTTCATCTTGGAATGCATTTCCAAATAAAAAACCAAATAAAGAATTTTGTTCATTAGATGCAATTATTTATCCAAAATATCCCAATTGTAAAAATCCCAATAGATGCTCATGGACAAGTTGCATTGATGATCTTGGCTTTATAAAAAAAATTATTGATATTTCAAAAGAGAATTATCTAATAGATAAAGTGTTTGTTATTGGTATAAGTAATGGTGGGATGATGGCGCAAGCTCTTGCTTGTAAATATCCTAATATATTTTCTGGTGTTATTAATGTGGTTGGTATGCAACCTTTAGGAGCAAGTTGCATTCCTGAGATACCTGTAAATTTTATTATATATGGCGGAGCACTTGATATGGTGACTCCTCCGATTAGCATCCAATCATACGATGGTTATTTTTATGAACCTATGGATAAAACTTTTAACTCATGGTCGGACAAATTTAAATGTAAATTTAATGAACTGAATAAAATTGATGCCCATAACAATATAACAAAAAAAGTATCCTATGGCTGTAATGGAAATATTAAGATTATCTCCTTATTAAACAATGACGCTGGACATACTTGGCCTGGTATTAATAACTCTGAGAGAGGATATTGTCATACTGGAGCTCAAAACAATATTATTTCTCCTGATTGTAAAATTGAGGTTAATAATGTGTGGGGAAATAACTTATTATTAGATATATTGTTTAATTTATAACTAAAAAACTATATACATAAATTAAAATTTGGCTTGTTTTTGTAAATAATTTACATTAATGTATTTAAATAACTTATAAGCGGGGAAAGTTATGTCAAAAATTTTATTAAAACCTTTATTTAAAAAAAAGAGTGATCCTTTAACTGCGTTAATTAAAGATATTTTTAGAGACAATAATTATGCTTTATCTTTCTTGGGAGCATTGTCTGTTGGATTAGGTGTTTCTAATGTTAATTCAGCTCAAGCTGAAGAAGGAATTGAAGAAGTTATAGTTACTGCAACTAAAAAAGAAGAAAATATCCAAGATGTCCCTATGAGTGTTCAAGCAATTGGATCTCAAGAACTAGATAAAAAAAATATTAAAAGCTTAGAGGATATTTCAAGCGTTTCACCAGCTGTAACCTTTAATAATGTAGGCCCAGGAAAGTCTAATTTTTATATAAGGGGAGTTTCAGATGGCGCTATCATGAATAGCTATGCTTCACCTGAAGCTACAACCGCATTATATATTGATGAACAGTCTTTAACT
>ERZ802822.2576-NODE-2576-length-10004-cov-4.338269_pt1 | contig 10004 bp, 13 predicted proteins | sample MGYA00345649_ERZ802822 | MGnify/ENA primary metagenome ERZ802822 (study PRJEB30503, sample SAMEA104212359) | marine metagenome | biome: Westerlies Biome; feature: [SRF] surface water layer (ENVO:00010504) within the epipelagic zone...; material: water... | reverse complement strand
AAAAAAAATATGGTTAAGGTTCCAATGAAGGAAGGTAGAACTTTGCATCATGATATGAAAGGTCACTATGGTGCTGGAAAAGTTGTATTAAGAACTGCTCCATCTGGAACTGGTATAATTGCGGGGGGGCCTATGCGAGCAGTATTTGAAACACTCGGAGTTCAGGATGTTGTAGCAAAATCAATTGGTACTTCGAATCCTCATAATATGATAAAAGCTACATTTGATGCTTTCAATTCTATGTATTCCCCAAGAAACATTGCTAATAAAAGAAGCAAAAAAGTAGCCGAAATTTTTGGAAATCAACCAAAATCAGATACAAATAAAAACTCTAAAGCTAGTTAGGTATTGTAATGTTAGATAAAAACAAACTCGTTGTTACTCAAATCAAAAGTCCTATTGGTAGACAGTCAGACCAGAAAAAAACACTAATAGGACTTGGTTTAAATAAAATTGGCAGAAGTAGAATTTTAAATGATACACCTTCAATTAGGGGTATGATTAATAAAGTCAAGCATCTGGTTGAAGTTAACTAAAGAACAAAATTGAACTGGATAGGGGAAAACTATGAATTTAAGTGAAATTAAAGATAACAAAAATGCTACAAGAAATAGAAAAAGATTAGGTAGAGGTATAGGTTCTGGAACAGGCAAAACCTCTGGAAAAGGACATAAGGGCCAAAAGGCAAGATCAGGAGTATCTATTAAAGGTTTTGAAGGTGGCCAGATGCCTATCCATCGCCGTCTACCAAAGCGCGGTTTCAATAATATTTTCCGTAAGAATTATGTCGAGGTTAACCTTGGCCGGCTGCAAGCGGCAATTGACTCAGGCAAGCTAGATGCCAGTAAGCCGGTTGATGCTGCAGCATTGGTTGGCTCTGGCGTTATCTCAAAGATGCGTGACGGTGTCCGAGTCCTTGCTAAAGGCGAGTTGACTGCGAAAAAGGTCGAGATTCATGCAGCGGGCGCTTCTAAGGCCGCTGTTGAAGCAGTCGAAAAAGTTGGTGGCAAGATCGTTGTTCCTGCGGTTTCAGCCGAATAGATAGGTAGACAAAGCATATGGCATCATCAGCAGACCGCATGGCAGCAGGCGCAGGGTTTGGCGCGTTGGCAAAAGCCGACGAGCTGAAAAAGCGTCTCTGGTTTACTGTTGGTGCGCTGATCATTTACCGTCTTGGCACATATCTGCCTCTGCCAGGTATTGATCCGGGCGCGCTTGCCGATATCTTTTCGCAGCAATCAAGCGGCATTCTGGGCATGTTTGACATGTTCTCAGGCGGCGCGCTTAGCCGGATGACCATTTTTGCGCTGAATATCATGCCCTATATTACGGCATCGATTATCATGCAGCTAATGACCGCGATCGTGCCTTCGCTCGAAGCCTTGAAAAAGGACGGCGAAGCTGGTCGTAAGATGATCAATCAATATACCCGCTATTTGACGGTGTTATTGGCCACTGTTCAGGGCTATGGCATTGCGGTTGGTCTTGAATCAGCCAGCGGCGTTGTCGATGATCCGGGCTTGTTTTTCCGTGTGACGACTGTGGTAACGCTTGTTGGTGGAACGCTGTTCTTGATGTGGCTAGGCGAACAAATAACCAGCCGCGGCGTTGGTAACGGTATTTCGCTTATCATTTTCGCTGGCATTGTTGCCAATCTGCCAACCGCGCTTGCGGGTACGCTTGAACTTGGCCGGACCGGTGCGCTGTCTTCGTTGTTGATTGTTTTACTGTTTGTTATGGCGACTGCGGTGATTGCCTTTATCGTGTTTATCGAACGGTCGGTTCGCAAGATCCTTGTGCAATATCCAAAGCGCCAACATGGCAACAAAGTGTTTGGTGGCGATCAGTCATTCCTGCCGCTAAAGATCAATGTTCCGGGTGTGATCCCGCCGATTTTTGCCTCATCTCTTTTACTGATGCCGGTATCTATCATAAATCTGACTGGAGGACAGGCTGACGGCGCTGATTGGCTTGTAGCCTTGAATGCAATGTTGGGTCGCGGACAGCCACTTTACCTGCTGATCTATGTATCAATGATTGTGTTCTTTGCGTTCTTCTATACAGCGATTGTTTTTAATCCGGAAGATACTGCCGAGAATCTGCGGAAATATGGCGGCTATATCCCGGGTATCCGTCCAGGGAAATCAACCGCTGACTACCTTGACTTTGTGTTGACCCGTTTGACTGTTCTTGGCGCTGCCTATCTATCGGCAATTTGTATCCTGCCCGAGTTACTGATTAGTAAATATGCCGTACCATTTTATTTTGGTGGTACATCTTTGCTGATCGTTGTAACGGTAACTTTGGATACGGTTGGCCAGATCCAGTCGCATTTGTTGGCTCATCAATATGAAGGCTTAGTGAAGAAGTCTCGTTTGAAAGGGCGTAGATAGATGAATATTATTCTGTTTGGCGCTCCCGGTGCTGGGAAGGGCACGCAGGCTGAACGGCTTGTTTCGGCTCGCGGGCTTGTTCAATTGTCAACAGGAGAAATGCTTCGCGCGGCGATCGCTGCTGGAACCGATCTTGGGCAGCGCGCCAAAGCAATTATAGATCGCGGCGAACTTGTATCTGACGATATTATCGTTGAGATGATCGCGGCGCGCATTGAGGATGATGATTGCGCCAATGGCGCCATTCTAGACGGTGTTCCACGCACCGTGTCACAGGCGCATGCGCTTGACAAGATGCTGAATAGCAAGAAGCTTGCCCTTGATCATGTAATTGAAATTAAGGTTGACAAAGCTGCGCTTTTTGCGCGCATCGAAAACCGCGCTGCCGAAACTGGTGGCGCCAGAAGTGATGACAATGCCGACATATTGCGCAAGCGATTGGAGGTATATTATGAGAATACAGCGCCGCTGCTTCCGTATTATGCGGATAAAGGGGTGTTGAAAAGTGTTGACGGGATGAATTCAATTGATGAAGTCGCGTCACAAATAGATCGAATTTTAGGGTAACGCATTTGCGTTAAGGTTGACTGTTTCAGGTTTAGGCCTATAATTCGCCGCCTTCAATGGGATTTCCGATGAAGCTGGTGAAACTGGTTCCGCGTTGCGGATGACCGATGAAGATAGTCGTGAATTGAAAAGGAGCCAGGCTGTGGCACGAATTGCTGGTGTAAATATTCCGACCAAAAAACGGGTCGAGATCGCACTGACCTACATTCATGGTATTGGTACGACAAGTGCTAAATCCATCTGCACCAAGGCCGGCGTCCCGGACGAGCGTCGCGTGGCTGATCTGTCGGAAGACGAGTTGACAAAACTGCGTGACATTATTGACGCGGATTTTCTGGTTGAAGGCGACCTTCGCCGCCAGACGTCGATGAATATTAAGCGCTATCTGGACCTTGGTTGTCTGCGGGGATTGCGGCATCGCCGTAATCTGCCTGTGCGTGGCCAGCGTACCCACACAAATGCGCGTACCCGCAAAGGCCCTGCAAAGGCCATTGCCGGCAAGAAGAAATAACAGCGAAAGACGAGGAGTCAGAAAATGGCAAAACAACCAAGCCAAGGCCGTGTTCGTCGTCGCGAGCGCAAAAACATTACCAGCGGTGTTGCGCATGTGAATTCGACCTTTAACAACACAATGATCACGATCACAGATGTGCAGGGCAATACAATCGCCTGGGCATCAGCCGGTGGTATGGGGTTCAAGGGGTCACGAAAATCAACGCCGTTTGCAGCCCAGATGGCAGCTGAGGATGCAGGCCGGAAGGCAGCCGAGCATGGGATGAAGTCACTTGACGTACAAGTGCGTGGTCCCGGGTCAGGACGTGAGTCCGCACTTCGCGCTCTGCAGTCCGTCGGGTTCAACGTTACATCAATTCGTGATGTCACACCGATCCCGCATAATGGATGCCGCCCCCGCAAACGTCGTCGCGTTTAATTCCGCGTCGCCGACTTTGCTACACACCACCGGCCCTCTGGGCCGGATCGGTGTTTCAAGAACATCGCTCTCATTTGAAGGGACATCGCCAATGATTGAGAAGAACTGGCTGGATCTTAAAAAACCTGACGAACTTGAAGTCAAGGTTTCAGAATATAACCCAAGTCAGGCCGTTGTCGCGGTCGGTCCTTTTGAACGCGGCTTTGGTGTGACCATCGGTAATGCCCTGCGTCGCGTCTTGCTGTCATCACTTCAGGGTTCGGCTATCACAGCTGTGCAGATTCAGGGGGTTGTTCATGAATTTTCGTCAATTCCGGGCGTCCGCGAGGACGTAACCGATCTGGTGCTGAACCTCAAAGGGGTTGCTATTCGCCTTGATGATGAGGGACCAAAGCGACTGCGCCTGTCAATTGACGGACCGACGACCGTTACCGCTGGCATGATCACCGAGAGCGCCGGTGTCGAGATCATGAATCCTGATCATGTGCTGTGTCATCTTGATAAGGGGGGCAATCTGTCGATGGAGCTTACTGTGGCTTCCGGCAAGGGCTATGTTCCGGCCAGCGCCCACCGCACTGAGGACTCACCCATCGGTCTGGTGCCGATTGACTCGATTTTCAGCCCCGTCCGACAGGTTGCCTATAAGGTGGAGAATGCCCGTGTTGGTCAGATCACCGATTATGACAAGCTGCTGCTGACCATCGAAACCGATGGTTCTGTGACGCCTGAAGATGCGGTGGCATATGCTGCGCGGATTCTTCAGGAGCAGTTGCAGACCTTCATAAACTTTGAAGAGCCGAAAGACCAGAGCCCAGCGGATGAGGCAGAGGATCTTCCGTTCAGCCGCAATTTGCTGCGCAAAGTTGATGAGTTGGAGCTGTCGGTACGCTCGGCGAACTGTCTGAAGAATGACAACATCGTCTATATCGGTGATCTGGTGCTTAAGACAGAATATGAAATGCTACGCACACCGAATTTTGGCCGCAAGTCATTGAATGAAATCAAGGAAGTGCTGAAGGGCATGAACCTCGAACTCGGAATGGATATTGCAAACTGGCCACCAGAGAATGTTGAGGAATTGGCCCGGCGTCTCGACGAGCCGTTTTAATCGACGGAACTGGATTTGGGCCTGCTAGGGGTTAAGGAGAATAACAATGCGTCATCGTACTTCAGGACGGAAGCTGAACCGCACATCACAGCACCGCCAGATGCTGTTCAGAAATATGGCTCAAGCGCTGATTAAGCATGAGCAGATCGTGACCACATTGCCCAAGGCAAAGGAATTGCGCCCTGTTGTTGAGCGTCTGATTACGCTTGGCAAGCGTGGTGATTTGCATGCCCGTCGCATGGCCTTTGCGCGCTTGCGTGATGACGCGATGACAAAGAAGCTGTTTGAGGTTCTTGGCCCACGCTACCAGGAACGCAAGGGCGGTTACACTCGTGTTCTCAAGGCAGGTTTCCGTTACGGCGATGCCGCGCCGATGGCTGTGATTGAGCTTGTTGACCGCGACGAGGATGCGCGGGGACAGGATTCTGGGCCGGTGATGGGTGCAGATGAAACAGATGCCGAGGAAACCGCAGCCTAAATCGCGTCTTGCATTGATAAAGGGATCAAAGGGCTGCCGCTGGTGGCCCTTTTTCTTTGCGAAGACCGTTAAGTTCGGGCGAAGATATGATCATGACGGAACTTGATTTTGGAATGGCTGATGATGCGGCGCCCTTGGCGGAGAGGCTGCGTCCACAACGGCTCGAAGATGTTGTTGGTCAGGAGGCGTTGATTGGGCCTGAGGGTCGTTTGCGGCGGATGCTGGACGCTGGCAACCTGTCGTCAATCATCCTCTGGGGCCCACCTGGAACTGGTAAAACGACGATCGCCAGATTGCTTGCCGCTGAGGCCAAGATGGCGTTTGAACCTATTTCAGCGGTGTTTGATGGGGTGGCTGATCTACGAAAGGTGTTTTCGCGGGCCGAGGAACGTCTGCGCTCTGGCCAGCGAACCCTGCTGTTCGTTGATGAGGTGCATCGGTTCAACAAAGCGCAGCAGGATGGCCTGCTTCCGCGAGTTGAGGATGGCACGGTGACGCTGATTGGTGCAACTACCGAAAACCCGTCATTTGCCCTTAATGGTGCGCTGTTGTCGCGGGCGCAGGTGCTCGTGCTTGAACGCCTCGAGTCAGCAGCCCTCGAGGCCCTTTTGAAGCGGGTTGAGGCTGATACCGGTGTCACCCTGTCACTTGATGAGGATGCACGAACGGCGTTGATTGCGATGGCGGATGGTGATGGGCGATATCTGCTAACCATGGCATCGCTGCTGATTGGCTTGCCAGCGGAGCCAACACTGGATACGGCCGCGCTTGCTGAGATTGTTGCAGGCCGCGCACCAGCCTTTGATCGGGCCGGGGACCAGCATTATAACCTGATGTCGGCGTTGCATAAAACGCTGCGGTCGTCAGACGCGGATGCTGGCCTCTATTGGCTTTCGCGGATGCTGGCTGGTGGAGAGGACCCGCATTATATTCTGCGCAGGCTGACACGCTTTGCCTCAGAGGATGTTGGCCTTGCTGAACCTGACGCAGTGCCACGGGCGCTTGCTGCGTGGCAGGCCTATGAACGGCTTGGCAGTCCCGAGGGTGATCTTACCATTGCCGGTCTTGTGATCTATCTGGCGACGGCGCCGAAATCAAACGCGTCCTATGCTGCTTTCAAGGCTGCGAGCCGTGCGGCAGCTGCAACCGGGTCGCTCAGCCCGCCGGCGCATATTCTGAACGCGCCGACGAAATTGATGAAAGACCTTGGTTATGGGGCGAATTACGCTTACGACCATAACGACCCAGACGGTTTTTCCGGGCAGAATTGCTTTCCCGATGGTATGGAGCGCCAGCGCTTCTATCATCCTGTTGAACGCGGCTTTGAACGCGAGCTTGGCAAGCGGCTTGCCTATTGGGACAGGCTACGTGCAGAAAAACAGACATCACCGGATGAGGACAGCTAGATGAGTCTTGCAATGTATGCAGCCGTTGCTGGCGGCGGTGCGCTTGGTGCAATGTTGCGCTACAGCGTATCGCTACTGACGGGTGCGGGCTTTTTTGGCATCAATGGTCCCCTTGCCACGCTCATTGTCAATGTGTGTGGTAGTGGCTTGATGGGGTTGTTTGCTGGTCTTGTTGCGGGTGGCTTGATGGTGCCGGAGGGGTGGCGTGCTTTTATTGCGATTGGATTATTGGGCGCGCTGACAACCTTTTCCAGTTTTGCACTGGATGCCGATGCCCTTTTTCAAAAACAGGGACTTGGTATGGCTTTGGTCTATATTGCGCTGTCACTATGTCTGTCACTTGGCAGCTTTGCACTGTGTTACTGGCTTGTCAGGCTACCGTCATGAGCACCGTGACACCAGAGGAGCAGGGGGCACAGAAAGCCGCACCGAATTGGTGGTTTGAGGCTGTGCCCGAAGGCGAGGATGGCACCCGCCTCGATCGTTTTTTGCGGCGACTGATCCCGGGTCTGCCACAGGGTGATGTTGAACGGATGCTAAGGTCCGGGCTGGTTCGTCTGGATGGCGCCAAAGCAAAGCCCTCGGACCGTCTCACCGCAGGTCAGGAAGTGCGTCTGCCACCGCATCTTCGCTCAGAAACCCCTCAAAGTCCCGCTTCGAAGCCAAAGTCGAAAAACATTCCTCACCATGACAACAGGTTGGTGCAGCAGTTTGACTCGATGGTGATTGCCGAGGGAATTGACTGGCTGGCGCTGAACAAGCCGTCTGGAGTGGCGGTGCAGGGTGGCACTGGCACCAACACCCACATTGATGGCATGCTAATGGCGCTGGCAGATGGCAGTGACGAGGCGCGCCTGCGGCTTGTTCATCGTATAGACAAGGATACATCAGGGATTCTACTGCTTGCCAAGAACCGGGCGGCGGCTCGTCGCCTCGGCGATGATTTTCAACATCACCGGATCGCCAAGACCTATCTTGCACTGGTTGTCGGCATTCCAAAACCAGTTCTACAGATCCGGCACCGGTTGGAAAAACAGGCCGGACGAGGCGGCGAGAAAATGGTTGTCACGGCAGAGGGTCAATCCGCCCATACCGAGGCACGACGCGTTGACGTCATGGGCCGCAAACTGGCGTTGATGGCGTTGCGGCCGCAGACGGGGCGAACACACCAATTGCGTGTTCACATGGCATATGAGGGGCATCCGATCGCTGGTGACGGCAAATATGGTGGTACTCAGGCGCATCCTGGTGGACTTGTCGCAAAGCGGCTGCATCTGCATGCCTGGCGCTTGCAACTGGGTGATGGTGTCCTGATCGAGGCACCCTTGACCGGCCATATGCGGACAAGCCTTTTCGATCTTGGCCTGCAACTGCCGAAGGGCGATTGGCCCTTTGATGAGGGCTAGTGATAATAGGGACCGAGTGTGCTGTGAGTGGATGTTATTCATGCCGAATTTTGGTATAGGCGAGAGTCAATGAAAAAGCGGTTCTACAGGAATGTTACGACAGAGACTGGCAGCGGTGGCCATCGCGTCTTGCTGGACGGGCGCGTTGTTCGCTCGCCAGCACAACGTGAATTTGGCCTGCCAACTGAAAAATTGGCGTGCGCCATCGCGAGCGAATGGGACTCGCAACAGGAAGAGATTGATCCGGCAGGGATGCCTCTGTTCAGCCTTGCTGTAACTGTGATCGACAGGGTAACCCCGCAGCGCGCGGATCTGGTGGCCGAGATGATCGCCTATGGTGGCAATGACCTGCTATGTTATCGCGCTGATGATGATGAGCTTGCGCGCAGACAGGCAAGTCAATGGCAACCTTGGCTTGAGTGGTCAAGCGACGTTCTGAATGCACCACTGCAGATTGTATCGGGGATTATGCCGGTGACACAGCCCACTGCCTCTCTTGCCAGATTAAAAGTGGCTGTCGATCAACATGATGATTGGGAGTTGGGGATGCTGCATCGGGTGGTTGCGATGGGCGGTTCGCTGGTGCTCGGTCTGGCGTTCCTGCGTGGGGAGATTAATCAGAAGAAACTGTTTGAAACGGCCTTCCTTGACGAGTTGTGGCAGGTGGAGATATGGGGAAGCGATTTCGAGGCTGAAGACAGGCGTGGGTTCATTCAGACTGAACTGGATGATGTTGCCACATTTTTGAGGCTGCTGGGAGCGGTCCAGTAATGGCCGTTCAGACGCCACTGGCCGCCGGTGTGAAGTCACGCCTCTCACGTCTTGACAAGGCCGATTTCGGCCCGCACGCATCGGTCTTGGCCGATGAGTTGCAGGCGGCGGCGCGGGCTGGCCTACCTTTGGCTTGTATTGTTCTCGCGCAAACGCTTGTTGATGTGATTGCGAATGAACAGGCGGGGCCTGCGGGCTATCTTGACGGGATGGCCTTTGCCTATGCTGGCAATAAAGCGGCCCTGTCCTGGCTGCGGGGGCGGCGCAATCTTCTGCTGCATCATGAGGGACCGAGTGATGGCCTAATGGGCGAGACGCCGGCTGCCGGATGGTTGATGAGGGATGCAGAAAAGGCGATAGACACGGTGTTGGATTATCTGAAGGACTTGGACATCGCTGGCTGAGTGGGGGGCTTACGTCCTCACCTTTGTGAAATGGTGGTCAAACTGCGTTTGCAGCATATCGTCAAGCTCGTTCATGCTGGCCGAGACACCAAGCGCGGCAAGCGAGGTGACACTGCCATCACTCACACCGCAGGGAACAATTGCCTGAAAGGCGGTGAGGTCCGGATTGTTATTGATGGCAATACCATGCCAGCTCACCCACCGGCTGATCCGTACCCCGATGGCGGCGATCTTGTCGAGGCCAGAGACGCTGTTTCCCGTCTCCACCCAAATTCCGGGCAGTCCTGAGCGGCGCTGGCCGGTAACGCCAAACCCAGCAAGCACATCGATGATCCATCCTTCAAGATTATGTACATAGCAGCGTACATCTGGCCCGCGTGTTTGCAGGTCAAGCATGACATAGGCAACCCGCTGACCCGGTCCATGATAGGTCCATTGACCACCGCGACCGGTTTTGTGGGTGGGAGTATTGCCGGGATTGAGCAGATCGGCATCCTTGGCTGAGGTTCCGGCCGTATAGACGGGCGCATGTTCAAGCAG
>ERZ802822.2574-NODE-2574-length-10007-cov-6.309567_pt1 | contig 10007 bp, 7 predicted proteins | sample MGYA00345649_ERZ802822 | MGnify/ENA primary metagenome ERZ802822 (study PRJEB30503, sample SAMEA104212359) | marine metagenome | biome: Westerlies Biome; feature: [SRF] surface water layer (ENVO:00010504) within the epipelagic zone...; material: water... | reverse complement strand
GAGTGCTCTCATCAAAATGAGCTGCGGTGACCCGAGTCTTAAATTGGATATCGCGCCGCAAATCAAAGCGCTCTGCGACATGGTTAGCGTAGCGCTCTATCTCCGGCTGACTGGCATAGCGCTCGCTCCAGTCCCACTCCTGTTCGAGTTCTTTGGAGAAAGAATAGGAGTACTCGACGCATTCAATATCCACGCGGGCGCCGGGGTAGCGATTCCAATACCAGGTGCCGCCCTCGCGCTCTCCAATCTCATAACATTGAATGCTGAGCCCACATTGTCGTGCGCGATAGATCATGTAGAGGCCAGCAAAGCCTGCGCCGACAACGACCATATCGAACTGTTTTATGTCGGGGGTGGCAGTCACTGCGACTCTTTATTTCCGGCACCGCGTCAGACGCGACACCATACCAGCACTCGAGCGTTGCGTGTAAGTTGCTTGGGATAAGGGCGTCAGCTTGAGGGGGTGAAACCCGCCAGTTCTCTCCAGAAGTCCCGATAATCGTAGTCGGTATCCAGCGCCAGATTCAGCGTGTTGTAAGACGAGAAGTCACTGACAACATGGGTCAGTTGCACAATACCTTTATCAGTCAGACCGTGATGACATAGCGCGTTAATCTGTGCGTCGGTGACTGCTCCCGGATCATTGTTGACCTGCAGCGCGTACTCGAGCAGAGACCTGAGACGTTCGCCCTCGACGGCATCCAGTCCCTGCTGCAGCAGGTTGCCGACATAGTCCTCAGCAGTACCCAGACCGTGGTTGAGAATGGTGCAGAAGGCAGCGGTGCAGTAAGGACAGCCATTCGCCTGTGACACCAGAATGCCAACGTGCTGGATCTCCTCCATAGTCAGCTCGCCCATCTCCCAAAGCACCTTGGTGGCACCGAGTTTGGCAGTGAAAAACTCGGGGAAGTTGAGCTCCACATAAAAGTGGTTGGGTACGCTTCCTTCCATTTCGGTCACCCAGGCAAAAATCCCCTCCACCGCGGGGTCGGTAACTTGTTCAGGCTTGGGAAGCGCCACTCTTGACATGTTGATCCTAAATTATTCCGGATTAGTGATTGCAATTATGTTTGCTGCGCGCCTGGGATTCTGGCTGCGTTGCGTAGATGCATGGTAGCAGGCCGCTGACGGCTCAAAACAAGACCCGATTGCGCACTGAGGCAATTGATTTAGAGTTATTCGCGCAATCAATCCACCTGGATAGTTATCCATTTCCATCGCGTCATGATGTCCAAATCAGCGTCGGTCCCTTCTCTGCCCAAACCGCTCATGCCATTGCCGCCAAACGGGATATGAGGCTCGTCCTGAATCGACATCGCGTTAATGTGAACCATTCCAGCATCCGATTTAGCAGCGGCCTTCATGGCGCTTGAGATGTCTGAGGTAAAAATCGCACAACTCAGACCGTAGCTCGTATCGTTCGCCAACTGCATCGCCTCCTCCAAACAATTTACGGTGTAAACCGATGTGACGGGGCCAAAAGTTTCTTCTCCGAAGACCACCATCTCACTGTTTACGTCCGAGAGTATTGTTGGCGGGCAACAGTTGCCGAGCCAATCGCCGCCATGCAGGAGCGTTGCGCCTTTCTCCAGCGCATCCGCAACATGCGACTTAACCCTGTCAGCTTGTCGCGAGCTGATGATGGGGCCAATTGCAGTTTCCGGGTCGGACAGGTCACCAACTTTTACTCCCTTGGCAATTTCGACGAATGCTGGGATGAAACGCTCAGCTATTTTTGACTGAACGATTATCCTGCTAGAGGCCATGCACGCTTGGCCTTGGAAGAAAAATATGCCCAGCATCGCCGCTTCCAGCGCCTTATCGAGGTCGGCATCGTCAAGGATGATTAGAGGGTTCTTGCCCCCCAGTTCCAGGGTTATAGGCTTGAGGCTTTTCGCCGCGATACTGGCTACGTGTTGGCCGACTCTCGGAGAACCACAAAAATTAATGGCCGCAATGTCATTGTGTGATGTGAGGTAGTCTCCGATCTCTGCGGGGTCCCCTGTGACGTAGTTAAATACGCCCCCGGGTAAGCCTGCCTCGTGAAGGGTTTTTGCGAATTGGACAGTGACCTGTGGCGCGAATTCTGAAGGCATCAGAACTGCTGTGTTGCCAGTCGCAATCACCATCGCGATCTGCTTCACATTTTTCAAAAGAGGCACGTTGAACGGGGTAATGCAGCCGATGACGCCCACTGGCTCTCGGACGGACATGCCGAACGCGCCGGGCCGATCCAATGGCATAGTTTGCCCCACTAGCCTTCTGGGTACGCCCGCGGCGGCGCGAAACGCGTTGATGCAATATTCGACCTCAAAAGCAGCTTTCATCTGCGGTGAGCCTACTTCGTTGATGAGTAAGTCCATATACACATCGCGGTCTCGTTCTACTATCGATGCCGCATCACAAAGTATTTTCTCCCTCGTGCGTACCTCACTGTCCTTAAAATGCTCAAAGGTATTTTTGGCATCAGCAACAGCTGTGTTGACGTCGGCCATATTTCCTTTTGCGACCCGCGCAATGAGATCAGCATTCGACGGGTTGAGGTCCTCAAAATACTCTCCAGAGCTGGGCTTATGTTCTTTTCCGCCAATCCACAATTCGCTGGTGTTCATTTGTCTGTCTCAACCTCTATTTCGCTTTTTTTCAAGAACTGAGTGTCTGCCATGGGCCAGCAAATTAGCTGCCAGATGGGGGGCTGCACACGCACAGCGATCAAATTGGCGTGCTTCGAGCCGGCAGGCCATCATCAAAATTATCGGCCAGATAATCGGCGCAACCCTTCTCTCCCGAAGGATAACTAGTCGCCTTGAGCCTAACCATTGTTTATGATTTTTTATAAAAGGCAATAAGGATTGCAATCGCATGTCAGAAGTGAGCGAAGGTAATGATGCTGCATCGGTGAGGGCGCAGCTCAATTCTAGAAAGATGTCCCTTGCTCAATGGGAGGTCGTGCTCCTTTGTACCGCGATTAACATGCTCGACGGCTATGACGTGTTGGTCATGTCTTTTGCGGCGGCTCCTGTCGCGGCCGACTGGCAGCTGGATTCCCCTAGTTTGGGACTGCTACTGAGCGCCGGATTAGTAGGTATGGCTCTCGGTGCGATTGTGCTTGGATCGCTTGCCGATACTTTAGGCAGAAAACGACTGGTGCATGTATGCCTCACCACGGTGACGATCGGAATGATCTTGTCCGCGTTCGCGCAGTCTCAGCTTCAATTGCTCGCACTGCGTTTTGTCACCGGGATTGGTATTGGAGGGATGCTCGCAACCCTGACTGCTCTCGTGTCGGAATACTCAAATGACAAGCGGCGCGGGATCTGTATGGGGTTGTTGCAGTCAGGCTATCCTCTGGGCGCTCTTCTTGGGGGAATAATTGCCGCGCAAATAATTCAGTTCGCAGATTGGCGGTCTTTGTTTCTGTTTGGGGGGGCGCTCTCAGCATTGCTGCTGCCTTTGATCGTTATTCGCCTACCAGAGTCGCTTGACTTCGTGTCGAGGTCTCGAAATTCTGGAACTCATGAGATGAAAGAGCGGCTTCTTGAAAGATTCGATTTGTCAGAGCCTCCAGCCAGCATGGTCGAGGACTTGGACCAAGGCGCTGGCAGCTGGAGAAGCTGCTTCGCGCCGTCAGAAGTTAGGATAAACACTCTATTGCTCTGGTCTTGTTATCTAGCGCTCATGTTTTCGTTTTATTTCGTCGTAAGTTGGACGCCTAAATTATTGGTAGATGCTGGGCTTTCGACCTCCCAGGGGATATCAGCGGGGGCAATTCTGCAGGCTGGCGGGCTGATAGGCGCTCTGGTTATCGGTCTTTTGGGCAGCCGATACGAGGTGAATAAGTTGGCGTCTTTGTTCTTTATGGCGAGTGTAGTCATGATTTTGACGTACGGTTGGGCTGACGCTGAATTGACAACGTTGATGATACTGTCTGCCATGATGGGCTTTTTCCTTATCGGTGCCATGATTGGTCTCTACACTATTGGACCCGCGTTGTACGATTCGAAGTCAAGAGTGACGGGCGTTGGATTGGCGATTGGCGTGGGCAGATTGGGGGCCATAGCAGCGCCTTTTGCGGGCGGCCTCATGTTGGAGGCGGGCGTCGAGGTAAGCCTCATATATGCTGTGTTTACCGCGCCACTCATTTTGGCAGCATTTGCGGTGCGCTCAATATCTCTGCCGATGTCTTTTAGATGATCCGGCGAGCGTGGCTGAAAATTCGCTGTTTAGGGGGAGATATCATCGGGCGGAGCGATGCACTACACTCGGCCGCGCATTTCATTAACAAGCTGTTTACTAAAAAGAAGAATTTGATTATGAACGGAGTCACATAATGGCAAAGTTTGAGCAAATGTTTTCCCACTTATCACTGTCACACGAGCGAAGTCCACTTCGATTATCGCCAGCATTAGCTTGCAAGCGGTGGCTAGCGAGCACGATGTGTCTTATAGCGATAGCGACTTTGCCCACAGACGTAAGCGCCAACCTAGAAGAGGTGGTGGTGACAGCGCGGAAAAAAGTGGAGTCATTGCAAGACACGCCTATCTCGGTAACGGCCCTCTCGGGAGATCGCTTGGAAGACATGGGCTTATCACGCATTACAAAGCTCCAGAACGTTACGCCGAATCTCGTGTTTCAAAATACGCCGGCATACAGTGGCGCCGGCAACAACGCCGCGGTCTATATTCGGGGCGTGGGGCAGAAGGACTTCGTTCCAACTATAGATCCTGGTGTCGGTATTTATGTCGATGAGGTTTATCTGGGTCGATCGGCGGGTGCCGTATTGGACATGATAGATATTCAGCAGGTGGAGATACTGCGCGGGCCACAGGGGACCCTATTCGGCAAGAATACTGTTGGTGGCGCAATTAGCATCACTACCACCAAGCCAAATGATGAGTTTGGCGGGAAAGTTGACATCAAGGTAGGAACAGACGAGCGACGAAATATAAGAGGTGTACTCAATGTACCCTTGTCAGACACCTTATATGCGAGGGGCAGTTTTGGAAGTCTGCAGCAGGATGGTTATGTTTTCAGACCCTTTGATGGCAAAGATCTTGGCAATCAGGATACCGTCATGGGCAGATTGGCATTAAGGTGGGCTCCGTCTGAAACCTTTACTGCGGACTTGTCGTTCGACTACTACGACGATGAGACAAATGGCCCGCCACTACTTACGACGAGGGTCGACGAGTTCCCGGAGAGTGCAACGGCAATTCCGGGGGGTAACTTTCCTTTCATTCATAACTTGTTTGCAGGATTCAACCCAGATTTTGGTGGCCCGAATCCAATCGTCTGCACACTGCCGGGCGCGCCGGTCGCCTGTTTTACTAATGCCAATGCGGTCATGGGCGACAACACGAATTTGGGCACTGGCCCTAACTTCTCAAAGATGGAAAACGAAGCGGTTTCGCTGACCCTGACCTGGGATCTCGATGCCTTCACCGCAAAATTGATTGCCAGCCACAGAAGCCTCGATGGGCAGTTTGCGAGCGATCGGGACGGTTACGTTCAGAATGATGGCGAGCCTGCAGTGCCGGGACTGCCGATCATGGTCAACCCGGTAACTCACTACTTCGATACCTTCCAGCAGGATCAATTTTCCGTTGAACTGCAACTGTCTGGGAGCTCGGTAAAGGACAGGTTGAGTTGGGTGGTAGGTGTATACGCCTTTGAGGAAGATGGAGAAAACATTAATCCGGTAGATTTCACCACTGTGTCGATACAAAGTGGCGGCTACTTTGATTATTCGAGTGAGGCGGTTTTTGCTCAGGCAACTTTCGATTTTACCGAGAAACTCTCTGCGACAGCTGGCATACGCTACACGAAGGAGGATCGAGACTATTTGCCTGATCAATACATTGAGGAAATGCCGCTCGGAGGGTTGCCATTTCCCTGCTTCAACTCAGACGGCTCAGAAAAAGAGTGTGCCCTTGGGGACCGCGTAGTTCCATTCGAGACTGTGAACAACTCGATCTCTGAAAGCACACCGATGGTGAGTATCAGCTACTCGCTTACGGGTGACATAATGCTCTACGGTACCTACAGCGAGGGCTTCAAAGTTGGTGGTTTCACGCAACGCATTTTTCCTCCTGAGCCAAGCCTGCCTGCGTTTGGTCCTGAATACGTGGATTCGTTAGAAGCTGGAATTAAAGCGGAATTCTTTGATAATTCATTACGAGCAAACTTTGCGATTTTCTCGGCGGATTACACTGACTTGCAGATTCTCATAAACGAGCCCAGCAGAGTGGGGCCTTACACCACCAACGCTGGCGACGCGACAATTGAGGGCTTCGAGCTTGAGATTAACTATTTGGCTCAAAATGGGGTGTTGATTGATCTTGCGGTTGGCTACACCGATGCTGGCTATGATGCTCTTAACCCTGATCTTTTTTCTGGGCTGAGCGTGTCCGATCCCTTGGTGTTTGTATCAGAGTGGAACACTAATCTGTCGGTCACTAAAACTTTCGATACCCAGTTCGGTGAGATAACCCCAAGACTGGATTGGTCATGGCGGAGCAAGTTCTACAATAACGCGGGCGGTCTTCCGTTCGCACCTGCCTGGGCCGATCCTTTAGTTCAGCCTGATTATTCCGTGGTGAACATGAGTGCCAGATGGCAGTCCGCTTCATCCGGGCTGAGCATTACGGCTGGTGTCGACAACGTTGGTGATGAAGAATTCAGTATATTTGGAGACTACCAATCAAGTTTCGGTAGCACGGCTCAGGCATTTGATCGCGGAAGGCAGTACTACTTGATGCTGGGCTACACCTTTTGAGTAGGCGCGACCTTTTGAGTAGGCGCGGCAATATCGAACCTGGGCAAGCACTTGTGCAGCCGAGGACCTATCAGATTCGTTAGACACTGAATTATGCAAAGATAGTGATCGGTGTTGAGCGCGTGGGCGAGAGTGGCGCACCCTTGGTGTAGAGACTTCACCTCATAAAACAAGTGCAGGTGCTGTATGCCTGCGCTGCGTGCGCGGAGTCGTTACGTGGTTTTTCCGATGGAGTGCGCTTAACTTTCCCGTTTAGGTTATGTTGAGTAGGGCGGATTAGCTATGAGTCGCGGAATCAGGCTCTGATTAGTTTTTATCTTCAGGTTCTTTGGTTGAAGCTTTTGCGGCCGCAAACGCCGATGGCTTCCATATGCCTCGATCGTGCATCAGTTTAACCTGCTTTTTGATGACTCTTTCTTCGTACTCTTGGTGCTGCATTGGCTCCCTGTTCAAATACAGGTTCTTCGGATAAATCGGTTCCCTATAAACTGTTTGATACAGCTCCGTTCTTAGGTCTTTCATCCAATTTGTCCATAGAGATGATTCTCTGTGATGTCTCATGGCTTCTATGTTTATCGGACCACAAACACTGGTAGAAACTCCACCGTATTCTTGTCTTCCTACTTTCTGTCCTCGGTAATCTACGATCATCGATTGACCACCGAAGGTGTCTACTGGAGTTTCGTCGTCCTGTGTAAGGAAATACGCGCCCATGTTTGGTGCGACAACATAGAAGTTATTGTCCAGAGCTCTGGCTCTTGTAGATATCTCGAAATATTCGTTTGATGCGGCTGGATGCGGGATTGAGGCCCTGTATACGATTTCCGCGCCATTCAACGCTAATGCTCTAGCGTTTTCTGGATAGGAGCCCTCGTTGGCCATCATAATACCCATGCTGCCAATCTCTGTGTGAGCGACAGGCCAGAAGGCGTCGAGGTTATCTCCATATCGGTCTATCCACCAGTCATAAATATCGTGTGGGCAGACTGAATGTTCCACTGGATATAACGGAGCCACTTTGTAGTGTTTTAGGATCACGTTGCCCTGCGGGTCCAAGATAAAGCCGACATTGAAATACCTGTCTGGAATTTCCTCATGACGAGCCTTTGCTTGAGCCATTACATAAACCCCGTGGGGCCTTGCAATTTTCTCCGCGATCAACTCAACCTCGGGCCCCGGTATGTCAATGGCACATTCTCTTGCAAATAAGGTGTGTTCGGTGTCCATGACCTCATCATTGAACCCTTGCAGGGCACCTTCGGGTAAAGCAATTAACTTCACTGGTAGATCAAGAGAGGACAACCAAAGAGCCGCATTCGCCATCGACGCTAAGTGTTCAATGTTTTTTTTGATCTCATCTCGATTCCGTATGCCCCACACGGTTGGGACAAGTCCTACAGCATTGTACGGTTCAATCATTGATGCGCCTCCTGGGCGGCTTGAATCAGCATAATCCGGCGGCATTTGAGTGTATGGGAAGCGCGTGAATTTGCAACGTGGTGACTGAAGCTTGCAGGCGTTCCCAAGATTCTCTTCATCAATGAAGGACTGTTCTGAGTCGCGCCGAGCGATTTTTAAAATTTGACTCTTGGCGCTGCCAAGAGTCTTTTTGGCAGGAACAGAACTCCCATTCGATGACTGTCATTCTATTCTTGAGTCAGCCGGTGGTTACGCTGCTCGGGGAGAGAGACTCCAGAGTTAGTGAGCCCTCGAAAATAGCATCGTTACAGCCTTTTCGATCAGCGCTGGCACTTAACCTTCTATTTTTGGCACATTTTCCATTGCTTCCTGAATAGCGCTGTCAGGCAAATCAAGGTCAACCATTTGCCCCGAAAGAAATGTTTCGTAGGACGCAAGGTCCAGATGCCCGTGGCCACACAGTGCCGTCAGAATGACCTTTTCTTCACCCGACTCCTTACAGGCCAGCGCCTCGCGAACTGCAGCAGCAATTGCGTGGGTGGGTTCCGGTGCGGGCACGATGCCCTCCGCGCGGGCAAACTGCAGCGCGCCTTCGAAGCACTCGGTTTGGGGAATCGAGATCGCTTCTACCAGTCCCAGTTCGTATATGTGAGAGACCAATGGCGCCATACCGTGGTAGCGCAGTCCACCCGCATGGATGGGTTCCGGAATAAACGACGCACCGAGCGTGTGCATTTTCATAAGCGGTGTCAGACCCGCAGTGTCGCCAAAGTCATAGCGATATTCGCCTTTTGTGAGTGTCGGGCAGGCCGCCGGTTCCACGCATCGAATCGTGGGGTTCATTTTCCCTGCGAGCTTCTCTCGCAGGAAAGGAAATGCCAGACCGCCAAAGTTAGAACCGCCACCAGTGCAACCCACCAGTACGTCGGGTGTTTCATCCACTTTGGCCAATTGCAGCAGCGCTTCTTCACCAATAATGGTTTGGTGGAGCAGAACGTGGTTTAGCACGCTGCCCAGCGCGTAGCGGATGGTCGGATCTTCTACCGCTTCGGCTACCGCTTCAGAGATGGCAATACCCAGTGAGCCTGGATGATTGGGATCCTGCGCCAGCAGCGCTTTGCCGAATTCGGTCACATCGGAGGGGCTCGGGTGCACCTTTCCACCCCACAGCTCCATCATGGTGCGGCGATGGGGTTTGGCCCTGAAAGAAGCCGCCACCTGCCATATCTCGCACTCCAGACCAAATTGCGCGCAGGCGAAGGCAAGAGAACTGCCCCACTGGCCCGCACCGGTTTCGGTGGTCAGTTTTCTAACCCCTTCCTGAGCGTTGTACCAAACCTGAGGCACTGCGGTGTTGGGCTTGTGCGAACCCGCCGGACTGACGCCTTCATATTTGTAGTAAATCTTCGCGGGTGTATCGAGGAACTTTTCCAAACGGCGCGCACGAAACATCGGACTCGGACGCCAAAGGCGGTAAACATCGAGCACGTCGCCAGGAATGTCGATGTAGCGCTCGGCTGACATCTCCTGTTCGATCAATGCTTTGGGGAATAATGGCGCAAAATCCTCGGCCGTCGCAGGCTGATGAGTGCCTGGATGTAGTGCTGGCGGCGGCGCTTCAGGTAGGTCGGCAACGATGTTATACCACTGGGTGGGCATTTCGCTTTCGTCTAAGAGGATTTTGTAGTTTTCGTGCATGACCAGAATCTTCCTTTTTTTTCTGCTGACCTACCCTTCCAGCAATTAGGGTGGACACTTAGTTTTTATGCTTATTGCGTACTGTTCACATACTAGAACGGTCCCGCTCCAGGAG
>ERZ802822.2572-NODE-2572-length-10010-cov-11.612504_pt1 | contig 10010 bp, 17 predicted proteins | sample MGYA00345649_ERZ802822 | MGnify/ENA primary metagenome ERZ802822 (study PRJEB30503, sample SAMEA104212359) | marine metagenome | biome: Westerlies Biome; feature: [SRF] surface water layer (ENVO:00010504) within the epipelagic zone...; material: water... | reverse complement strand
TATGGGGGTTCAATTTAGGTGATAAAATGAAAAATCCTAACAACACATATCAAAGAGACCAGAGGTTAGAGCAACAGAAACGGGTAAGCAGTCAAAAGAAAAGAGACCTTATAACCAGAAGTCTTCAGACCGGTGCAGAAGCAGCAGCAGCAGTTGCTGATGCAGCAAAGGCAAGAACACACAGGAAATGATTGGTGTGCGTCTGAGGAGGCATCTGATGGGACAGAATTGATACAAAAAAGAAAGCTAGATTTATATACTTAGATCAGCAGAAATTGCAGAAGATTGCTATATGGCATCTTTACAGACACCCGAGGTTGACACAAAAAGTCAGTTTTGATATAATTGACGTAACCTAGATTTAGACTATGGCAACCAATCCAGTAAATGTAGAGGACTTTATTGCAGATGGTGGTATTGCTGCCACCGGAAGAATGATTATTGAGATTGCAAAGCAAGTTGGTGTATCTACAGAATTTAGTGCTATTGAAGTAGAAAAAGAAGGTTTAGATACAAAAAAGATCATAAAAACTGTTAATAATCTTTTGTCTGCAAACAAAGCAATAAATTTTTACAAAAAAAAGATTTAGAGAAGATTCAAGAATTTTTCCCTGACATTAAATTATTAACTCAAAAACCAATGTTTGTGATTGCTAATATTAATGAAAATACTTCAAAACAGGAAATTAGTGACTTCATTGAATCAATGCCAGAAAATATAAAATTAGTTGAAGTGAATGTTAAAGTGGAGACAGATCTTGATGAGCTCTCAGAAGATGAAAAAAAAGAATTTATGGAAGAGTTTGGTATAGATGAGTCTGCATTATCAAAGATTATTAAAATGGGCTATGGTCTTCTTGATCTTAAAACATTTTTTACATCGGGTGAAAAAGAATCAAGGGCATGGGCAGCAAAAAAGTATTTTAATGCTCAGGAATGTTCAGGTATCATACACACAGATATCCAAAAAGGATTTATAAGAGCTGAAACTGTTTCATATGATGATTACATAGAAAGTGGAAGCGAGCAGGCTTCAAAAGCTAATGGCGTATGGAGACAAGAAGGTAAAGATTATGTCGTTTGTGAAGGTGATGTAATCTATTTTAGATTTAATATATAAGGTCATGTAGCTCAGTTGGTTAGAGCACAGCACTCATAACGCTGCGGTCGGTGGTTCAAGTCCACCCATGACCATGAATCTAGAAATAGAAATTTACACCAAGTCTTATAGTGAAGTTATGCCGCCTATGACTAAATCTAAGTCAAGGTATACCTTGATGAGTTTTTGAGATAAACTAAAATCATGACCTTAACAGTTACAGGATATGGTCCGAAAAAATCTAAAGAAAAGTTAACTAAACAAACTTATTGCCATGAAAAGACAGGGCACAAAGAGGTTGTTGTAGATATTACTCATTGTGGCATCTGTTACAGCGATATACACCTTATTGATAATGATTGGGGCATATCTCAATACCCATTTATCCCTGGACATGAAGTAGTTGGAACCATTTCGTCTGTAGGAAGATTAGTCAAAGGTTTAAAAATTGGTCAAAGGGTTGGTGTAGGTTGGTTCTCAAAGGTCTGTGGGAAATGTACTTATTGTAAATCTGATAGAGATAACATGTGCAGCGCACCCGAAATGACTGCCGTTGGTAGAAATGGTGGTTTTGCAGATCATGTAATAGTAGATGAAAGCGTCGTCTTTCCAATACCGCCTAAACTGAAATCTGAGCATGCGGCCCCATTAATGTGCGCAGGTTGGACGGTACATGGTGCATATCGAGGGTATAAGGTTAAATCAAAATCTAGAGTTGCAGTTTTAGGAATCGGTGGTTTGGGGCATCTTGGCATTCAATATGGTAAAGCTCTTGATTTTCATATAACAGCCATAACATCCTCTAAAGATAAATTTACAGAAGCTAAAAAATTTGGAGCCAATCAAGTTGTTACTTATAAAGATTTAAAAGACTATAAAAATAGTTTTGATTTTATACTTGTAACTGCTCACGCTGATTTAGATTGGACATCTTTAGCAGATACATTAGATGTCGATGGAAATATTTGTTTCGTTGGAGTTCCTCCTAGCCCGATAAGTATTCATGCTTTTAGTTTAATTATGAAACGTATCAAAATTTCAGGCAATCCAGGTGGTAGCAGAAAAATGATGAAAGAAATGTTAAAAATTGCTGCCAATAAAGGCATTAAACCTATAATCGAAAAATTTTCATTCAAAGATGTGAATAAAGCTATAGATAAAGTTAAATCCAATAAGATTAGGTATCGCGCAGTTTTAACAAACGAGTAACTAATCAGGAACAGTCTCCCTAAGAAGGGGATAATTATCTATACTGCATGATAAAAATATCTACCTAATCCAGAAGCAAAAATGAATGTTCCAAATAAAGTATGCTCATAAATAACCAAAGCTAATGACTCACTTCTAAGATAGCTCCAGGATAAATAAATGCCACCAAAAAAAGTAAAAATAATAGCAATATAATTATTGAAGAAAACATGTGCCAGAGAAAACACCAGACCGTTAATAAAAATTAGGTAGTTTCTAGGCATTATGGCATTAAATTTAAAAAAGAAATATTTTCTAAAAATTATCTCTTGTGGAATTACGCTAAGGAAAGGATAGAGGAAGATGACTAATAGAAATGTTAAAGGGTTTTCTTTTGGGAAAACCATAAAATTATCCGCATCATAACAATAGCTAAAGCTAAAAATAAATATAGCTACAAATGTTATTATCACATGTCGCTCTGAATATTTATTGTTATTAAATATTTTTACTTTATTTCGATATAGAAAGTACCAATAGAATATCGAAATGATATACATTGATATAAAGTTATTTATTGGCTCCTGACCAGTTACAATTGAGAAGATTGGTAAAATAATAAAAATAATTAATAGTTCATAATATTTATCTTTCCTCTCGTAAAAATTATTTAATAATTGATTCATAAAAACATAAAAAAAATATCTTAAAGTTTATTTGTGGAAATTATAATAACTATAATATTAGTCATACTGGGTCTTTCTGCTCTTATAGCTCTTATATTATATCTTACGGGCTACTTGAAGTATTAAATCTAGGGTGATTTAAAATATCCTAATCTACAGAATAGATGTGAAAGGACCTCTCACTTCATAAGTTATTCCATGCTTCCCGTCTCTGCCTCTTTGTGATGAGAAGTATAGTCTAGTGAAATCCTCCGTAAAAGAAGGGCCAGTAATTTCAGAGTTTTTATGTCCAGTAACTCTGAGTATTGGAAACATTTTCCTCATTTTTTTAGAGACTGCAACAAGTTCCATATTTCCTGAATCTTCAGCTACAACCAATGAACCAGAGGGTCCTACAGAAATATTATCCGGGTCAGTTAATGGCCCAGTGCCGTTATAAATAACTGATAGACTATTTTGTTCTATATCATATTCATTTATTCTATTGTCACCAGTAGTGGAAAAATAAACCTTTTTATCAATTATACTCATCCCTTCGCCTCTATTAAAAGGGGTATACATTGTTCTCTTATTGGGAGCTCGAAACATTAAAGGTTTTATAGTAATTTTATGACCATTTTTAATTTCTATATATGAGGCTGATGGCTGAGGTATTTTATTCCAAACAACTTTATCATCTTTTATATGAGCAACCTCTAGACGGCCTTTCATATAAGGTGTTTTTGAAAATTTATTTAAAGGTGTAAATCTATAAAAACCTCCACTCTTGTCATCTTCCGTCATATAAATAATCTTGCTTTCTGAATCTATACACGCTGCCTCATGCATGAATTTTCCAAGGGTTGGTAGCTTCTTATGAACTTTGAATCCAGCAGGATCACATTCATAAATATATCCATTTGGTACTTCCTCACATGTCAGCCAGGTATTCCATGGGGTAGGCCCTCCAGCACAGTTATTATTTGTGTTGTGGCAAATTATTCTATGATCAACTATCTCTCCATTATTATCGAAAACTATCGATGCTACACCACCATTATTTTTGACTTCTGAATTTGAAACATAAATCCATCCGCCGTTTAATGTTTTAAAAACATGCCCGCCGTCTGGAGCAAAATGCCAGTTTTTTCCTGACAAGTTTAGAACTGGTTGTCCCGATATCGCAATAATCCTTGATGTGAATCCGTTAGGAAGCATAATGTCGTTTTCATCAGCTGTATTCAATTTGAGTGAATAGCCGGAATCTTTTGCAGAAGCAAAACTAGTCAATGCTGAGGTGTATAAACCTGCATATAAAGATGTTCTTAAAAAAAATCTTTTGGTGGAGTCCATCTAAAAAATCATAGTCTTAAATTATTATATCTCAGTGACATTTTTATTAAAAAATAGAGGAATGTTCAAGTCCACCCATGACCATTATATCAAATATAGATATTCTACTAGCCTTAATCATTGTAATAATCTTTTATAAAGGACTGATCAGACATGGGAGGTCTTGCATACCCTCTATCTGATTGTCGTTTTGGTAAGTCAATTTTTTTATATTTAATAGCCTCATAGGAGATCGAAGCTAGAAGATCTCTTATGCAATTAAGTCTAGCTTTCTTCTTATCGTCAGCATGAACAACTCTCCATGGCGATTTTTTTGTGTCAGTATAATTAAACATATTATCTTTAGCTTGAGAATACTCTATCCATTTTGCTCTCGACTCTAAGTCCATTGGACTAAGTTTCCATTGTTTTGTTGGATCTTGTAATCTCGCCTCAAATCGCCTTTCTTGTTCCTCGTCACTAACAGAAAACCAATATTTTATAAGTATTATTCCTGACCTTATTAGCATTTGCTCAAAAATCGGACACGATCTTAGAAATTCATCATACTCTTCAGCAGAACAGAACCCCATGACTTTCTCTACGCCAGATCTGTTATACCAACTTCTATCAAACAATACTATCTCACCTGCACAGGGTAAGTGAGATACATATCTCTGGAAATACCACTGGCTCTTTTCACGCTCTGTTGGTGTCGAAAGAGCAACCACTCTACAGACTCTTGGATTGAGTGGCTCAGTAATTCTTTTTATTACCCCACCTTTACCTGCTGCATCTCTGCCCTCAAACAAAACAGCGACTTTCAGCCCTTCTTGTTTGATCCATTCTTGTAGTTTAACAAGTTCAACCCTTAGTGCTTTCAATTCACTGTTATATTTATTTTTAGATATTTTACTCACTACATGTTAAAACATGCACAATCTATGCCAAAGATTTTGACAACAAGCTCCCGCCCGCTGAGGGAAATATAGAATTATACTTTTCATCACTGCTATGGAAAAGGGGTGCGGGATCTGCGAGTCAACTAGAGATACCAATGTATGAACCAATAACAACTAGATATTACTAATTGAGCAAGGCAAATAACAAATGCAATTTTTTTAAAATAAACAATGCTCATGAAAGTTATAGATTGATACAATCATAATTCTTTACTCTGATTTGGCGGTCTGTATCTAATAATCAAACAAGCAATTGCAATAAGCAATATCGCACCTGCCTCATAAATCAATGAACTTGGTTCCATATCTTTACCTTGTAGGATTATCAATCTTGACAATGCTGTCATGGCAATAAACAATGGCAATGTGATAGGTATCTTATTACTCACATAGAATACACCTATCATTCCTAAAACCTCGGTGTATATAAACAGTAATAACAAATCAGGTAAGTTAACTCTTCCTACCATGTATATACTCATTATCTCTTGGATGGTCGCAACAATCGTTAGTAATGCAATCACACCTAGTAATCCTTTTTCTATAGTTTTTATTAAATTCATATTATAACTCTCTCGTTAAGTATATATTTCATAATCCTTATCTTAACCCTAAATATACATATGACCATAAATTTGTGTAATAATAAGTTCAAACATTAGCAGGGGAAAAGACATGAAATTCTTTAACGAAAGACCAAACGGAAGCCCATTTGTAGAGTTAGCCGTATATGCACTGATTGTTTTTGTGGTAATAGCACTAATATAAATAATTTAAGTTATTCTATTGGCCTTTTGAACATCAAGACCCAGACACGGTAATCTGTATCATAATTGGTTGAAACCAGCTCCCAACCTTGTCCGCCTAGATTCTCCGGCTTTTGGCTTTCATTGAGTGCGTGTTTAAGTACTTCCCACTCAAATGTTTTATATTCCCATTTAACCATAATTCATATTAACCTGAATAATGAAAAAAATAATATAAATTTTTCTTGCTATGAAATTAAATAAGTAATGATATTACATAAACCCCAACATATGCAAAGACTGTCAATATAATAACAGCGACAATAAACCCTTTGAGTAGTTTTGCTAAATCAGACATAATTAAAAATATACAAAAATAATTTATAAATTTTTAACATAGTTTAAAGTATTAGAATAGTAGTTTCTTATGAAATATTTGCACACAATGCTTAGGGTATCTGATGTAGAGGAATCATTAAAATTTTACTGTGATGGACTTGGCTTAAAAGAAGCAAGAAGAATGGAATTTGAAGAAGATAGATTCACCCTTATCTTTTTATCTGCTCCAAATAATGAGGATGCAGAATTAGAGCTTACATATAACTGGGATGGTGATAGCTTAGAAGAGCCCTCAAGAAATTTTGGACACATCGCATATAAAGTTAAAAATATATATGATACCTGTGAACATCTTATAAACATGGGTATAAAGATTAATTATCCACCAAGAGATGGTTATATGGCTTTTGTAAAATCTCCAGACAATATTTCCGTTGAATTATTGCAAGAAGGTGAAAAGCTTGAACCTAAAGAGCCATGGGTATCCATGAAAAATATTGAATAAAAACATTAGTCGCGATCTTTAATTTTAGGATATTCTTCTTCAGACAACTCTTCTTCACACTCAGGTTTTAGATAATCCTTAACAAATTTTTTATCACGCTCTTTTTTCTTCACTTTACTATCTATAGGCACCGTATTAGCGTTTTTCTTATTCATATTAAATGTCAGTATTATCATCAAAGCACATCATAATGACTGCAAAAACTATTGCCCCTATAAAAAAAGATAATACAAAGAAGCCATCCATAATTTATAATATATCAAATGACTGATGATGAATGGAAAGTATTTGAGACAAACCTCGTAAAAAAATATAAAAATGATCCTAATGCTGAGTTAGCTGAAGCGTTAATCAAAGAATATTCGGCTCATATACTTAACAAAACAGACTGTACAGAAGAGTTACAACTTTATATTGATGAGATTTTAGCCAAATATGCAAATGATAAAATACATTTATCAGAAGCTTTCGGCCTGAATGGTAAATGGGGCAGGTCTAAAACAGAGATTAAATATATTTTTATCAATGCTCAGACATGGCAATTTATATTTGATGGCAGGCCTTTATCCTTAGCATATGAAAAAACAGCTCAAATGTTATCTACATCAATAGATGATGTAAGAATTGGGTTTGAAAGAAAAAATCATGATTTTGGTACAAGGGAATTATCTAGATTTGGTTTGGATATATTTATAGCTCTCAACAAAAAAGAGCTAACATCCCAAGAAATAAAGATAGCTGATGAATGTCTTAAAGAAGATATCAGGATACAAATGTCAAAAGACCTTCATCATCATAGAATTAAATATAAGATTACTTATTGATTAGCTTCAAAAGCTCATCAACTTTCGTATCTAGAGATTTTTTATTTTTAAATGAACTCCTTACGCATGATTCCATATGAACTTTAAGTACTTTTGACTCTACCGATACCAATGCTGATTTTGCTGCCTTAATTTGGTTAAGAACATCAACGCAATATTTACCATCATCAATCATATTAATAATTCCTCTTATTTGGCCTTCAATCCTCTTTAATGAAGCTAGTTGCTTTTTATGTGTTGGATTTTCTGTCATGTTATAAGTATATAGGTAGTATATAAGTAAAAAAACTAGCGAAAACAAATATTGCTGTAGAGATAAAATAAATAACTTTCGACCTTTTTCTTGTTTTAAGACACGTATCTTTTAAGCTTGGATCTATTGGGCATGGAAGTAACGAAGCTTTTTTTATTAAAATTCCTGCAATTATTAAAATAATACCTGTAATTATAGATATAGTAATTTTATATTGTGAGATGATGATTAATTGTGGGAAAAAATTCACTATTGATGCAAACGTTGCTCCTGCTCCAAGTAGAACAAATAGAGCAGGTAAAGCGCAACATATGAGTGTTGATGAAGAAGCAAAAAGCGTGATCAACCCCAGTTTAATTGATTCATTATCTCTGAACATAAATTAGACTTTTCTGATTACAATACCAGTAGCTGTTTGTCCATTAGATAAGAAAATATTTTTAATCTCATCTAGATCAACTTTTTTGTTCATAGAATAAGCAATCATGACCTTTCCTTTATCTAGGCTTACATCAACTTTTTTGACATCTTTGTCGTCGCTGAATGTTTTTTCTATTCCTCTAGCACAAAAATCACATACCATTCCTTGAACATCGACCATCACAATTTGTGTATTAGACAAGCCAGCACTAAAACTTAAAAACATTTCATCTGTAATCTTAGTTTTAGACCCGTCAACATAGGTCATATCTTGATGTTTATTATGATTATGTGAATCATGATTATGCATACCATCCATGGCTAGGACAGTATTTGATGATAATATAATTATCGATAATAGTATTTTATACATAACAGTTCTCCTTTTAATTTAAAACCTTAACATATAGTGAATATCCCAGTGTGAATTTTTAGTACCCACCTCTATCAGGGAATCACCTTTAAAAAATTTCATAAATGGATACGTTTCCCAATTATTATTAATTGTATCTTTTTTAGCTTTTACCATAACCCAGGTATGTAAATCATTATATTCTCCCAGATATGGAGCTACTCCAAACGTAAGTTCATTTTCCGTATAGTCTTTTACATCTGTGTCTTTATTAATGACTGAGAATGACGTAAATAATCTTCTTGTTTCCCAATCACCATGAATACCATAAAAGTGATTATTCTTTGATTTAGTTGATATGCCTCCCGTTAAATACAAATTGGCTTGTGACTTTTTGGTATTTTTCCTTCCTAAAAGATATGTTGTTTTTAGGTTAATGTATTGATCATTAAAATGGCGATTATTAATATATTCTAACCCCATAGAGTATTTATAAGAAGGCGAATAATGATAATAGTACGATGAGTGCATACTATTAGTTTTATACATTATCGTTGAGCCCCCCGACCATGAGATAGGTCGTGAGAATGCGGAATCAGCAGTCACAACCAACAGTAGAATAATAATTGTTTTATTTATTATACCCATATGGGGTATATTATAATATTGATCAACCTGATTCAATCTTTTTATATCTCTGATTTTTAACAATAAGAGGCTAGTATTATAGTGAATAGACTATTGCAGTTATTAATACAATAAATCCTGTGAATGTAAGTATCATCCCACCTACTCTTAGGAATAGATTTGGTTTCATAAATGAGAAAACTATGCCGTGCATGAATCTTCCTGCTGTAAAAATGCTACCACTGATATGTAAATATAATGAGGATAAACCATTTAGCTCTGCTATGAGCATCAAAATTAAAAATAGTGGCGCGTACTCAATTAAATTACCATGTGCCCTGACGGCTCTGTATAAGGTATCCTCATCTACTACGCGATCGTCAGAGTGGAGAAATTTAGTGACCGGACTCCCTCGCAAGTCTATTACTCTAAAAGCTAAAATTAACATAAAGATTATAAGTACGATGGTATATGTGATTGTAATCTCGATTGGCATACATATTTATATTATTATTTTATTGACAATATGTCTATTTCCTCAGGTTATTAAAAATAATTTCATTAATAAAATTATGTGACTCGCATAATATACGCTTTATAGTCTTAGCGTTGTGTATGCTATATTAAATTTATGATTATCGACATACTTACCTATATAATTATAGGTGTAATAGCAGTTTTCATTGCTTTTGACTTGT
>ERZ802822.2571-NODE-2571-length-10018-cov-3.190926_pt1 | contig 10018 bp, 12 predicted proteins | sample MGYA00345649_ERZ802822 | MGnify/ENA primary metagenome ERZ802822 (study PRJEB30503, sample SAMEA104212359) | marine metagenome | biome: Westerlies Biome; feature: [SRF] surface water layer (ENVO:00010504) within the epipelagic zone...; material: water... | reverse complement strand
AGTTCATTGGTGCACCGGTTATGGCAACAGACTTAAGAGCGTCTGTAAGTCTCGTTTTAGCTGGTCTTGTTTCTAAAGGTGAAACAATAATTAATAGAATCTATCATATTGATCGTGGATATGAGGAAATAGAAAAAAAGATTTCTCAATGTGGTGGAAACATCAAACGCATAAAATAGAATGAAGCTCAATGCAATCGATACAGAGGAATTAAAAATTATTGCAACAGTTCTTCAAGATGGCTTAATTGAAGTTAGTGATGTTAAATATCTACCATCTATTCGTACATTTATTGTAATGATCACCCGTTTTATGTGGGAAGAAAAAATTGTAAATAAGACTAATAATCGAACGAAAGCAGTTTTAGTTTTTGAGGATGTTTTAGCCGTTCATTCAAGAAATATTGATCAAATGAATAAGACTAAAGTCTTGGAATTGTTAACATTTAACTTTTATTACAATAAGTCCAAAAATATTGAAATTGAATTGCTTTTCAATAATGATGCCACTATAAAACTCGAAACTGAAGTAGTGCAAGCAAAACTAGAAGATCAAGGTGACTCTTGGACTGTAGAAGAAGTAAATAAAAAAAATGACACTCAGACTTAATACAGCTGACCAAAGTTTTATAAGCAGCTTTAAAAAGCTAATTGAAAATGATCGTAATACATCTCAAGATGTAAGCAAGATTGTTGCATCAATACTAGAAAAAATTAAATGCGATGGAGATAAAGCTCTTATTGAGCTAACAAATAACTATGACGCCAACTCTTTAACATTAGAACAACTTAAACTAAGTGAAGAAAATATTAATGAGCTCGATAGTATATGTGAAGAAGATATTAAGAAATCAATGGAGATAGCTTCCAAAAGAATTACTGAGTATCATAAACGTCAGCTGCCAACCGATCAGTTATATACAGATGAAACGGGAACCACTTTAGGATACCAATGGAAACCTATTGAAAGAGTTGGAATTTATGTTCCTGGGGGAACTGCTAGCTATCCAAGTACGGTATTAATGAATGCGATCCCAGCTATAGTAGCGGGGGTAAAAGATATTGTCATGGTTACACCAGCTAGTAATGGGAAGCTCAATCCATCTACTCTATATGCCGCTAAATTACTAAAAATAAGTGAGGTTTATCAAATAGGGGGCGCTCAAGCGATAGGAGCACTCGCATTTGGAACTGATACAATTAATAAAGTAGATAAAATTGTTGGACCAGGAAATGCCTATGTAGCGGAGGCAAAAAAACAAGTATTTGGATCAGTTGGCATTGACATGTTCGCAGGGCCTTCTGAAATAGTAATTGTTGCTGATGAGTCAAATAATCCAAAAGTTACTGCCGCCGATCTTCTATCTCAAGCTGAGCATGATAGTAGCGCTCAAAGTATTTTGATTACGGACAATGATTCATTTGCAAATAAAGTTGAGACTGAAGTTTTAGATCAGCTCAATTCTTTGCCTCGTAAAGCTATTGCTTCAGAAAGTTGGGAAAGACATGGAGCCATTATTGTTACAAAAGATATAAATGAGGCTATTCAAATCTCAAATCAGCTTGCTCCTGAGCATTTAGAGCTTTCATTTCAAAATGCAAATGAATATCTAAATGATATAAAGCACGCAGGAGCTATTTTTGTTGGAACATCAACTCCTGAGGCAATAGGAGATTATTTGGCTGGACCAAGTCATGTTCTTCCAACAGATAGAACGGCTAGGTATTCCTCTGGACTTTCAGTTTTTGATTTTATAAAAAGAACATCAATTATTGAATGTACACCAGAAAGTCTTGAAAAAATTGGTTCAGATGCTATGTCAATGGCTAAAGATGAGGGGCTTGACGGCCATGCTCGATCAATAGAATATAGGCTTTCAAAAAAATAAATATGTCAAAAGAAGAAATATTAGAATTCAAAGGCAAGGTTACAGATTTACTTCCTAATGCAATGTTTAAGGTAGCACTAGAGAATGGACATGAAGTTTTAGCTCATACTGCAGGTAGAATGAGAAAGAATAGGATACGCGTACTTGCTGGAGATGAAGTATTAGTTCAAATCACACCCTATGATTTAACCAAAGGACGTATTATTTTCCGCTATAAATAATCAAAAGAGATTTAATATTGAAATTTATTCTAGGAAGCTCATCTCCACGAAGATTAGAATTGTTGAAAAGTATTGGAATTATTCCTGATCAAGTCATCTCACCTGATATAGATGAGTCAATTCATAAAAATGAAACTCCAAAAGATTATGTAAAAAGAATTTCATTTGAAAAAATGAATTCTCTGAAAGAGAATAGCTCTGGTAGCATAATATTAACAGCGGACACAATCGCTTTTTGTGGAAGAAGGCTTATTGATAAAACTGATAAGCCAGAAATTGCTACTCAGAATCTTAATTTTTTGTCTGGAAAAAGACATAAAGTAATAACTAGTTTATGTATTTTAGATAAAGATAAAAATTTAATAACCAAGTCTGTTCTAAGTACTATCTTAATGAAGAGATTGTCAAAAAATGAAATTGACCAATATATTTCATCCAATGAGTGGTTAAATGTTGCTGGCTCTTATCGAATTCAAGGTCAGGCAGAGTCATTTATAAAATTTATAAGTGGCTCTTATTCTAATATTGTAGGTCTTCCACTTTATGAGACGCGAAATATTTTAAAATCTGTTGGAGCCATATGAGTGAAATAGTTTTTATATATAACGCAAAGAGTGGAACAGTTAATTCGCTAATAGATTGGGCACATAAAATTGTATCACCTGATACATATGAATGTAGCCTGTGTAGTATGACTTACGACAACTTTGGAAAAAGAGCTGAATGGTCTAAATTTCTAAGAGAAATAAAAGTTAAATCCTCTTTTATTTATAGAGATCACATAATGAATGATCAGAATCTGAAAGATGCCTCATTGCCCTGCGCTTACTTAAAAAAGTCCAATGATATAAGGCTGCTTATTTCTTCAGATGAAATGAATGCTTATAAAGATTTAGAAGAACTGATTGTTAGTTTGAGAAAAAAACTAGAAGAATTAACATAAAAGAGTTAAAAGATATTTGTAATTTTGTTGCTTTTGCAATGTATTGCACTTACGGCTCGATAGCTCAGTTGGTAGAGCATAGGACTGAAAATCCTTGTGTCGGTGGTTCAAGTCCACCTCGAGCCACCATTTATGCAGCTGTAGCTCAGTTGGTTAGAGCGCCTGGTTGTGGTCCAGGAGGCCGGTGGTTCAAATCCTCCCAGCTGTACCATATTATCTATGAAATTTTTTTTAAAATTGGGTCTTTTAGAAAAATATGATGATATAGAACTGCTAAAATATGTAAGACAATAAGAATTATCAAAAAAATAGATGCAGATACATGGACTTTCTCAGCAACTTCAACAATTTCAAAATTAAAATAATCAAAAGATATAGATGTAAAAAGAAAATTTACATCTTCACCAGACAATAATTTTTTCATTATTCCTGATATAGAAATAGTAAGCAGTGTAAAATACAATAACCAGTGATTTGCTTTAGAAATGACTAATTGCCATGTCTGCACTTGACTACTACTAAGTGGCGAGTCATTCATAAGTTTCCAGATAAGTCTCAATAAAGTAATATAGAAAATAATCATCCCAAATATTGAGTGATAATTTTCAATTGATAATTTAAAATCGGAGAATTCAAGATCTTCTAAGTAGAATCCTAAAGGAATTTGAAATATCAAAATTAGTAAAGTTATCCAATGGAATGAAATAGAAATTATTCCATATTTATTTTCATTGTTAAAATATTTCATTATAATAACTTTAATATATGAAAAATATTCTTCAATTATTAATTGTTATCATTTTTACGACAGTTTCTATTAATATATATGCTGATGACATGACTCAGGAGAATTTTATAAAAGATCGAAAAGCTATGTTTAAGCAAAATTATAGTTATGCAAAAAAAATGTCTTCTGAGATTACAAAGGGAAATAATCAGGCTGTTTCAGAATTAGCGCTGAAAATGTCAAAAAATTATGAAGCACTAATAAATTATTTTCCTGCAAATACACAAACTGGCTTTGAAACTGAAGCATTACCATCTCTTTGGGAAGAGAAACAATTATTCAATGATCTAATGAACAAAGCGTCAAACGATGCTAGTGATTTCGCTACAATAGTAATGAACTTAATGGGCGATGAATTAAAAGAATATCAAAAAAAAATGATCTGGTCACAATGCAAAACTTGTCATGATAAGTTTAGAATGCCTCACTGATAGACTTTTTTGGCGCCGAAGGAAGAGTAAATACAACGAAAAATAATATCAGCATCAATATTCCACTGGAAAGATATAAATAACTAAATTCTTTTGTTACTTCATAGCTTGTTGAAATTAGAAACAGAGCTATTGGTGCTATTGCAAATGAAACAATAAATTTAATTCCATATACAAGACTTTGATGCTTTTGCGGTGAAAAGTATGCGAGCAATAAATTTTCAGCAGGTAGTATAGATGAATTAAAAGCTACAATGAAAAGACTGATGATTATTAGGAAGTAATTTGAAAGGCTAAATATAAAAAAGAGTAAAATCCCTTGACCCAAAATACCAATTAAATAAATATTTTTTTCTGGATATTTGTCTGCAAGTATACCTCCTATATAATTCATAAGGCCACTTACAATATAAATAAAAGATACTATCAATCCTATTTGTGATGCACCAAAGTCTAGTCTTTCCGCTAAACGAATATCTATAACCTTAGGTAAACTAGATTGTAGGATCTGATATACAAATGACATACATGTAATGCTGACAAGCATTATAATGGCAATTTTTAATAATTGATTTTGGTTAGGGTTATCGTTAAATTTGTCAGAAATAATATTTTTAAATGATATCTTGCCTTGATAAATATGAAGAAATAAACCAATTCCTATAATTATTGATATTGCTCCTGGAAAAATAAAAGCATAATTCCAATTGTACAAATCAATGATTAATCCTGAAGAGAATGCACCTAATCCAATTCCTACACCACCAAATATATTATTAAAACCAAGAGCTTTTCCGGTTTCTTTAGATGTGTTTACAACCCATGATATACCTGCAGGATGGTAGATTGAGCAGAAAAGTCCAAGAGCTGATAGATTTATCATTAATGAAAACTTATTATTGCTTAGTCCACACAGTATAGAAGAGACTCCAAGTCCAATAAACATAATCGCTAGCATTCCGGAGCGGCTCCATCGATCACTAAGCCAACCTGCGGGAATAGAACCTAATCCAACTAATAGTGAGCCCAAAAGCCATAAGTTAATTAATTCATCATAAGAAAAATTCCAATCATCCTCAATTGCCAGAACAATTACAAAGTAAAATGCAGCAAACATATGCATCATAAGATGGCCTGTAGCAGCATAAAATGTAATTAGGTGAGGTTGCTTAATGATACTATCCATAAAAATGAGGAGATTTAAAGATATTACAATACACAATTTTGGTCATATATACAAAATTTCAATTATATTTGACTTTTTCTACTAAATAATGCAAATCCTAGTTTATGTTTAACTTTAAACATCACACCGCACATATTTAAGTTTGCTAGAAAAAACTACTAGCAGACCACGACCCCCTTATACCATTAAACAAAATATAGTATTATAGAGATACTAAAACTATGAATGTATGAAAAAAGAACAAAAGAATCCTAAGGCTGTATTGCCAAAAGGATTTAAAGATAATGACGAGATTACGATTGGTGTTCGAAAAAAAGTTTCGAAGACAATAGAAGAAGTGTGTCAAAATTTTGGATTTAGAGAGTTAGAAACTCCTGCATTTGAATTTACAGATGCCTTAGGAAAATTCTTGCCTGATATTGATCGTCCAAGTGGTGGAGTATTTTCAATTCAAGATGAAGATAATCAATGGATATCTTTGCGCTACGATCTTACAGCACCATTAGCTCGTTTTGTAGCAGCTAATTATCAAAATATTGTAAAGCCGTTTAAACGCTATCAGAGTGGAAATGTTTGGAGAAATGAAAAACCTGGACCAGGGCGGTACAGAGAATTTAGACAATTTGATGCAGATGTCATTGGTGTTCAAAGTTCTAATATTGACGCAGAGCTTTGTGTTATGGTTGCAAAAATTTTTGAGAAACTTGGCCTAAGTCCTCAAGATTATAGAATTAAATATTCGAATAGAATGATTTGGAATGATTTGTTTAATGAGATTGATATTCCATTAAACCAGATTTCAGAGGTGTTAAGGGCAATAGATAAGCTTGACCGGTTTGGTGAGGATGGAGTTAGAGAGCTGCTTACAACTGGGCGAAAAGATCAGTCAGGCGATGTGATGAGTGGTGTTGGTCTTTCAGTTGAACAGTCAGAATCAATTGTTCGATTCATTAAAAATGGAGACAAATCAAATGAACAAATTCTAGATTTTGAAAATTATTTATCTAACTTTCCAAATTTATCAATTGATTTTGATCCATCAGTTGTTAGAGGACTAGACTATTATACTGGGATGGTTTTTGAAGCAGAGCTATTGTTCACGGTAAAAAATAATAAGGGAATGGATGTTATTTTTGGTTCTGTAGCTGGAGGAGGTAGATACGATAAATTAATATCTCGTTTTGGAAAAGAAGATGTGGCTGCAACTGGTATTTCAATTGGAGTTGATCGATTAGTCTATGCATTGCAGCAAAGAAATAATTTAGATGTTTCAGAAAATCCATTGGTTGTAATCATTAATATGAACTCTGAAAAGTTAAGTGAATATATCAAAATTGCTGAAGAATTGAGAGAGAATAATATTCCATGTGAAATTTCATTCGGATCACAAAATCTTGGTAAGCAACTTAAATATTGTGATAAACGCAATGCTTCAATTGCAATTATTGCAGGTGATGAAGAGTTTGAACAAGGTGTTTTATCAATTAAGGATTTATCTGCCGGAAAAGAGATTTCAAAACAAATAAGTGAAAGAGATGAGTGGAAAGAAAGTAAAGCGGGCCAAATAAATATTGAACGTCAGAATTTAATATCTTCTGTATTAAAAATTATTAAAAAATAATTTCATGAACTCTATCCAAGATATAAATATTTTCCTAAAAAATTTATTTACTGAAAATAATTTTCAGTATGTGGATCTTCCATTAGTTTATAATTCCGAGTTATTTTATGAAACGTCTGGAGAAGATATAAGACGAAGAATGTTTTCATTTACGAATAATTCTGGCGATGAAATGTGCCTTCGTCCTGATCTAACTATACCTACTTGTAAACATTTTCTTGAAAATATAAATAAATTTGAAAATGGACAACTATGCTACAGTGGTCCAGTATTTAGATCCTCACTGACTTCTACTGAACAGTCTCTTGAATTAAATCAGTCAGGTATTGAAATTATATATAAAGATAGTTCTAAAATATCCAACTATGAAAAGGAATTTCAGGCAATAAATCTAGCGATTGAAACCATTAATCAAATTGGTATAAATGATTTTAGTATACGCATTAGTAGTATTTCATTATTTAATTTATTTATAAATTCTCTTGATCTTCCCCAAAGGTGGAAGCAAAGACTGTTGAGACATTTTTATCGTCGAGATTATTTTGATAAGTTATTAAATCGTATTAGTGATGGAGTTGGATATGATAAAGAGAGAAAATCAAATATCATCAGAGATGTTTTTGGAGATGATAAAATAGTCAATGATGAAATAAAGGATATTTTACTAAATGAAGACCAGTTAAAAACTGGATCAAGAACAATTGATGAAATTGCCTCCCGTTTTAATCTTAAAAGTGAGAGTGTTGTATCTTCAAAACAAGGAAAAGAAATTCAAAAAGTTATTAATGAATTTCTTTCTTTAAATGGTCCAATTCAATCAATCGATGATCAAATGAATAAATTTATAAATGATTTTGGTATTCAAAGGTTTGATGTGGGGCAAGAAATGTTAAATCAACTATCATCTAATCTAATAAAAATATCAGCTAAACCAATTTATTTCGATTGTGACTTTGGCCATTCGATTGAATTTTATGATGGTATTATTTTTGAGATAACTAATGATCTTAATTCAGATGTCTTAATATCTGGTGGTCGTTATGATAAGCTTTTAAACGCCCTTGAAGATAAAGATCAATTCTCAGCAGTAGGCTTTGCTACAAATAATAATAATATTTTGAAGGCTTTAACCAATGTTTGACAATAAAGATAAAATTAAAATAGCTCTTCCAAGTAAGGGTCGTCTGAGAAAAGATTTAGATGCTCTATTTGTATCTAAAAACATCAAGATATCTAATCAAACTGAAGACCGAAATTATTTAGCTAGAATTGATGGTTTAGATAATTTATTAATTTATTTTTTGTCAGCAAAAGAAATTACTGGTCGTCTTGATGAGGGATCTATTCACCTAGGATTGACATGTGATGATTTAGTTCAAGAAAAGATTAGAAATTTTGATGTTAAAGTAGATAAATTATTACAATTAGACTTTGGTAAGGCAGATTTAGTAGTTGCAATTCCAAATTTATGGATCGATGTCATAAGTATGGCTGACCTTGAAGAAGTGAGTAATTTTCAAAGAATGAAAACTTCAAAAAGAATTAGAGTAGCAACTAAGTATCCGAATCTTACTAATAGTTTTTTTTCAAATCGGGGTGTAGTCGATTATAGGACTGTAGAAAGTCATGGTTCTACCGAAAGCGCTCCATTTAATGGATTTGCAGATATCATTTCAGATATAACATCTACCGGTCAAACCTTGAAGGCTAATAATTTACGAGTACTCGATGATGGATTAATATTAAAATCTTCTGCTGCAATTTTTAAATCAAAAAGCATTGATTGGAATGATAATTTAAATGAAGTGTGTAATCATTTTATCCATCTAATTAAATAAAAAAAACCCAGCATTAGCTGGGTTTTTTATATAAATCTTAAAATTCTAAAATGTATCTAATTTCAAAATTATATTCTTTAGATAAAAACATAAATAATAAGAAGAATTATTCTTTATCAAAAAATGTTATCTGGGCCTCACCCAAAGGCTTTGACTTAGCAATGGATATATATTCACCAACCAAAGTGGGAGATTCTTTTCCAGTCTTAGTAATGTTTCATGGCGGCGGTTTTTTATTAAGAAGAAAATACATCATAGAAAACATGGCTCAATACATTGCCAGCAATTACGATTATGTAGTCTGTAATGTAGATTATCGTTTGTTAAGAGATCAAAAAAACTCCGTAACCTTTGATGAGCTCATTGGAGATACATTCGGGGCCATGTTATGGATCAAAGAAAATATCACGAACTACAAAGGAAACAGAGATTCCATTGCAGTGACTGGCGATAGCGCAGGAGCATACATCTCAGCAATGATTGTTAATTCAGGAAATAAAATAGCTACTAGTGGAAATTTTTCTGATCACCTTTGTATAAAACCATCTTATGTGCCTGAGTCAATAACAGCTGATGACATTAAAAATAAAAACCTTCTGGATGTTCAAGCAGCAGTGCTTAGTTATGGGGGTTATAATTTATACAGTCCAGCTCTTAAAGGAATTTTTGAAACAAGAAAAAATCCTTTTTGGACATTTGCTTTATCAAAACCTAGGGGTATTTTTGGGAATAATTATAATGCAGAAGAAAATCCTGAAATGTATAAGGCGATTTCTCCTATTTATAACATTCCTAGATTAGAAGAACGAAAATTGCCACCTCAATTTATAACTTCAGCAAGTGAGGATAGAGTAACTCCGGTTCATGCTATCGAGGAATACGTTGAAGCCCTTAAAGATGCTGGTCAGGATGTCACCTATTGGGAATACAAAGATCAAAGGCATGCTTATTTGGATTCTGGTAAAACTTTCTTATCAGGAAATGATTTTAAAAGAGATGCTATTCCAGCACTTAAAAAAATCATGAATTTTTTAAATTCTAAGCTTCTTTAAAAACAGAGAAAAGAGCTTCGGCAAATTATGCACTCTATAACTATCAGGATG
>ERZ802822.2570-NODE-2570-length-10019-cov-7.780125_pt1 | contig 10019 bp, 13 predicted proteins | sample MGYA00345649_ERZ802822 | MGnify/ENA primary metagenome ERZ802822 (study PRJEB30503, sample SAMEA104212359) | marine metagenome | biome: Westerlies Biome; feature: [SRF] surface water layer (ENVO:00010504) within the epipelagic zone...; material: water... | reverse complement strand
AAGCTTACAGATAAAGTTAATACAGTACTAAAAGAGCTCTTTATTAATTCAGGTTTAATTTTAGTTGATTTCAAAGTTGAATTTGGCGTAAATAGCAATGGAACAATACTATTGGCAGATGAGTTTACACCAGATGGTTGCAGGTTGTGGGATTCAGAGACGTTAAAAAAAATGGATAAAGATAGATTTAGACAAGGTCTTGGAGATGTCGTTGAGTCTTATCATCAAGTTGCAGATAGACTAGGCATGAATATAATAGTTGACTAAATTAGTCAGGTATTTATAATTCATGCGTGAAATTAACAACTAAAAGTAAATACGCAGTTAGTGCGCTTGCAGAGTTGCATCTGCTAGAAACTACTGGTCCAGTGGCATTATCAGATATATCAACCAGTCAGAATATAGAGCTTAATTATCTTGAACAAATTTTTAGAAAACTAAGAATTGCTGGAATAGTTCAAAGCTCAAGAGGAAGAAATGGTGGTTATACTTATGCAAGAGATCCATCTAGTATCTCTATAAGAGAAATCATGAATGCTGTAGAAGAAGATCTAGATGCTACAAATTGTAACGGGTTAAATACCTGTAAAGAAGGAAAAAAATGCAATACTCATAATTTATGGCATGAATTAAATCAAGTTGTAGATAATTACTTAAGTAAAATAACAATTAACAGCCTTGTAGAATCAAACGAAAGCCCATATATAGAGTTAAGAGAAATAATATGACTACAAATTCAACAATATACTTAGATTATGCATCCACAACTCCGGTTGATCCGAGAGTTGCTTCTAAAATGATGCAGTTTTTAACGCCTGATGGAGAGTTTGGTAATCCGGCCTCACGTTCACATAGGTACGGATGGAAGGCTGATGATGCTGTTGAGGAAGCAAGATCTCATGTAGCAAATTTAGTTAATTGTGATCCAAGAGAGATTGTATGGACATCAGGAGCCACTGAAGCTGATAATTTAGCCGTTAAGGGAGTTGCAAGGTTTTATAAATCAAAAGGTAATCATATAATTACCTCAAAAATAGAACATAAAGCTGTTCTTGATCCTTGTAGGCAGCTTGAGAGAGAGGGTTTTGAAGTTACATACCTTGAACCGGACGAGGGTGGTATTATTCATCCAAATCAAGTAAAAGAAGCTCTAAAAGAAAATACAATTTTAGTCTCATTAATGCATATCAACAACGAATTAGGCACTCTTAATGATCTAAATGCTATTGGAGATATAACAAGAAAGGCGGGAGCTTTTTTCCATGTTGATGCCGCTCAAAGCACTGGGAAAGTTGAAATTGATTTATCAGTCTTGCCTGTTGATTTGATGTCTTTTTCTGCACATAAAACATATGGTCCAAAAGGAATTGGAGCATTATTTGTAAGAAGAAAACCAAGAGTAAGGATTGAAGCACTCATTCATGGAGGTGGTCATGAAAGAGGTATGAGGTCAGGCACACTTGCACCTCATCAAATTGTTGGAATGGGCGAAGCTTTTAGAATTGCTAAAGAAGAAATGAAAGATGATCTTATCAAGGTAGATAAATTTCATAAAAAGTTTCTTGAAGAAGCTATGAAAATAGAGCATGCATACATAAATGGAGATTTAAACAATAAAGTACCGAATATATTAAATATTAGTTTTAATTTTGTTGAGGGTGAATCGTTAATAATGGGGCTTAAAGATATTGCTGTTTCATCAGGATCTGCATGTACATCTGCAAGTTTAGAACCATCATATGTATTAAGAGCTTTAGGAAGAAAAGACGAATTGGCTCATAGTTCTATTAGGTTTTCCTTTGGAAGATTTACAAATGAAAGCGAAGTTAATAAAACATTATCAATTTTACACAATGTTGTAGATAGATTAAGAGAGTTATCTCCGCTATGGGAGATGCACTTAGATGGAATTGATCTAGATACAGTCAAGTGGGATACCCACTAAATATGGAGGCACATCATGGCTTATAGTAAAAAAGTAGTAGATAAATTTGAAAATACATTAAATAATCCCCAAGCTTTTAATGTTGGAAGGTTCGATCCTTCTGAAGAAAATATCGGAACTGGTATGGTCGGAGCTCCAGCATGTGGTGATGTAATGAAATTACAAATTAAATGTGAACCTTCAGGTAATACTCATATCATTAAAGATGTTAAATTTAAAACTTATGGTTGTGGTTCAGCCATAGCATCGTCTAGTGAGCTTGTAGAGATGCTAATAGGCAAAACCTTAGAAGAAGCAAAAGAAATTAAAAATAAAGAAATCGTAGATGCTTTAGAGCTGCCTTCAATAAAAATACACTGTTCTGTATTGGCAGAAGATTCGATAAAACAAGCCATTGAAGATTACGAGTCTAAACAGTAAAAAATCATCATGAAAACTTTCAGTTCATCAGATTTAAATTTTTCAGATGAAGCAATCGCTCATTTTGCATCTAGTCTTCAGAATAGAGGTAAGGGTGAGGGGATAAAAATTGGGGTTAGAAAAGCAGGTTGTTCAGGTTATGAGTATTATTTTGATTATGTAGATAATTTTGAAACTAATGGAGTAGTTTTTGATAAAAATGGCTGCAAGATCTATGTTGATAACGATAGTCTTAATTTTTTAAAAGGCAGCTTAGTTGATTATCAAAAAGAAGGATTGAATCAGGGAATTAAATTTATAAATCCAAATGCTAAAGCTGTTTGCGGATGTGGTGAAAGCTTCACAATATAAGCAATGACTAGAATTAAAATTTTACCTCATGATGATTTGTGTCCAGATGGAATTGTTATTGAAAGCCTGCCTGATGAAACAATATGCGAGGCTGCACTAAGGAATGGTGTCAAAATTGAACATGCATGTGAAATGTCAGCAGCATGCACGACATGTCATTGTATTATAAGAAAAGGTTTTGAAAGTCTTGATGAAGCAAGTGATATAGAAGAAGATTTATTAGATAAGGCATGGGGCTTAGAACAAACATCAAGATTAAGCTGTCAGGCCATCCCAACAGATCAAGAGCTAGAAATAGAAGTTCCAAAATATAATATAAATATGGTTTCAGAAAATCACTAATGAATGATCTAACCTGGCTGGATACAAATGATATAGCAATAGAATTATGTGACAAATTTCCTGATATTGATCCGCAGTGGATTAGCTTTCCCGATCTTCACAAGAAAATATGTGAATTAGAAGGCTTTAATGGAGATCCAAAAAGCTCAAATGAAAAAATTCTTGAAGCTATTCAGATGTTATGGATAGAAGAATCTCTCTAAGTCCCATATAATAGCTAAAATTTTTTATAAGGAATCTAAAATGGCAATTGAAAAAACATTATCTATTATTAAACCTGATGCAGTTTCTAAAAATATCGTTGGAAAAATAATTTCAAGGTTTGAAGAAAATGGGCTTTATCTAGTAGCAGGTAAATTAATACAACTTGATGATGAAATGGCTTCGGGTTTTTATGCTGAACACGAAGGCAGACCATTTTTTAATGATTTAAAAACATTTATGACTTCTGGTCCTGTATTTGTTCAGGTTTTAGAAGGTGAAGGAGCTATTTTAAAAAATAGAGAATTAATGGGAAATACAAATCCTCAAGAAGCAGCTCCTGGTACTATTAGAGCTGATTTTGCAAAAAGCATTGATGCAAATGCCGTACATGGGTCTGATTCTGAAGCAAGTGCAGCGAGGGAGATTAATTATTTTTTCAAAGATGAAGAAATAGTATCTAAGTAAATTTTGTCTGAGAAAAAGGTAAATCTTTTAGGGTATTCACTTCATTCTCTCGAAGTTTTCTTTTCCGAAATCGGCGAACCAAAGTTTAGGGCCAAGCAGCTTATTAAATGGATTCATCAGAAAGGAGTTCTAGACTTTGAGCAAATGTCAGACTTCAACAAACAATTAAGGTCAAAGCTTAAATCCTTAGCTGTATTATTACCTCCAAAGATTGAAGAAGTTCATAAATCCCCTGAGGGAACTATAAAATATTTAATCAAGCTCGAATCAGGTTCTATGGTCGAGATGGTAAGAATACCTGAAAAAAAAAGAATGACATTATGCATTTCATCTCAAGCTGGTTGTGCTCTTCAGTGCACGTTTTGTGCTACTGGCGCTCAAGGTTTTGAAAAAAATTTAACTTCTGATGAAATAATAGGACAGCTGTGGCTTGCAAATTTTGATAACAAAGAGCAGCCCTTAATTACTAATGTTGTTTTTATGGGCATGGGAGAACCATTGCTTAATTTTGTTCCAGTAATCGAATCAGCTAAAATCATGAAAGAACAGTTTGCATATGGCCTTTCTAGAAAAAGAATTACTATTAGCACTTCAGGCATCACACCTCAAATCAATAAACTTTCTAGTGAAATCGATGTTTCACTAGCGATATCATTGCATGCGCCAATAAATGAATTAAGAGATGAGATTGTTCCTATTAATAAAAAATATCCTATAAAAGAATTAATGAACTCATGTAATAAATACCTTGACTTCTATGATGGAAAAAGAAGTATTACTATTGAATATGTTCTAATAGACGGCGTGAATGACTCTGCAGATCTTGCTAAAAAGTTAGCAAAATTGTTATCAAATATTTCATGTAAAATTAACTTAATACCCTTCAATCCATTTGATGGCTCTGACTACAAAAGATCGAATAGTAAAAATATTGAAGTATTTAAAAAAATTCTTATGAACAAGGGCTACATTACCACCTTAAGAGTCACTAGAGGTGATGCTGTCGACGGAGCGTGTGGACAATTAGTTGGTAAACTTTCAAAATCTGTAAAAGGTAAAAAACTTATATCTCATCAGTTGATATCATGATTAACGAATTAAAATCTGCAAATTCAGCTAAAATTGGAAAAATTTTTAAAGAAGCCAGAAATGATATAGGTATAAGCAAAAGAGATATAGCTGATTCTTTGGTAATGAGTTTAAAATATATTGAAGCTATTGAATCCGGTAATTATGCGGTTTTCCCAAGCGAAGGCTTTGCAAGAGCATATTTTATTAAGTATCAAGGTTTTTTATCGATAAATTGTGATTTTCCTTCAATTTACAATGAAGACAATAGAAAAGACGAGATCATCAAAAAATCTATAACAAAATTCAACACATCATTAATACCTCTTCTAATAAAAGCTGGGATTACGTTGCTCATTTTATTTGTACTACTTATGGTTTATAAAAGCATTTTTATTAATAAATCATCTGATAAAGAAATAATTAATATTATAGATAATGCCATGAATGCTGAGCTTATAGCGGCAGATATAAAAAATAATTTGAAAGAAATCGATGAGCTTGAGATAAATAAGCAAGAAGATCTTGTTGTAATTAGCATTGAAAATGAAAAAATTAGTACAGAAAATAATCTAACTTTAAATTTTTTAAATGAGTGTTGGATAGAGATTTATTATGAAAATGAATTAGTTGCAAATCAACTTTTTCAAACAGGTGATACTTATATGTTAGATATTCAAAAACCTTTTAAAGTTGTTGTTGGAAATGCAGACAATGTAGAGGGAACATATGATGGTGTTAGCATTGATTTTATTACTAATGCTAATAGACTTAGAGTAAATACTATTATTTTTAATGATGAGTAATTGGATAAAAAGAAAAGATACTAAGGTTATTAGTGTTGGCAATGTCAAAGTTGGTGGCATGAACCCAATTGCAGTGCAATCAATGACAAATACTGATACTGCTGATGTTATTTCTACCGTTAAACAAATAAATGATTTAGAGGCAGCTGGTGCAGATATTGTTAGAGTTTCTGTTCCGGGTTTTGAAGAGGCTAGAGCATTTAAAGAAATTAAAAATGCAGTTTCTATACCATTAGTGGCAGATATACACTTTGACTATAAAATAGCTCTAGAGGTAGCCGATAGCGCAGATTGCCTAAGAATTAATCCAGGAAATATTGGCAAAGAATCAAAAATTAAAGAAGTTATAGCAGCGGCAGAGCATAATAATGTTCCAATAAGAGTTGGAGTAAATGCAGGCTCTCTTGAGAAAGATCTTCAAAAGAAATATGGAGAACCCAATGCAGATGCTCTTGTTGAATCAGCATTGAGGCATGTAGATATATTAGACAGATTTAATTTTACTAACTATAAAATGAGTTTAAAGGCTTCAAATATAGAAATGACAGTTGAAGCATACAGAAAAATATCAAATATCATCAGTCAACCATTACATCTTGGTATTACAGAAGCCGGAAGTTATCGCGCGGGAACAGTAAAGTCATCTATAGGGGTTGGAATGCTTTTGTCAGAAGGTATCGGAGACACTATTAGAATTTCCCTAGCCTCAGATCCTATTGACGAAATAAAAGTTGGTTGGGATATATTAAAAAGTCTTAATATTCGAAGCAGGGGAGTTAAAATAATAGCTTGCCCCAGCTGCTCGAGACAGAACTTCAATGTTATTGAGGTTGTAAATGAATTGGAAGAAAGGCTAGAAGATATTTCAGATGATATCGAAGTCGCAATAATAGGTTGCTACGTTAATGGTCCAGGAGAAAGTAAGGCTGCTGAAATTGGACTAACGGGTGCTAGCCCTAGTAATTTACTATACGTTGATGGAGCTCCTGATAAAAAAATCAGCAGTGAAAATCTTGTTCATGAAATAGAAGAAAAAGTTCGAGAAAAACTATCGCTTAGAAACTCTACTGAAATTATTGCAAGGAGCTAAAGTGGATAAAATTAAATCATTAACAGGAATGCTGGATTTATATGATGATGGAGATAATTCACTCCTACCTGCAAAACTATTCTACTTAGAAGAAAAAATAAAACATATTTTTAAAAGTTATAAACTTAACGAAATAAGAACTCCTGTTTTAGAAGATACTAATTTATTTATTAGATCTGTTGGCAGAGCATCTGATATTGTTAACAAAGAAATTTATTCTTTCAGTGATAGAAATGATAAAGGCATTGCTCTAAGGCCTGAAGGAACTGCAAGTGTTATTAGATCAATTGTTGAAAAAAAATTAGATCAATCTAATCATAAATTATGGTATCTGGGTCCAATGTGGCGATATGAAAGACCTCAAAAAGGGCGATATAGACAATTTAACCAAGCTGGTGTTGAAATCCTTGGTATACCAGAAGGAATGCCAGAGTTCGAAATGATTTCAATAGTCTGCTCAATTATTGCAGAATTTAATTTAGAGAACTGTACCATTAAGATCAATCATTTAGGGAATCAGAAAAGTAAAGAATCATTTTGTAATGCTCTCATAGATTTTCTAGAACCCCATAAGAAGCTTCTTGATGAAAAAGACAACCAAAGGTTAGAAAAAAATCCATTACGAGTTCTAGACACCAAAAATACTAATACACAAGAAATTTTAAAAAATGCACCATCAATAAAAGAATTTCTTGATTCATCTTCGGTAAATTTATTAAATTCAATCAAAAATGAGTTTTCTGACATATGCGATATTGAAATCGATTACACATTAGTAAGAGGACTTGATTACTATTCTGGTTTTGTATTTGAAGCTGTTTCATCTAATTTAGGAGCTCAAGATTCATTTTTAGGTGGCGGAAGATACGATCAACTTTGTGCAAAGCTTGGAGGTAAAAATCTACCATCAATTGGAATGGCAATTGGGTTGGAGAGGTTTGCTGAGTTAATAGAAGTAAACAATCTCCCGGAAAAAGTTGTTTCATTTATAGTTGTGACTGGTAATTTAGAGCCAAAAGCATATAAAATAGCCCACCAACTTAGATCCTTAAATAAGGATATTGTTTTAGACATTCATTTATCTGAGGGAAGCTTAAAGGCCAAGTTAAGAAAAGCTAATAAAAATAATTCTCACTATGCAATTATAATTGGCGAAGAAGAGTTAAAAGCTAATACAGCTATTATTAAGCCCTTAAAAAATGAACTTGAAGAGCAGAAAACTGTCTCTATTGACGACTTACAAAGCTTTTTTAAATCTTTGTAAAAAAGGAAACGAATATGAATGAAATTTTTGAAAATGATTCGGCTATAACAAGAGCACATAATTTTTATACTACTAATAAAGCTTTAATAATTTGGATAGCAGTAATTGTACTAATAACAATTGCTATTTTTTTTGCGCTTAATCAAATTAGCAAATCAAACAATGAGAAAGCTGCTGAAATATATAATGATTGGATGTTGCAAGAAATAGAAACTGATGATGGTAAAAAAATATCAACAGATTTGTTTAATGAATTAATAGTCTCACATAAAAAAACTGGATACACAAAAGTGGCGTTACTAAATCAAGCCTCATCAGATGCAAGAAATGGTTTAAATATTGAATCTCTAAATAAGTTTTTTATGCTTATAGAGATAACAGATGGTTTTGGTGGAAATGAGCTTTTTAATAAAATTGCTAGAGTCAATGCTGCTAGATTGCTATATGCAGATAAAAAATATGATGAAGCTTTAAATCTATTAGAAAAATACTCATCTTCATCAAGTGCAATGATTCATGAATTATTGGGAGATATTTTAGCAAAACAAGAAAAAATTGATTTAGCAAAGAATCAGTATTTATTATCAAAAGATAAATATACTGATGAGACTTCAACATCAATTGTCTCAATGAAAATATCTAACTTATCAAAATAATATGACTTCAGTTATAAAATTATTTGGAAATAGCGCACAAACTTTTTTTGTAATACTTTTTTTAGTTCTATTTCTATCTTCTTGCTCTTCTTTAAGCTCATTAAAATTTTGGGGAAATGATGAATTAGATTCAGATGAGCCCAGACCATTGCAAGAAATATCAAATATAAAAAATATTAAAATGGATTGGAATCTATCTTTTGCTGGAGAAAATTTTCTTGGTAACTTTGTTCCAGCATTCAGTGCCAATAATATTTTTTTTGCAGACGCAACTGGACAGATAAAATCTATCAATCCATCTAAAGGAAAAATAAATTGGGAGCAAAAAATTAATTCACTCTCATCCGGAATTGCATCAGGTTTTGGCATATTAGTAGTTGCAGATATTGATGGAAATGTTATTAGCTTGAATCAAACAGATGGTTCTATTTTATGGTCAACGAACGTTAAAGGTGAGGTTTTAGCACCCACTGCCATAAGCACTAAACTTGTAATTGTAAAAACAGGGTCAGGTGAATTACTTGCTCTCGATAGAGATAATGGAAGTATTATTTGGTCATATAGGTCTAAGTTGCCATCGCTTACAATTAGGGGAAGTAGCAGTCCTGTAATTGAAGATGATAAGGTTTATGTATCATTTGATAATGGAAGACTTGGTGTATTTGAATTAGATTCTGGTTTCCCTGTATGGGATGGAGCAATATCCTTTACAGAAGGAGTCTCCGAGTTAGATAACTTAATAGATGCTGATTCTTCACCAATTTTGGAAGGCAATAGAATTTATACTGTAAATTTCCAAGGAAACTTATCAGTTTTTGATGCTGCTCAAAGAAGACCAGTTTGGGAATCTAAAGAGTCATCCTTTTATGAGCCTTTCATTCTTAGAGGAGTATTAGGAATAATTTCAGCTGACTCAAAAATATCTACATATTCATCAAGAACTTTCGAGGACTCTTGGAAGCTTGAAGAATATGCACTTAGAGAGCTCTCAAATCCTGAAACATTTAAAGGATATATATTAGTGGGAGATCTTGAGGGTTACATTCATGCCATAGATCCACTTACTGGCATTACTGTAGCTAGAAAGAAAATATCTCGGAACAAAATCACAACTTTAATTAGCCGCTCAGATTCTTTTTATGCAATCGATGAAAAGATGAGACTTTTTAGTTTAAGTTTCTAGAATGAGTATTAGTCATGTTAAATACAGTTGCAATCATTGGCAGGCCAAACGTAGGTAAATCCACTCTTTTTAATAAACTTACTAAATCTAATGTAGTTGAGAGTACTAAACCTTTTTCAACCTTAAAATTAATTTATATCTGGCTCTTTTACTGCAGACCCAAAGTCAGTGCGTAAAAAGTCAAAATCGCATCCTTTGTCGGCTTGTTCTATATGTTTTGAATAC
>ERZ802822.2569-NODE-2569-length-10020-cov-13.419290_pt1 | contig 10020 bp, 7 predicted proteins | sample MGYA00345649_ERZ802822 | MGnify/ENA primary metagenome ERZ802822 (study PRJEB30503, sample SAMEA104212359) | marine metagenome | biome: Westerlies Biome; feature: [SRF] surface water layer (ENVO:00010504) within the epipelagic zone...; material: water... | reverse complement strand
TAGGACTTTGGAGGTTTGGACCTGATGTCTAATCCAATCACGATCGGAGGCAAACGACTCGAGCACAAGACGGCGCTGATCACGGGCGCTAGTCGGGGTATCGGGTTTGCAATCGCAAAGGCTTACGCCAGTCAGGGAGCAAACTTAGTACTCACTGCTTCTAATGAAGCCGGGCTCAAGAAGGCTAAGGCAGCCCTAGACCTCTACGGTGTCGACGTCTCTTTTTTCCCAACTGATATTAGTTCGATGGATTCAATAGAGGCTCTATTTTGTTTTTCAATAGAGCGGCACCCAGACCTTGATGTGCTTGTTAACAACGCGGGCATTCATATTGGAAAACCCTTCACTGATCATGGCATGAATGAGTTTGATCAGCTTATGAGGACCAATGTGTACTCGGTCTTTAATCTAACTCAGCACGCAATACGGCACATGCAAAGTTTGGGTCGAGGTAAAGTTATTAATGTCGCCTCGGTGGCGGGATTGCGGGGCAGTGTGAACTCCGCCGCTTACAACACCTCAAAGCATGCAATCGTGGGTCTTACTCGCTGTATCGCGCTGGAAAACGCAAAAAATGGTATCAACATCAATGCCATTTGCCCCGGTATCGTGGAGACCGATCTTATTAAGGGCGTAGAGCATCGTATGGAGGCACAGGGCATGCCGCCAGCGGAATTCCGTGAGCGCCTTCTGGCACAGATTCCAATGGGCCGATTTTTACAGCCAGAGGAAATCGCGCACATTGCCGTATTTCTTGCTAGCAGTGAATCCGATGGTATGAACGGTGAGGCCATTGCCATTTAAGTGCGCCATCAAGCATCAAAGAAGACACTGGGGTTAGAGTGACTGCGCGCACACCTATTGATTCATCACCGTTTCAGGATCTCCTGATTGCCGATATTGGAGGCACCGTTGCCAGTGGTTACGCAGGAAAGCTGTACGCTGATTATGGGGCGAGGGTCGTCAATTTAGAGCCGTCGGAAGGTTTTTCCACCCGCCATATTGCGCCGTTACTGGATAACGGCACCAGCGCAATTCATGCCTATCTCCATGCTAATAAGCAGAGTGTGTCCTGTACTGACAGCGTGCTGACGCACCCGGCTATTCTCGCGGCTGATCTTGTAATACTCGATGTATCAACCTTGCCAACGTCGTTAGCGGTAGATGACTTTGATACTAATGTCTGCGCTATTAGCTGGTATGGCTTGACCGGTCCCTATGCTGGCTTTCGCGGCTCTGATGCGTCGATCCATGCGCTTACCGGATTGATGCACGGCATTGGCCATACCGATGGTCCCCCCATTATTCCTGCGGGCTATCAGGCGCAGGTCATAGGTGGTTTAAGCGCATTTAATGGGTCGGTTGGCTTCTTGTTGGGGCATGTGCTGTCGGGGCCAGAGAGGTCTGGCGCATTTTGTCTCGACGCTTCAATTTGGGAAGCAAACATGTGTCTGACCGATATTGGTGCAGCCATGAGCTTTAATAACCAACCAATGCCAAAAAGACTGGGTATCAATCGGTTCGCCCCGACCTATCCACTGGGTATATGGCCTTGTAAGGATGGTTGGTTGGGGGTCACGGTGCTCAATCCTTCGCAGTGGGCAGCTTTTTGTCAGTTACTAGGGCTCGATGATCTTGCCATGGAATCTAAGTATCAAAGCAGTATGGCCAGGTTAGATGACGTGGGAATCATAGAACCCAGAATCTTGAAAGCGCTCTCAGAGCACAGTGCCAAGGATTTGTTCTATCGAGGCCAGGGTATGCGCATTCCGCTTGCGCGCGTGCCGACTATGGAAGAGTTATTCACGGTTGATCAATATGTAGAGCGCAGTGCTTTCAGTGAATACAGCTCCGAGGGCGAGACCTTTCAAGCACCTTCCTGCCCATTTAGATTAGTTGAAACGCCACCACACTTTGGTGGTGATGCGGTCCCTCTCGGAGCTCACAACCGATCGTGGGCTAGGGAAGCTTCAACAGCCGATGATGCTAGAGGTGTCAATGGATCTCACCATGTGGGCGAGGTTGATTCCGGCACCACACAGGGCCCACTGCAAGGGCTTGTGATTGTCGATCTCTCCATGGGTTGGGCCGGACCACTGGCCACACGAAACCTTGCTGACATGGGTGCTACTGTCATTAAGATTGAGGGTTGTACTCGGTTTGATTGGTTTCGAAGCTGGGAGGCCACTGAGGAGTGGATTAATTCCAATGGCGCCGAAAAAGAGGTCCGATTTATCAATCTCAACCGCAACAAACTTGACGTCACTTTGGATTTCGAGTCGAAAGAAGGTAGGGAGCTATTGCTGCGTCTCGTCGGGCAAGCAGATGCTGTGATTGAAAACTTTTCAGGTGGCGTACTCCCGAAGTTACGGCTGAACTATCCGGTGCTGTGTCAAGAAAACCCTCAACTTGTTATGGTCTCAATGCCCGCCTTTGGTGGTACTGGCCCGTGGGCCGCATTTCGAGCCTATGGTTCTACCGTTGAGCAGTCTTCAGGACTGCCACATTTGCAGGGCAGTGAGCATCAACCGCCGACCATGTTACACGTTGCATTTGGAGATGCGATTGCGGGCCTTTATGGGACTGCAGCGCTTCTCACGGCGCTGTTTCATAAAAAGAAGACTGGTAAGGGCCAATCAATAGATCTTAGCCAAGTCGAGTGTTTGTTACCCAACGCGGTGCACGGCGTGGTTCATCAGTCGATTAAAGGTGAGCCCCCTCCTAGGCGAGGGAATGTTAACCCCGACTATTTCATTCACGGAGTCTTTGCATGCATCGATGAAGATGACTGGATACTGATCCAGGTGGAGACCGAGGAGCAGTGGCGGTCAGCCGTCACTTCTATACCGACACTTAGACCTTACGCTGATCTGAGTCCAGACCACCGACGGAACAAAGTTGAAGAAATAGCGTGTTCTGTAGAGGAATGGGTGGGCACTTGTAGCGCGCGACAACTGATGCTCGACCTTCAGCCGATCGGTTTAACGGCAATCGCCCTGAACACTGCATCGGACTTGATGGACGACCCGCATTTGCTTTCTCGTGGCTACATGCAGTTTGTGTCGCATCCGTTTATGGGTGAGCAACCCCACCCGAGTGCGCCCTGGAGACCTGGAGAATCGGCGATCCCAATTGGGACATCAGCGCCGACGTTGGGACAGCACAATCGAGAAATATTGGGTGGTCTTCTAGGGCTATCCGCCAGTGAACTAGAAAAACTTAACAAGGACGGTGTGATTGGTAACAAGCCACGAATTAAGTTGCAGTAGCGACTAGTCCTGATAGCAATAACCATCACAGGAACGTTCGATAGAAACTTAACCATACCAGCAGGGGGAGTTTATGCTGTCTCAAGGAATTTTAATCGCGAACCGTGGCGAGATAGCCATCCGCATTGCTCGCGCTGCCGCGGATATGGGTATTCGGACCGTGGCTATTTACTCGAGCGATGATCAAGCCAGCCTGCATATCAAAATGAGTGACGAGGCCGTGTTAATCCCCGGAGAGGGTCCCGAGGCCTACCTCAACATTGAGCAGGTAATACTTGCTGCTCAAGCAACTAACTGCGACGCGATCCACCCGGGCTACGGTTTCCTGTCTGAGCGTGCCGATTTGGCCGCCGCCTGTCTGGCGGCGGAGCTCACGTTCATCGGACCCAGTGTGGACCACTTAAAACTTTTTGGAGATAAAGGAGCCGCAAGACGGGCAGCCAGTCAAGCAGGTGTCCCTGTGCTTGCCGGAACTGATCACGCCGTCTCCCTAGCACAGGCAAACGAATTTTTTGACCGTGTTGATGGGCCGATCATTATTAAGGCCATCGGCGGTGGAGGAGGTCGCGGTACCCGTGTTGTTCACGACAAACACGAACTCAAGGACGCGTTTGAGCGATGCCAATCTGAAGCGCTTGCGTTCTTTGGTCTTGGTGATGTTTACGTAGAAGAGTTTTTGCCCCGTGCCAGGCATATCGAGGTTCAAATACTTGGCGATGCCAGCGGTAGCATCGTCCACTTTGGTGACCGAGAGTGTTCTGTGCAGCGTCGCAATCAGAAGTTGGTTGAGGTTGCGCCGGCGCCGAACTTAGCACCCAGCCTCCGAGAAAGAATGACGAGCGCGGCTGTGAGCTTTGCGCAACAAGAAAAATACATGAGCCTTGGCACTTTCGAGTTTTTAGTCTTGGACAAAGGCGTGGAGGAGGACAGATCAACCGGTAGCGCCACAGAGGATCATTTTGTTTTCATTGAGGCTAATGCTCGTCTGCAGGTTGAGCATACGGTGACCGAGGAAGTCACAGGCTTTGATTTAGTTCGCGGTCAGATTGCAGTGGCCTTCGGGTCCTCACTCACCGATTTAGGCCTCGATGCTCAGGCGCCACCGGCGCTGTCTGGATTTGCTATTCAGGCTCGGGTCAATTTAGAGACCATCACCGCCGATGGCGGTGTTAGGCCGGGTTCAGGACGCTTGGTGCGATACGAACCACCTAACGGACCCGGAGTTCGAACCGATGGGTTTGGTTATGTCGGTTACAAGACCAGCATTGCCTACGATTCTCTGCTCGCCAAGGTCATCGTGCATGAGCGCTCATCCAATTTTTCCGATGTCGCCAGAAAAGCCATCAGGGCCCTGTCTGAGTTTCATTTGGAAGGTGCGCGAAACAATATTTCTTTTCTGAAAAACATACTTTCCCATGAGGATTTTATTAGCGGCGCTACGCACACGCGGTGGATCGAAGAGATGGTCGAGCAGTTGACCAACGAGTGGCAGGGCCCAGACTATTTCATGGTCGCCGAGGCTGGCGGCGGAGCCGAGGGTGTCAGCCAGGGCTCATCAAAACGAGAGGACCCCCTTGCTGTTTTCAGCCAGCAAGATACGACTGGTCAGGCAGCGCCAGCTGAGCCCCAAGAGATTGATGTGCCTGAAGGCATGGTCTCTGGCCGTGCACCCATACCTGGGACCATAGTTGCGGTCGAAGCTAAAGCCGAAGCTCAGGTGAAAGCGGGTGATGCCATTCTGGTCATTGAATCAATGAAAATGGAGCATGAAATTGTTGCGGAATGCGATGCGATCGTTCACCGGATGCTTGTGCAGGTAGGTGACATTGTTACGGAGGCAGCGACACTCTTCGTTCTTAAAGAAGCGGAGGTTGAAAGAGAGCAGGACGAAACCTCTCAAATGCAGATAGACCTTGATCACGTTCGTGCCGACTTGCAAGAAAACATTGATCGACACGCTTATACACTAGACGAGAATAGACCAGAGGCAGTGGCAAAAAGACGAGCACGCGGTGGTCGCATGCCCAGGGAAAATATTGCTGACTTGGTAGATCAAAACTCATTCAAAGAATACTGGCCTCTTATCGTTGCACGTCAGCATCAGCGCCATGATATGGACACACTACGCAAACGCACGCCTGCGGACGGTTTGATCGGCGGTACAGCCACCGTCAATGCTGATTTATTTGGTGAAAAAGCATCGTCCGCCATGGTGGTTCACTACGACTACACCGTATTAGCAGGCACGCAGGGCAGCCGAAATCACTATAAAACTGACCGGTTGTTTGAGCTGGCTCTCCGATTTCGCTTGCCACTGGTGTTATTTAGTGAGGGCGGCGGCGGTCGCCCCGGAGACGATAATTTGGGCCCCGGCGTGTCATTTGATACCCATACCTTTACCCAGTTTGCCAAGCTGTCTGGGGCCGTCCCAATGATCGGCATTAACCATGGACGCTGTTTCGCTGGGAACACTGTTTTGCTGGCCTGTTGCGATGTGATTATTGCGACAAAAGATTCCACGATAGGCATGGGTGGACCAGCCATGATCGAAGGCGGGGGACTTGGCGTGTACACACCTGAAGAGGTTGGTCCCATGTCATTTCAGGTACCGAATGGCGTTGTGGATATTCTGGTTGATGATGAGGCCGAAGCCGTAGCAGTGGCAAAAAAATACCTGTCATACTTTCAAGGCACACTCAATGAGTGGGAGGCTGCAGATCAGCGAAGTCTCCGCCAAGTCATCCCTGAAAATCGACTGCGACTCTACGATATGCGGCAGGTAATCGAGACGCTCGCAGATGTCGGTTCGGTGCTAGAAGTTAGAGAAAAATTTGGGATTGGAGTTATCACGGCTTTCATTCGCATTGAGGGGCAACCAATGGGGGTGCTTGCCAACAATCCCCATCATCTGTCCGGCGCCATTGATTCTGAGGCTGCAGATAAAAGTGCCAGATTTTTGAAATTATGCGACGCGTTTGATATCCCCATACTGAGTCTGATGGACTGCCCCGGACTGATGGTGGGACCCCAAGCTGAGGCCACAGCTCTTGTTCGTCACTCTGCGCGAATGTTTAACATTGGAGCCAATACAACTACACCTAAGTTCGGAGTGGTTATCCGCAAGGCCTATGGCCTTGGTATACAAGCGATGTGCGGGGGTAGTTCGTCCTTAGGTTTACTCACTGTGGGCTGGCCGACAGCAGAATTTGCGGCTATGAACATCGAAGGTAGCATCAAGCTCGGATTCCGAGACGAGCTGATGGCCATAGAAGATCCAGAGGAGAGACTTAAAGTCTTTAACGCGAGGGTCGCCGAGGGTTATGAGCAGGCTAAGGCCGTTAATGCGGCGGCGGGGGGTGGATTAGACGATGTTATTGACCCTGCCGAGACAAGATCATGGATCGTAGAAGGGTTAAAAAAGGTGCCACCGGTGCCCCAAAGAAGCGAGAAAAAGCATGCGTTCATTGATACCTGGTAATGCAGAGAGTGCCTAGAAAAGGATGAGCGACCCGAATGAGATCGCTCTTGGCAGTTCATGGCCTCAGCGATCGCCAACCTCGTATCGGCCACCCGCGCGGTGCCGGCGCGTGTTCAGTCTTCCACCAGTTCCAATAAATGCAAAAGGGGCGACTCCTTCGAATCACCACTTTTACATTTGGTGGAGGCGGCGGGAGTAAGTGTCTTCACCCGAACTTGGTGACGATGACCTGGACCTTCAAACCACCCTCAGCGCATTGTTAATTCAGAATCCTGTGTTGCTTATTTTTTGCGAATAGGCGCTTGCTTAAGCGGCACTGCAACGGCAAGAAATGCTATACCTTCATGAAAGGGATGATCAGTCAGACAAGGGCTCTAAGCACTGGATATACCAAAGTGCTGAGCGGCAGGTAATTTCTGTATTGATTGCCGCGACTTCGAAGCCGGCGATCACGACACCGTATATCGGTCATAAAAATCAGCGAACTGCGTAAAGGTGTAATCCAGCGCTGCGTTGCTGATATTGGTGCCAGCCGCAATGGTATCGAACCCATGAAAGCAGTTTTCAAACTCCTCGAACGCTACTTCGACGCCCGCCGCTCGTAGGGCAGCAACGTAAGATTTGGTTTCCCAATAGAACGGCTCTAAAGAGCCGACGAAAGTGATGGTAGGCGGCAGCCCACTAAAATCGATGCACCGAGCCGGAGCCGCGTAGGCAGGGATGACGTCGCCTCGCGAATGAAGGTGTGCAAGATAAGCGCTCCACGCCAGCCGGTTAGTTTCCGTATCCCAAACACAAACTTCTATCTGCCGATCAAGATCCGAAGGCTGGAGATCATCAATCATAGGATAAATAGGCATTTGAAATGCCACTTCAACGTCGCCGCAGTCGCGTGCTTTCATTGTTACCGCGGCGGTCAAGCCGCCACCCGCGCTATGACCCGCGACGATAACTGCATCCGCTCGACCTCCGAATGAATCGGCGTGTTTCGCAGCCCAGATGAGGGTGTCGTAACAGTCGTTAAAACCCGCAGGGAAAGGTGCGGTATACGCCTTGCGATAGTCGGGAGCAACCACGATGCAGGGACGGCTCTCGATAAATCGATGAATAACAGCGGCGGACATTTCGGGATTGCCCAACACATATCCACCGCCATGAAGGTAAACCAAAATTGGTAGGGGCCCCTTTTGTTCTTTCGGCTTAAATATACGGACTCTTATTTCACTGCCTCTATCAGCACTAGGCACAAAATGTTCTTCACAATCAAGCCCATCAATGTTTTTGCCTGCAGCAAAGTGCTTCAACAAAAAATTGATCAAAAGAGCTAACCAGCGGAACCGCACCATCACGCCAACATGACGAAAGCGCCAGTAAAAAGGCTGCAAATCCGAGTGCAGCATGGATCGAGTGACCTTCATTGTGGGGATGCTACGGAATCAGTCGTCGACTCAGACGCAAGGCCTTGCTCGTCGTCATAAATCGACCTCATGGTTTTCTCAAACGGTGCCATAGTATGCGCATTGGCAGAGCCCTCCCATGTGATGTAGTGCCCCTTAAGCATGTCGCCTCCTGTTTTTTGCTTTAATGAATTCACCGCAGTAGTACCCGTGGGCCTGCTTCAGGGCGACGCAGCAACGATTTGAGCAGCGATGTCATAGTTGTGTTGATAAGGAGATACATAAGTTCAGACATCAGAGGCTCCTCCCCATGCAATACCCGGGAGGGACGCCAAACTTCGCTGGTGTCGTTGCGCGAGTCTCGGCCAGCAGTTCGAGCCCTACAGCAGGGTAGAATCCTAGGGAGGGATTAATTGCGAGAACGTCCAACTTAACCTGTTTGTAACCCTGCTCTTTTGTTTGCTTGATAGCCCCATCAATCAGGTAGTAGCTGATTCCCTTGCCGCAAAACTCGAGTTTCACCGCGATAAGAACAAACAATGCGTCTTGCCTCCGCAGCAACTAAGGATTGTCGGTAATAAATGCCAGCACTACCTCGGCAAATTCTTGCGCAACATCATCTTGGGTGTAGTGCATGGCGCTGGAAAACCGAACATGCTTTTGCCCTGCGGCGCCTGGGACTTCTGCTTGGAACTGCTGATCCATATTTCCCGAATCTTCCTCACTGAAGGCAGTTAAAAACGGCTTTTCGAACTGACGGAGCGCCTCCCACGCTTGGCGATTTGCGGGCACTTCCACATCGTCAGGAAACAGCGGAATGAGGCTAGGAAATCTGCGCGCGCCCTGTTTAGCTGTTTCGACCGGAAACGGCGCGGCATAGCCCGCCTGCTGCTCATCAGTACAGTGCATTAGCCAGCGCCGCATCATCGCTCCAGGGTTAAAATCGTCAGACTTGGCGCAGTGTTGTATCCAATACATGAATGGAGGACGATTATCGCTGCCAGCTGCTGCATTCCTGGCTTGGTCTTGAAAGCCGCCACGCTCACCCAGCCCTTCTCGCATTGCGTTATCGCAATCTTCAGTGTTGAGGACCGGAGTCTGCGCCAGCAGTTGTCGCAATTTGGGCGCCATTGCGAACGAGATGCCGCGCCCATCGGCCAGCCCGGTGTTTGAAACCACCACCCGCGCAAAACGATCTGGATCGGCCGCGACGAGACGCAGGGTAATCGGACCGCCCCAATCTTGGCAAACTAAGTTAATACCTGTAAGCGACAGCCGACGAACAAAATCGTGCATCCACTCCACATGGGCGGCGAAGGTGTAGTCCAACGGGTTTATGGGCTTATCAGATCGGCCAAAGCCGATAATGTCAGGCACAATTACGCGATAACCCGCAGCCACCAGGGGCGGGATCATCTTGCGAAATGAATAGGACCATACCGGTTGGCCATGGACGCAGAAAATGATGGGTGCATTCTTGGGCCCCTCGTCGACATAGTGCATGCGCAGCTCTCCGCCATGCCCATCGTCAATCTGTAGGTAATGAGGTTCAAATGGAAACTCGACAAGATGGTGAAAACACTCATCCGGCGTTCGATAAAACTGCATAGATCATTCCTGCAAATGTTGCGCCCGGACAACATATTTATATAGTTAACTATATTTAAAGGTCTCAGACCAGAGATATATCCAGCAGAGTGCGGGCCATCGCTCGACAGACCTTCGCTTCGGGCGCGGGTTCAGTCTCTCACCAATTCCAATAAATGCAAAAGGGGCGACCCTTTCGGATCACCCCTTTCACATTTGGTGGAGGCGGCGGGAGTTGAACCCGCGTCCGCCAGTACTCTGCCTTTGGCTCTACATGCTTAGTTTCCGT
>ERZ802822.2567-NODE-2567-length-10022-cov-8.130216_pt1 | contig 10022 bp, 9 predicted proteins | sample MGYA00345649_ERZ802822 | MGnify/ENA primary metagenome ERZ802822 (study PRJEB30503, sample SAMEA104212359) | marine metagenome | biome: Westerlies Biome; feature: [SRF] surface water layer (ENVO:00010504) within the epipelagic zone...; material: water... | reverse complement strand
TCCGGATGTGGTCGTGGCCGAAGTTGTATCGGTTGTTATTGTTTCATCAGGGATATGCGCCCGAGTGATAATCACGTCGCCTGCAGCATGGGTGCCGGCATTAACCTGATCTACGGTAGCAACAGTGGCGTGGTAGCCGGCAGTTTGGAGGTCGCTGTCGTTGTTTATGGCGCTGGCGATGGTTGCCTTCGACTAAAGTCGAAGGGATCAGTGGGTTAGAGCACATGTGGCGCACAGTGGGGCTTTTTCCGACTGAAGTCGGAGGTTTTAAAACAAATTATTGGAGAACAACGCTACCAACAACAAAAGCCACCGTCTACAAGAAGATCCACGCCAGTACAGTAAGATGCCGCGTCAGAAAGTAGGAAGACCGCTGGCCCGACCATTTCGTTCACATCCGCCATGCGTTGCATAGGCGTTTGGCTTTCGAAATCTCTCGTTTGATGTATCATTTCAGGCCGAGTGTTCATCGGAGTTGCCGTGTAACCTGGCGAGATCGAATTGACCCGGATGCCACGATCAACCCATTCCATCGCCATCGATTTTGACATATGGATCACGCCAGCCTTAGAAGCGTTGTAATGCACCTGCATGAGCCCTCGGTTCACAATTACTCCAGACATAGAGGCGATGTTTACAATTGACCCGCTCTGGCCATGAGCCAGCATCGCACGTGCCTCTGCTTGGCATGACAGCCAGACACCCTTCATATTAATGTCCATAAGGGACTGGTATTGTTCTTCACTCATATCCTCGCAGGCTTCAGCATTAGCGATCCCGGCCGCGTTTAAGGCCAGCCGCAGCGGCCCGAGATCTTTCTCTGTCTGCGCCACGGCTTTCGTCAAAGCTTCGCCAGAAGTAACATCCGCCTGAATCTTAATGCTTTCTCGCCCCAGGGCGGCAATTGCCGCCGCAGTATCATGCAAGCCGTCGTCCTCCCGACGATCCAAAAGTGCAACATCCGCACCGCATTGCGCCAGACCAATCGCTATCCGCTGGCCAATCCCACTGCCAGCCCCAGTAACTAAGGCAACCCGGCCGGAAAGATTAAAAAGTGCAGGGGCGTTCAATTTTGTTTCCATCTTATCGCCTTATGTAGTGACCACTATTATTTCGTCGCCAATTCCATTACGGACACGTCATTGGCCTCGTTCCTTTTCAGAATACCAGCCTGTCTGCCTTGTGCCATCACCATAACACGATTAGATACGCCTAGTACTTCCTCCAAATCAGAGCTGACAATGATAATTGATACGCCCTCTGCAGCCAGCCCAACGATTATGTCATAAATCGAAGACCGCGCGCCCACGTCAATCCCGCGGGTCGGCTCATCTAGCACGACAACCCGTGGATTGCGAGCCAGCCATTTGGCAATTACCGCCTTTTGCTGATTCCCGCCAGAAAGTTCATCAGCATTTTGCTGGCTGATCCCTTTGACGCCAAACTTTAAAATCCCTACGTCCGCAAAATTGCGCGCGCGCTTTTTAGTGAACCAACCTTTGCGGGCTACTTGATTCATATTGGCATATGCGAAATTTTCTCCAATAGAATGCTGTAGAACAAGACCTTGTTGCTTGCGATCTTCAGGCACTAGGATAATACCATTGCGAATGGCATCCTTAGGACTGCGTGGCGAAATGTCTTGGCCATCTAATAGTACCTGCCCGCCGGACAATGGATCAACGCCAACCATAGCGCGGACAAGCTCCGTGCGGCCTGCTCCAACCAACCCAGCGATTCCAAGGATTTCTCCCTTGGCGACTGAGAAATTCACATCTGAAAAGTAGCCAAGACCAGAGGAAAGGCCTCTCACCTCCAGTACAATTTGATCTTCAGGCGCGGGAATTTCTGGGAACATACGGTCTAAACTGCGGCCTACCATAGCCTCAACTATAGTGCGGACTGGCACGTCGGCACTGTTAAATTCCTGCACTTTTTCGCCATCGCGCATCACGATGATGCGGTCTGCGATTTGTTTTATCTCTTCGAGGCGGTGGGAGATGTAGATAATACCAACACCTGCTTTCTTAAGAAGTTCAATCTGTTCAAAAAGTTTTTGCGTCTCGTCTCCACCAAGGGCGGCAGTTGGTTCATCGAGAATCAGCAAACGGGCGTTGAGAGTCAGCGCCTTTGCAATCTCAATAAGCTGTTGATTGGCTGTGGACAAGCCTTGCACCAAGCGGCGCGGCGAGATGTCTAAACCCAAACGTTGCAGGCTCACGTGGGCACGCTCTTCCATCTCTTTACGATTAACAATCCCAGCTTTCTTAGGGTAACGGCCTACAAAGACATTCTCTGCTATCGATAAATGAGGCAACAGCAGAAGTTCCTGATGGATCATGCCAACGCCGGCATCAATCGCTTCGCGTGGTGAAGCGGGTGCAAACGGGGCGCCTTGCCATGTAATCTCCCCAGAACTAGGGAGTATCGTACCAGAAATAATGTTTGAGATCGTTGATTTGCCTGCCCCATTCTCTCCCAAAAGCGCCACCACCTCACCTGCGCGAATATCCAGATCAACCCCATGTACAACTTCAATTGGCCCAAAAGACTTTCGAATATTGCGAAGAGAAAGGATCGGTTTGGAATTATCGTCCAGCATTGTAGTGGCGCTTTCGTTTACCGGATGTAGTCAAGTATCTTTATGGATGCTTCTCAACGAATTGCGCGGCGTCGTCACAGGTTGTTAGCACCGCGTTTGGGATTTGGCGCGCAGGGACAGAGGCATCGTTTGCAACTGCGATTGCTGAGTTTACAGCCAAAACACCCATAGCTTGCGTACTTTGCGTCGCTGTCACTATGAACGGGGTATCACACGCAACCAAGGATTCTAGTGCGGCGCCGTCGCCATCATATCCGCCAACAATCACCTGATCAGCCAATCCAGCGACTTCAACAGCCTTGGCTGCACCCATGGCTAGACCATCTGCCTGCCCAAAGATGATTCTTATATCAGGATTGGCCTGAAGCATGTTTTGAGCGATCTGGAAGCCCTCATCAGGGGACCATTGCTGGCTCCACTGCTGAGCTACAAGTTCTACACCAGGGTTTTCGTCAATAGCCATCTTGCAGCCTTCAAAGCGCTGCACTTCTGGCGTTGTGCCCTTCTGACCGTGAATGACAACCATTTTGCCTTTACCATCGGCTAGACCTATTATGTGATCACAGACCTGATAAGCAGAAACGACATTCTCACCATATATCACTGTGTCGCCTGGTGCGCCGGCAGGCTCACGATCAACATTTATAACTGGGATGCCTTCTGCACGTGCCAGACGGGTTGGTACAGCCGCTGCAGCAGCACCGGCAGGGATATAGATAAACGCATCAATGCCCTGAGTGATCAAATCTTGTACCTGGCTAACCTGCGTGGCAGTATCATTCTTGGCGTCAACAACAATAACCTCGATGCCCAGCTTACCGGCATAACCTTCCACACCAAGCTTGATCTGGTTGAAGAAATCTGCCTGTAGGTTGGGAACCGCAAGACCAATTTTCTTAATACCCAGACCGTGACCGCCTGCGCTAGCAATGCCAGCTGTCGTTGCCAATATAGCAGCAACAAGCATGCCCTTTTTAATGAAGTTCATGGTTTCTCCTCCTTGGTTTTTTGGTCCATTTACTGTTTAGGACCATTGATAGTCCGATCATTCGAACCATTAAATTATTGTTTTCAGACCTTACCGCGCATTGCGGTGTTTGAATGTTTCGGCTGCTACAGCCAAAACAATTACAAGCCCGATGATGACTGCTTGTAGAAATGGAGAGACGCTTAGCAGGTTCAGTCCATTTCGCAAAACACCAATGATTAAAACGCCAATGATGGTACCCATCACACTACCCGTCCCTCCAGACAAGCTCGTACCTCCGATGACTACCGCTGCAATTGCATCCAATTCGTAGGCCACACCAGAACTAGGCTGAACCGAGTCCAACCTTGCCGCAAGTAGGATACCCGCCAGTCCCGACAAAAGCGCACACATCATGTAAACCATCACAGTGGTCAGGCGGACGTTAATACCCGCCAAACGCGCCACCTCCGAATTGCCACCAATGGCATAAAGTACTCGCCCTTCTTGGCGATACCGCAGGAATAAGATCGCGACCGCAAAGACAACAATCATTACCGCCACAGTCATTGTAAGAAAACCAAAATGACGGATGATGGCACCCAGATTAAACCAAGTTGGAAATCCGATAATCTGAGAGCCATTGGTGATCATGTTCGCCAAGCCCCGTGCAATGGACATCATTGCTAAAGTAGCAATGAAGGCAGGCACCCTGAATTCCGTTATCAATAAACCTGAAACAGTCCCAGCAAGTGCAGATGCCAAAAGCGCACCTATAATGGCAATACCCATAGGATACCCAGCTGACACGTTTAGGTATCCCAACACCATCATCGACAAAGCCAGAATTGATCCAACTGACAGGTCTATGCCTCCGATCAAAATAACAAAAGTCATTCCGACAGCCATAATACCGAGAACAGTGATCTGATCTGCAATGTTAAGAAAGTTGCGGAAGGATAGGAACGAATCTGTGGCAAGGGACAAAAAAGCACATAACAATAGAAGCCCAATCAGCGGGCCTGTTGCCCCACTAAGAGAGAAGAAATCGGAAAAGCGTGAATTTTCTCCAACCCCTTTTGATCTTGTCACAATGTATTTCCTCCAAGTAAGTATATTTATTCATTGGTGATATTTATTTCGTACCTATATAATTTTTAACTGTCAATGCTGACTTCATTGCTGCTGGCAGTATCAAAAAATCCATATATATAAACCGCTCATACTTGACACCCTTACTTGTTGCATGTTTTTTATTACTTGAATTTTTATGCACAGGCAAAATATGAGCACTGAAAATCTCCGTGAAATTGCGGCCCGCGTTCGGCAACGCGATTTACAAGCCGTTTTTGAAGCTGGCGCAGGCCATATCGGAGGGGAACTTTCAGTAACTGACATACTAACGGCTTTGTATTTCAATATCATGTCAATCGATCCCTCAGATCCCTTAGCCCCAAACCGAGACCGGTTGGTGCTAAGCAAAGGTCATTCAGCTCTCGCCCTTTACATTGTACTTTCCGAAAAAGGATTTATTCCCAAGGACGAGATTGCAACATTTCTAAAACCGCTCTCACGACTAAACGGCCACCCAGATCGCACAAAAGTTCCTGGAGTAGAGACCAACACCGGTCCTTTGGGGCATGGCCTACCGATTAGTGTGGGCATGGCCAAGGCTGCAAAAATCAACCACGCAGGATGGCGCACTTTCGTGATCACCGGTGACGGTGAGATGCAAGAAGGCTCTAACTGGGAAGCAATCATGAGCGCCGCCCAATTTAAATTGGATAACTTAACACTGATCATCGATCATAATCGCCTACAACAAGGCGCCCATCTAGCCGACACAAATAACCTCGCTCCTTTACCCCCAAAACTAAAGGCTTTTGGTTGGGACGTGGTAGAGATAGACGGGCATAACATGGATCAAATCTGCGCCGAACTTGATGCCGCTCGCGTCGTGGAGGGCAAGCCTAAGTGTATCGTGGCGCATACCACTAAAGGTCAGGGCGTTTCTTTCATGGCCAACAACGTCGCTTGGCATCACAAGGTGCCTAATGAGAAAGAATTTCAACAGGCGATGGCTGAACTCAAACAGGCAGCAATATGATTACCTCGTCCAAAAGCAAGAAACTGCATGACTGCCGCGATGCTTTTGTAGCCACGCTCGAGCAACTTGGATCAGCAAATGAAAACATCGTCGCAGTCTGCAATGATTCTGTCGGTTCTTCAAAACTTGCCGGGTTTCGCGACAAGTTTCCTAACCGCCTTATCAACGTCGGAATTGCTGAACAAAACATGGTTGGTGTCGGCGCGGGTCTGGCTAATGGAGGCAAAATTCCATTTGTTTGTGCGGCTGCACCTTTTCTTACAGGACGCGCGCTGGAACAGATCAAGGCAGACGTTGCTTATTCCAAAACTAACGTAAAGCTGATTGGCATCAGTTCTGGCATGGCTTATGGAGAATTGGGCGCTACCCACCATTCTATCGAAGATTTCGCATGGATTCGTGCCTTGCCAAATGTCCCAGTCATCGCACCTGCGGATCGGATTGAAACAGCTGCAGTTATTAAATGGGCTGCTGAATATGAAGGCGGCTGCTTTCTGCGGCTTAGCCGCGTTGGTGTCCCAGATCTACTGCCAGAAGATCACACCTTCACACTCGGCCGAGCCCAAACTCTGCGCAACGGCACAGATTTGACCATAATTGCCAATGGTACCCTGACTCATCGCGCGATGAGCGCTGCCATATTTTTGCAAAAACAAGGCATTTCAGCCCGTGTTTTAAACATGGCTACAGTGCGCCCTATTGATACTGAATCGATAAATGCGGCAGCCAAAGAAACAGGCGCAATAATTACTTGCGAAGAACATACGCTCTTCGGCGGATTGGGCAGTGCCGTGGCAGAGGTTGTAGTAGATAATTGCCCAGTTCCAATGAAACGACTGGGCGTGCCAGGAATTTTTGCGCCAACTGGGGCCGCAAACTTTCTACTAGATAAATTTGGCATGTCACCTGAAGGCATCGCCAGCAATGCAAATGTCTTGTTGCAGCGCAAGGGGTAACATAAAGTGCGCAACGTCATTCTGGCCATCGACGAAGGTACGACAAATTGTAAAGCAATTTTAATATCAGAAACAGGAAAAATCGTAGCGTCTGGTTCATCGGCAGTACCAATTGAATATCCCCAGCCAGGATGGGTGCAGCAAGATGCACAGGCGATCTGGCAAGCGACACAACGCGCAATCGCGACCTGCTTGCAACAAGCACCAGATACAAAAATAACTGCTTTAGGCATTTCTAACCAACGCGAATCCATTATGATATGGGATCGCTCCTCTGGTGAGCCACTTGGCCCAATTCTGACGTGGCAGTGCCGCCGCACTGCCCCAGAGTGTCAGGCGCTTAAAGCCGAAGGATATGAGGCCAATGTAATTGCACTTACTGGCTTGCCTATTGATCCGTTGTTCCCACCAACCAAGATCGCATGGCTGCTCCAGCACCATAGCACGCGAATAAAAAATATCTGCGTTGGGACTGTAGATAGCTGGTTAATTTGGAAATTATCCGGCGGCCAGGTCCACGCAACCGACCAATCTAATGCTGCGCGCACCCAGCTGTTTAATTTGGTTAAAGGGGCTTGGGATGCTGATCTGTGTGACCTGTTCGGCGTTCCTATAGACAGCTTGCCTAAAGTTCAGGACTCGTCTCACATCTTTGGCGAGACCGCTGGAACAACAGTCCTGCCCGACGGCATTCCCATCGCGTCTGCGATTGGGGACTCGCATGCCGCTCTCTTTGGGCATGGCGCTTTTGGACCCGGCGATGGAAAAATCACCTTTGGCACCGGATCATCCGTAATGATGACCCTTCCCACCTTCTCAGCACCACCAAAAGGACTGACAACTACAATTGCTTGGTCACTCAACGGTCAGTCTACCTTTGCCTTCGAGGGAAACATTTTAGTGAGCGCCTCGATCTTTCCATGGGCGGCCAAGCTCTTAGGCCTGAAAGACGTGAGCGAACTTCTGGAACTCGCTCAAACGGTGGATTCAACGCAAGGCGCTTGCCTCGTTCCAGCTCATGTGGGCCTTGGCGCGCCGCATTGGGTGCCAGAGGCACGTGGCGTGATTTCTGGTCTATCCTTTGTTACCGAACCAGCTCATCTTGCCCGTGCAGCGGCCGAAAGTCTGGCGCAGCAGGTTTCAGACATCTTTGATGTTGTAAACTCCTCGGGTCGGACACCAGGTCAACTTTCTGTAGATGGCGGACCAAGCGAAAATCGCTTCTTGATGCAATTGGTCGCCGACCTTTTGGCCCATCCCGTAACGCCTTGCCGCAACTCTGAAACGTCCGCGATTGGAGCAGCCTTCCTAGCCGGGTTAGCAACAGGCTTTTGGCCAGATCTATCCAGTCTGCGAACTCTGGTGCTGAGAGACGCCACAATAACCAGCAAAATGTCAGAAACTACCAGAAATGGCCTTCGAAAAAACTGGCAACAAGCCATTGTACGCACCACTCTTAGCCTGTAGCGAATATTTATTCACAAAATAAGAGCCAAATACTAAAATGACCAGACTGAATGAACTTCGACTAATCGCCCGAGTTGCCCAAATGTATCATGTAGAACATCAGCGGCAATCGACCATTGCCAGGCACTTGCGAATTTCTCAGGCGACCATATCTCGCATGCTAAAGCGCGCTCAAGAAGAAGAAATCGTGCGCACTACTGTAGTGTCCCCCTCCGGAATCTACTCAGATCTAGAAGAAGGCCTGCGTCTGAAGTACGACATAAAAGAAGCCATTGTCGTTGAATGTTCAGAAGACCGTGATGGTGCGATCATGTCGCGCATCGGCGAAGCCGCCGCACACTTCCTAGAAGCAACCTTGCAACCTGATGAAATTATAGGGGTTTCCAGCTGGTCAGAGACGGTTCTGAAGATGGTAGAAAACATCCATCCGTTAAAATTGGGCCGGGCCAAATATGTAGTGCAAACCTTGGGTGGCATGGGCGATCCAACTGTACAAATGCATGCCAACCATCTCACGACGCGGCTTGCAAAACTCACTGGGGCCGAGCCACGTATGCTTAGCGCGCCTGGCGTTGCGCAATCACGCGAAGCAAAGCTCGTTCTACTTGGCGACAGCTATTTGCGTGCAACAATGGATCTGTTCAGCAAAATTACGCTGGCGATTGTCGGCGTGGGTACTGTTGCCCCATCAGACATGTTAGCTCGCAGTGGCAATGTTTTCACCTCGCACGAACTGTCAGCAGTGCAAGAAGCAGGAGGCACCGGTGACATCAGCCTGCGGTTTTTTGATACCCACGGCAATCCAATAAAATCAGCTCTCGATGATCGGGTAATCGGTATGACTTTAGAAGAATTGGCAAAAGTCGACCGTGTGATTGCTGTGGCTGGTGGACATTCCAAAACCCCCGCCATCCACGGTGCTCTGAAATCTAAGGTGATTGATCTTTTGATCACAGATAAATTCACTGCAGAACGTCTGGTCACAGGGGCCATCAAACACGACGAAGGAGATTAGTAATATGGGAAGGTTTTCAAGTAAGTGCGCTGTAATTACAGGCGGCAACAGAGGAATAGGCTATGCTATTGCCCAGAGGTTTGTTTCGGAAGGTGCTAACGTTATTATAGCCTCAATTGAAGAGCAAGTAATGGAGGCCGCTACCGCTCTAGGTGACACAGCTAAAAGTTTTGTCTGCAACGTGACCGACCAATCCCAAGTCGTCGACCTTTACAACTTTGCGGAAGCGGAATTTGGAGGAGTTGACATCTCAGTCCAGAACGCTGGCATCATTACCATCGCCAAGGTGGAAGATCTGACCGAAAAGGAATGGGACGACACAATGGAGATCAACACCAAGGGTGTATTCCTTTGCTGTCAAGAAGCCATCCGACACATGCGCTCCTCAGGCAAAGGTGGGCGCTTGATTAACACCGCATCTGGTCAAGCCCGCGATGGATTTATTTACACACCGCATTATGCCGCTTCAAAATTTGGCGTCATGGGCCTGACTCAAAGTCTCGCAAAAGAGGTCGCTTTAGACGCTATTACTGTCAATGCCATTTGCCCTGGCATCATCGAAACTGATATGTGGGCCTATAATGATAAGGTTTGGGGCAACATGCTTGGCAATTATGAACCAGGTGAGTTGATGAAGAGTTGGGTAGAGGACAAAATTCCAATGAAACGTGCAGGCACCGGCGGCGACGTGGCCGGACTTGTGGCGTTTCTGGCGAGCGAAGATGCAACATATATCACTGGTCAGACGATCAATGTCGATGGCGGTTTGATAATGTCTTAACCCATCCAAACTGGCGAATAGAAAAGTAATCTGCCGTCATTGGGCCCAATACACCGCAAACAAACCGCATAATGAAATCAATCAGATGAGCCTAGATACTCGCGGCGTTCAAATAGCTAATGGTTCC
>ERZ802822.2565-NODE-2565-length-10024-cov-13.981502_pt1 | contig 10024 bp, 12 predicted proteins | sample MGYA00345649_ERZ802822 | MGnify/ENA primary metagenome ERZ802822 (study PRJEB30503, sample SAMEA104212359) | marine metagenome | biome: Westerlies Biome; feature: [SRF] surface water layer (ENVO:00010504) within the epipelagic zone...; material: water... | reverse complement strand
TAGGGGTATAGCTCAGTTGGTAGAGCGACGGTCTCCAAAACCGTAGGTCCCGGGTTCGAACCCTGGTGCCCCTGCCAGACACGTCCCTGATTTCTGGCTCTGCTTGTTTGCTCTGTTATTGTCGCGCGTTTCCCACCGCTTGGCGCATCGCGGTGTGGAGTGAGATGCGATCATGAACGCTTTCAGGGTCGTTTTCGCGCCGAAGTTTCTGTTTGCGACTCTGGCGGTACGAGTTTGGAGAGAATCGCCGTCATAGCGCGCAGAATTGCGCGCGCTGTTCTGACCAGATGGCGGAGAAGCGGGTCTTAATCAGGTAATCGGTGGAGAGGCCATCGGGCTTTTCGCCAAGCGTGATGGCATCTAGAATATCGGGTGCAATCAGTGCGAGATTGGCGATGTCCTGGACGCGGCGTGTTGATACGTTATCGACCTCTGCGATTTCTGAGAACGATTTGCCATTAGTAACCATCGCCAACCAACGGCGCCCCTTTACTTTCTAGCTCCAAATGTCCGTACCATTGATTTTATGAATCTCTAAAAGGTTTTTTGGCAGTGGTGGCTGCAATCTTAGAGCCTGATTCGGTCTGATAGGGTTATATTGTTTGAGCCAAGTATTGATGGCAACCTGTACCTGTTGTGTGCTGTGGAACCATTCAGCATTTAGGACCCTCACCTTAGAGTGCCGTTGAAGTGTTCGTTATAGCCATTTTCCCACGTACTACTTGGGTAAATATGTAGTGATTTAATGCCAACTCTTTGAACCCATTCTCGAAGCTATGCTGCCACAAACTCCGGATGATTTTCGGAGCGTATGAACTTAGGTTTTCCGTGTTTCATAAATAATAGGTACAGAGCATAAAGCACATCGTTTGCGCGCATTTTGGAACGCTCCGCTACGAATAGGTCTCCACGAGTATATTCCTCTAGGACTGTGAGCATTTTATAACTGCACTCATTGCTGAGTATATCATACACGAAGTCGATAGCCCAAATGTGGTTTGGATGAGTGGGAAGAAGCCTGATGACTGAACCGTCTTTATCATGAAGCCGTCGTCGTTTCTTGTACCTCTGCGGGTTTTGTAGGCCTTCTTCTGCCCAAAGCCGTTCCACCGTTGTTAAGTAAAATGATCCACTGGATCATTTTTTATGCTTCTAACTATGGTTAACTTGACGCTCTTTCATGCGTAATAACGTAGTGACTTTACAATACTCATATCGGCCATGCTGTTTGGCCAATCTTATCATCGCTAAGCGCAATTCTTCATCACTGTTAGGTCTCTCTTGAGTTCAAAAGCTAGACCGTGACATGCTAAGCACCGAATAAATGCGACGTTCCGATGTATTTGATTTTTGACGGGTATGAACGAAAGCCTGACGCAACCCGTCAATCGTTAGGCCTTTGGCTTTAAATTATCGAGGCTTTTCTTCAAAATTAATTTATCAAGCTATAAATCTGCTACAATCTTCTTAAGACGCTCATTTTCCTTTTTAAGCGCATGCATCTCAGAAAGTTGTGACCGTCCCATTCCACCAAACTTCTCACGCCAATAATAATATGTCTTATCTGAAATTCCTGCTTTACGGCAAGAACTCACAACATCAAGCCCATCATGCAAATGGAAATTAATCTCTCGTAATATCTTCAGCTTATCCTCATCAGCAGATCGTTTCCTTGCCATCGTTAAGACCTTCTGACACAATTATAACCTGATCTAGTTTTAGCGGGCTAGGACATAGTCTTGGAGAGCGACGTGCTTATTCAATTTGGCGAAAATATTATAGATGAAGAAAATTTAACAACGTGATGGTCAGCATATCCATAGACCTACTGCTCTAGCTCGCTACGCAGGTAGAGGCTGAGGTTGCTGTTTGAAAAATATAAAAAGTTCGGGGAAAAGGGGATGTTGATGCCTTCCGAGCTAATATCCACGCTGGAATTTAAAGGATCATGCCTTCAACGGCTGGCGTGATCGAATGCAATCGTTGATGCTCGCGTATTTCAGCCGCGGTGCTTTGTGATGCTTAGGCAGAAGATAATAGATGATTTTATAAGAATGGGTATATTATGGCTGTGCATCAGATAACCAACGCCGCGAATGCAATGAGAAATGCCATTATGAACTCATTTAACAAAGAAAATCAGAGGTTCACCAAGGTCAAAATGTGCGCCAGCTTGGTGCAAGCAAAGGATTAACCGCATGCGTTCTTTCCTTTTGGCAATTTTGACAGTGCTGGCCACGCAGGCTTGCTCGGAGAGTGACGATATTTTGAAGGATGCGATCGACGCGGTTGATGCCAATGTTGTATTCATGCGCCATGCAGTGGCGCCAGGGTTTGGCGATCCAGATAATTTTTCCTTATTGGACTGCAGCACCCAAAGAAATCTTGACGCAAGCGGTCGCAAACAGGCGCGGGCTATTGGCGCATCTATTCAAAAAAGCAGTATCCGCTTTGACAAAATATTATCGAGCGAATGGTGCCGTTGTAAAGAAACCGTTCAGCTCCTTGGGATAGGTCAATGGCAAACCTTTTCTGGATTAAACTCATTTTTTCAAAATTATGCTGATAAAACTGCGACTCTCAGAGAGTTGGAGCTTCAGCTAAAGAATAAAGATGACGGTATGATGTTTTTTGTGACCCATCAAGTGGTAATAAAAGCCGCAACGGGGGTATCGGTTGCCAGCGGTGAACTTGTGGCTTTCAACAGCGTGTCTAAGCAAAAAAAAACATTCCGCTTGGATTGATCGCAAACTTGAGCATGGCCGAAATAGCCCTTAAAGTCCGGCAACGCATGCACAGATGGTCTTTAATTCGCAGCGTATAGGTAGCTGCTTAGCGCGCTGGCTTGGCTCTTTGCGACTATTTGCCCAAAAAAACGCGCTGGATTGCGGCGGTTAGGCCAGCGTTCTGATCTCTTGCTGCATTTACTATGACGGCTTTTTATAGCGGTGACCGTCCTTTCCAAAAGACGCTGAGTTTTGGCAATGCGTATGGTGTTTTGGCTTTGTAATCTGCAAAGAGCGCTTCGTAACGTTGAGAAAATCGCCGCTCTTTGAATCACGGCGCGATAAGGCAATAGGAGCTTAACACGATTGCAAGGCATAATTGGTCGGGTGTCCAAATCGGAACGGTCCAAGTGGTTAGAGCAAACGCAACATAGATTGGTTGGCGGATAATTTTGAATAGGCCCTGTGTTGGCATATCGGGAAAGACCGGTTTTATCCTTTGAACCAATGACATCCACCCCAAAGCACCAGATTGAACTTCGGCGCCGGCGTCGAAGCTGGCCCATATCAAAAGGAGCCAGGAAATAGCATAAAGCGTCGAGATTATAGCAAACGGCCAGCCTTGTGCCTGTCACCAGGTTGTTCTACTTGGCGTCCAAAGGGCAAATAGCGCCAATAATTGGATCGAGGCAATTATCGCAAACGTGGTTGTGGCCAATGTCGCTCCATAGCCAGACGGTGCCAGCTTGGCTAAAATGATCCGGCCAGGCTTGGTCAGTAAAATTGAATGTGCCAGAGGAAATTGTAAAATCAAGGCCAGTTTCGCCGCAAGGGTCCAAGGCGGTGGAACGCCACCGAAACTCTTGCTCATTCCAAAAAACATCGCGGTCATCATAGAAAGTACGGCCAACAAAAATATAAAGTGGCAGATAAATCCATATGAAACCGCCACAATAATCCGACGTTTCCCAGCCGGTGGGGTGAGCGATCCAATTGCCAGTCCGAGCAGTCGGGTCAAGCGCGCGTTTAAAGTCTCTCTCATGATATTAAGATAATTCAAGATCATGCAATGCCTAGTTTTTTGACCGCGCCGAGCGTTAAGTCAGATTTAATAAAAGAGCTTGGGACAGGTTTAAGAAAAGAGAATACAGGCCAAAAATGTGTGATTGACTAAAAAAACGCTTGGTTATTTCTCGCGTCGATGCGCAGATATTAAGCCAAGGATGGCGAAAAACAAAAAGGCGGCTGGCACCAACGTTACCATCACTTTCAGCGCGGTTAGGGCCTGATCGGGTTGCTCGATTTTACCTATTGTTGAGGATTGAAACCCATATATTCCAAGGATTATGGCCAAAAATCCAGGCGCGATCGCGTTTGCGACTTTCTGACCAAACAGCCAAACTGCGCTGAAAGCCCCCTCGATGGCCTCACCAAATTCTACGCGCGTTTGGTCCATTAAATCGGGATACATGGCCCAGGGAATTTGTTGATAAGCGCCGTTGGTCACACCAGCCAGCAGAAACAAAATAAACATTGTGGTGATATTCGTCGATGGAAGCGCATAGAAAAGGATAAAGAGAAGTATAATATACGCGCCCAAACCAGAAATTAAGGCGCCTGATTTTCCCAAGATATTTGACAAGAATACCCAGAAAACCTGACTACACATTGCGCCGATGACAAAGGCGGCAAATAAGAAAGAGAGTATTCCGAGATTTTTGGAGATTGTGGAAAGAAAGGAGGCTTCACCATCAAAAATGAGGTAGATCGCAGCGAATGGCAGGCCGGCAGTGATCGTGGCAATGGCCATCGTCATCAGACCGTATAATAAAACCAATCTCATAAATGGTTTGTTTTGATAAACCAGTAAGGCCATGCTGCGCAGGCTGGCGTGGCTTGGAGCAGTTTCCTTTGGCGCTTTTCGGGTGGCCCATATTGACGCCCATATTGCGATAATAATCACCGGCGCAATCACGGCGGATGCAAAGAAATGCCCGTCTTTTGTATCCCCTGCAAGTTGCGGGATTATTGCGCCACCAATCAAAATGCCCATGCTGGCAAACGCCATTCGAAACCCCATCAATGACGAGCGCTCTTTTGGCTCATAAGTCATTTCACCAGCGCTTGCGCCATATGGGATTGCCACCATCGTAAATCCCAAAGTTGAGAGTGCAAAAAAAACCGCAACCCAGATCAATATGCTCATTTGTGAGGCGAAAATGGGCACTCCGAATATGCCGATTTGACCAAATGCAAGCAGTAAGGCACCGATTGCCATCCACGGTGCGCGTCTACCCCACCTGCTTTCCGTTCGATCCGACAAATAACCGATGATCGGATCGGTGAGGATGTCAAAAATTAAGATAGACGTTGTTAACGCGCCGGCAATTGCCACATTTATCCCGAGGTAATTGGTTAAAAACGATAAGATTAAAAGCTGTTTGACAATCACGAACACAACGATGCCCATATCTGCCAGGCCCCACCCTATTTTCTGGCCGTATGTCAGTTTTGAGCGCAATGCATCACCTTCTCGAAAGCTTTTGAAAATCTCAGTAGCAAATCAAAGGATTTTGATAAACGCTTTTGTACAGGGAAATCGCTCCTACATGGCGCGGCAAGGTTTTTCTGGCAAAGGTACAAAACTGAATTGAGCTTGCAAATATTCGGACATTAAACTTCCCGTCTTGATATTATAAAGCGCTGGGTCTTCGCATGTTTTCAGTTCAGGAATAGACCATCAATCGCGGCAATAAAACCTCAGCAGAATTCGATTTAATTGAGACTCCACTTAATTCTGTTCTGCACTATTCTGCGGTTACTTTAAATTAGGCAAAGACCGTTGAAGATTGCGGTCAGACGCATAAGGCTTTCGCTTTACGTTGATTTGACACGCGGTTTCCCAAAACGCTCAGAAAGAATGCAAGTGACCCAATTCAGGAACCTTTTTCAAACGCTTCGCATCTGGAACAAAAAATTCAAAAATCGAATTTTTTCCACCGGACATATGGCCGTCATGCTCGATGTGGGCAAGCCCACGCAAAGGCTTGCCGCCTATCATAGCGCTAAAGCAGCAGGCGGTGCAGCTTTAACGATCATAGAAGCTGCGCGAGTCCATCCAACAGGAAACAGTGGCAGGCCGGCAATTAAGGCCTAGGATCCCGCCTGCGTGCCCGGTTACAAGAAATTAGCCGATGCTTGCAATCCCCGTGGATGTCTTGTTTTCGCGCAACTGACGCATCCTGGCCGGGAAATGGCCTTGGCGTCTGATGGCTCGCGCCCTGTGGCTTACGCGCCTTCGGCTGTTCCAAATGAGCGTTTTCACGTTATGCCTCGGGCGCTGCCGAACGAGCTGATAAGTGAAATTACAGACGGATTTGAACAATCTGCCGCGCATTTACGTCAAGCGGGCCTTGATGGGGTTGAGCTGGTTGCCTCGCATGGATACCTGCTGGGCCAGTTCCTTAATCCAAAAGTTAATCTCAGAAGCGATGGCTATGGGGGAACGTTTGAAGGTCGTTTACGTCTTTTAAGGGAGGCCATCGAAGCAACGCGTCGCGGGGCCGGAGAAGATATGATCATCGGGCTGCGATTGTCGGGTGACGAAAAAGACTTTGCAGGGATGGGGTTGGATCGCGTGCTTGAAATTTGTTCTGCTTTGGATGGCGTTTCTGATCCGGATTATTTCAACATTACCGCGGGAACATCCGCCGGGCTTGTAGGTTCAACACATATCGTTCCTTCTATGGCCTATGAGCTTGGGTATACTGCCCCGATCTCAGCCTCGATCAAAACGCGCGTGAGCAAGCCCGTTTTTGTGGCGGGGCGTATAAATCAGCCTCAAATTGCAGAAAAAATATTAGAGATGGGTCAAGCAGATATGTGCGGGATGACGCGGGCGTTAATTTCAGACCCCGAGATGCCTCTCAAAGCCCGGTGCGGGGATCTGGAGGATATACGGGCCTGCGTGGCCTGCAACCAAGCCTGTATCGAGCATATGCTGCAGGCTTGCCCAATCTCTTGAATTCAAAGACCTGAAACGGGCCGCGAATTGCAATATGCAAATCTGTCAAAGGCACCATCAAGAAAACGAATTCTAGTCGCAGGGAGTGGGCCTGCCGGTCTCAAAGCGGCCAGTATTGCGGCGCGGCGCGGGCATGAGGTGATCCTTTGTGAAAAATCAAATGCACTTGGAGGCCAGATTAATCTGGCGCAATCCCTCCCGGGCAGGGCTGAATTTGGGGGCATTACAGTGAATCTACAAAAAGAGCTTTCCAAAACTGCGGCTCGGCTGCACCTGAATTGTTTTGTAAACCTTGATGTCATTGAAAATATCGCCCCTGACGTTGTTATTTCTGCAACGGGTGCAACGCCCTACAGGGCGCAAATTGATGGGGCTGATGACGCTCATGTGGTGAATGCCTGGCAAGTTTTACAAGGTCAAACAAATGTTGGCGGCTGCGTCGTTATCGCAGATTGGCGCTGTGACTGGGTGGGTCTGGGGCTTGCAGAATTGCTTGTCAAACAGGGCCGCCATGTTCGCCTTGCCGTGAATGGGATGGTGGCGGGCCAAAATATTCCGCAATATGCGCGGGATACCTGGATCGTCACGCTACACAAACTTGGTGTGGAGATTATTCCACATGTAAGAGTGGTCGGGGTGGATTCGGAAGATGCGTATTTTCAAAACACGCTCAGTGGTGAACCGGTTCTTTTAAATGCAGTCGATACTTTGGTCACCGCCCTGGGGCATTCAGCTGAAACGAAACTTGAGAAAGATTTGAGCGCGCATCGTATTTTGCATCATATCATTGGCGATTGTCTGAGCCCCAGAACGGTCGAAGAAGCAGTGCTTGAAGGTTTAACAATAGGAGCGACTCTGTTAAGAGCTAAAGCATTTGAATCATGGGCCAGGTTTGTCAGAGCTCGCCGATTGAGCTGGAAATTTCGATTGGGCGCGTCACTCGGGTGACGCGTCTATGAAGAATAATTTACGCATATGCTCATGGATCACCCACTCGCCTGTCCAACCTTGGGGCAAAACTAACAGGTCGCCCGGTCCCACGTCACGCGTGCCTTTTCCATCTGAATTTGTAACCGAGGCCCGACCGGAAAGAATATGGCAATATTCACCAGCCGCGCGGCGATCGGCCGTAAAATGGCCAGGCTGACATTCCCATACGCCGATTTTGCAATGACCATCTGCAGAGAACCAAAGCAATGTAGATGCCTCTTTCTGTCCCTGGGTCAATGAGGTGGGTTTGTCTTTAAATTCCGACAACGTGGTTTCGGTAAGCTTGGCGTAAACTTCAAGTGCAATCATCTCTTTTTCCCGTGTGAGCTCTGCTTGTTTATGACATCGTTTTTATCAATCTGGGCAGCATTAACCAGATACTGTTTCCCAGCCTATCAGGAATAGGCACAGTTAACATTCGCTTATTATCCTGCGGCAGAGTTTTCTTAAGATTTTTGCCTGAGGTGGGACAGGCCCCGCCTAGGTTGCAGAAAAAAGAGGCTTTAGGTTCTGAAATCAATGATCTTTGGAGAGGTCACGCTTATTTCTCCAATTTTTCAGAACGCCACTCTCATCGGGTTAGCAAAGCTGTTTTCATTTTGCCCCTATAGGGGCCACCGACGGGTGTTCATTGAATAATTATAAACGATATTGGGTTAGATTTCGGGTCAAATAGTTCGAGATCAGGCCCTTTTCAAGCAGGCATCGCAGCCAAATTGAGATCTGTTCCCGCAGAGAATGGAGTAAATGGCGCCTTTGAAAGGCCAAGAAAAACGTTTGATATGGCAAAGGCGCAAACGACGGGGCTGATGAACAGGCCCGAGACGGGCAAGCCTAGGGCGAAAAAGAACCGTGCGTATCGCGCGCGTCTTTTGCTTTTAGAACATATGCGCTACAACACGCCGAGGGAAGCGAACCTCTTTTGCTTTTGCCCTGAAACACCAACCCAAAGTCGGTGCATGGTCACCGCCTATTTTTCAAAAATGAGGTCAGATTTCGTGGAGCAAGATAAAAAATCGGAAAAACCGAGGCGCAAACCCAAATCTGACGCAGCCATTGGTGGTATGGTTGCAACATTTGCACTATTGTTCTTAGCCGTTTTCGTTGGGCTTTTTATTTGGCTTGCCGCTTAAGCAGCGGCCTTTCTGCGATCTTTCTTATCCTGATAGCTTTAAGTGGCTTTAATATTTTGGCCGGGGGGGCTGAAAACATTCTTAAATCACCCTCGTAATAGAAACTGTCTTTCACCGACGCTTTCAGGCTGTCTTGATAGCGCTCTCCCCCCCACCAGATTTCTTTTGGTATCTTCATCGCTGGGTATATCGCCAATGACATTTGTAACGCGGGGCTGGTTTGAACAGTTATGACCAGTTCAGCATCGGGAAACATTGCCCGCATCTCGCGTGGTCTCTTCTGACCCCCAATTCTAATACGGTCATTCTACCGATTGACATGTCTTCCTCTGTAATTGTTTTTCTAAGCATTCCCCGCATGCTTTATCCGTGGCAGAAAATTTAATTTTTTGAAGAAGCCGACATTTTGAACAGGCTTTAAACAAAGACAGGCTGCGCTGTCTTAAAAAGCATGTTTAACGCGCGTGCATCGGGTGGAAAATATCGGCGCTGCACAGCAATTGGTCCGATGTATAACCTGGCTTTGTGGATGACGTTGTCTGACAGCTTCATAGGCTTTGAAACTGCGCGTGGAAGGGCCAGATTAAACCGGGTGGGTTGGCAATTTTTTTTGGTGCCTCTTTGCAAAACAGTCTGTTCGAAAGATCTGCCGTTCCAGAGATTTTTATAGATATGCGTTCAGCATGGCTGCTTCAGGCCTAAGAAGTTAAGCGCTGCTAGAAGGATAAGAGCGCGCTATCCGATGTGATCATGGGTTGAAAGTTACCGCAAAGCGCATTATGTGCGGCATAACTTTGAAAGGTCGTTCTATGGCAATCAGCAATCCATTGCAGTTTATTCAGCAAGTTCGTTCCGAAGTGTCTAAGGTTGTCTGGCCGACGCGGCGAGAAGTGCTTTTGACAACGGTCATGGTCTTTGTAATGGCGGCCTTGGCTGCGGTTATCTTTGCGCTGGTTGATTTAGGGATCCGCTCTGGGCTGCAGGTTTTGTTGGATGCTTTAGGGTAATTTTTTTCGAAGGCTCCGCCAATCTTACTTGAAATACTAATGTTTCGAGGGTAATTGGAGTTTTCAAAAGTCTGTTTGGCGTGCGGCGATTCGTGTTGCGCGCCGATTTTTTTGGTTCTGAAGAAGCTGAAAAAAGACTTAACG
>ERZ802822.2563-NODE-2563-length-10026-cov-8.052870_pt1 | contig 10026 bp, 10 predicted proteins | sample MGYA00345649_ERZ802822 | MGnify/ENA primary metagenome ERZ802822 (study PRJEB30503, sample SAMEA104212359) | marine metagenome | biome: Westerlies Biome; feature: [SRF] surface water layer (ENVO:00010504) within the epipelagic zone...; material: water... | reverse complement strand
AAGTCATTGTAGATTCTAGGTCTGACGAGCTTAAAGTAAGTTTATTATTGTTTATTTCAAATAAAAAATTATCAAGAATTGGGAGGGTATTCGTTGAATTTATAATCCCACCTAAAGTTTGAATTTCTTTATAAAGTAAAGATGATGAAACAATGAATTTCATATGTTTTTTTTCAAATATATTTAATTGAAACTATATTTCTTAGTTTAAATTATAAAAGTTATCTACTAGATACAAACACTAAAAATATACACTAACTACATCTCTATAATTTAACCCAAAAAGTGAACTAGCACTTCCAACTGTCTGAGGATTACTTTTGTATATACTCAATTGTAAGTATCCTAGATTATTAAATAATGCAATCTTCTTTCCATCTTCTTCTCTGTCCTTTTTCTCTAAAGTAAAATCAATAGCATCCGAGTAATTTTTATGAATTTTTGAGAATTTTATACTTCTCGCATTAATAGTGAACTCCCTTGTCTTTGATATTTCTTTAAATAACTTCTCAGTTATATTAGTAACAACATTACCATAGTTATCAATATATATTACACTTCCAATAATTTGATTTTGTTCTTTATTAACGACAGGTCTTAGGTTGGTAATTTCTTTAATATTATTAATTTCGTTTCCTACAACATTTAGTGGGCCAGATCTATGAATGTGGGCTGCAACTTTTACAAATAAATCATCTGCTGAAATTTTATAATTATAATTACTATGTAAATTTATTTCAACAATTTGATCTGGTTTTTTATCCCTAAACATTAATGAGAAAACACCATTATCTGCACCAATGAAATAACATTCTTCATACATTATAGCTATATGTTTATTTTCTGGAGTTAATTCTGAATCAACACTTAGAATGTGAATTGTTCCCTTTGGAAAATTCCTAAATGCTCCTTCAAGAACATAACCTGCTTCTGAGAGATTGAAAGGACTTATGTTATGAGAAATATCTATTATATTTATTTCATCTATGGCACTAATTAATTTTGCTTTAAGTGAACTAACAAAGTAGTCTTTATTCCCATAGTCAGTTGTTAAAGTTATGATAGACATTTAATAAAATAAACTTTATAAAATTTATGTAAATTTGAATCAAATAATCTACTATAACAAATTTTTAAATATAATCTATTGAGTGACCTCCATTTTGAATTAACCGACGTTGACCCACAACACTTCTTTTCAAGAGATAATTTAAATTCTTTAAAATCAAGTTTTCCAAAAATTAAGTTAGTTCAGCGTGGACAGACTATTAAAGCTCTTGGCGGAAAAACTGAATTAAAGGATTTTGATAAAAAATTCAGAAGTTTACTGAAATACTATTCAGAGTATAATTCAATAGATCCAAATGTGATAAATGACATAGTTGTAAAGGATGTTAAGTTTAATGGTGATAAACCATCACTTATACTTTATGGTGTTTCAGGTAAGCCTATTCTTGCAAAAACTGTAAATCAAAAAAAACTTCACAAGTCTTTATCAACAAACGATTTGATATTTGCAATTGGACCTGCTGGGACAGGTAAGACTTATACTGGGGTTGCGATGGCTGTAAAAGCTCTAAAAGAAAAAGAAATTAAAAAGATAATTTTAACAAGACCAGCAGTTGAAGCTGGAGAGAACCTTGGATATCTTCCTGGAGATTTAAAAGAAAAACTAGACCCTTATATGCAGCCTTTATACGACGCTTTAACTGATATGATTCCATTTAGTAAACTTGAAAAATTCTTAGAGGATAGAACAATTGAAATTGCACCTCTTGCATTTATGAGAGGGAGAACTCTAGATAATGCATTTGTTATTCTAGATGAAGCTCAAAACACTACACCTGCTCAAATGAAAATGTTTCTGACTAGAATGGGTATAAATGCAAAATTTATGGTTACAGGTGATCCTGGTCAGGTTGATTTACCAAGAAAAGAAAATTCGGGATTAAAAGATGCAATAAAAATACTATCTAATAAAAAGGGTATTAAGATTATTTATCTTGATGATAAAGACGTAATTAGACATCCTATTGTCAAAAAAGTTATTGATGCATACAATAAAATTGAAAAAGACTCACAGTGAAGAATATTTATAAAACTGATTTTAATTTCCCTGGTCAAATTTCCAAATATGAAGGAAAAGTAAGAGATGTATACACGATTGAAGATAATATTTTAATAGTTATAGCTTCTGATAGAATTTCTGCATTTGATATTGTAATGCCTGAACCAATTCCCAACAAAGGTCAAGTTCTTAATCAGATATCTCTTAAAATGTTGAAATCTTCTGAAGATATTATTGATAACTGGTTAATTTCTTCCCCTGATCCTAATGTTTCGATTGGACGTAAACTTAATCCAATTAAAATTGAAATGGTTATTAGAGGTTACTTGAGTGGTCATTCTGAAAGAGTTTACAAATCAGGTAAAAGAAGTATATGTGGGGTTAAATTAGAAAATGGTCTTGTTTCAAATCAAAAATTTAACAAACCTATTATCACTCCCAGTACTAAGGCTGATTTTGGTCATGATGAAGATATCTCTAAAGCTGATATAATAGACCAAAGAATACTATCAACTGATCAGTATGAAGAAATTGAGCATATAACACACCAGTTATTTGAAAGAGGTACAGAAATTGCAAAGAAAAAAGGTTTAATATTGGTTGACACCAAATATGAATTTGGATATGACAATAATAACAAATTATATCTTATAGATGAAATTCATACTCCTGACTCCTCAAGATATTTTTATGTTGATGGTTATGAAGAATCTGTCCAGAATGGCATACCTCCCAAACAACTTTCTAAAGAATTTTTTAGACAGTGGCTAATTAATCATAATTTTCAGGGTAAAGAAAATCAAACCTTACCAAATATATCTAGGGAAATTATTAATGATGTCTCCAATAGATACATTGAATTATATAATTTAATAACTGGGAATAATTTTGAACCTAGAAAATCTAATAATGTTTTAAAAGAGTTAGAGTCTAATATTATTGAACATTTGTCTATTTAAATTCTGAGGAAAGAATCCTCACAGAACGTTTAAACACTTTTATATAACTTGTTAACTGGAGATTCTCATTATATATTTTTAAATAAAGATTTTGTTTTCTTTTTATATTGACTTTAATTATTTATTAATGATTTTTGAGAATTAAAAATCATCAGTTAAAATTCCCAAGTAAGTTTGAATTCCACTAATATAATTTTCAATTTTGATGTTTTCATTTGGGCTATGCTGATTATTATCTTGATTTACTGTGGGAACTGTTACAGCTGGGATACCTAAAGTGTTTACAAATGGTGATATTGGCACTGATCCACCACTAGTTCTCTTTTTTACTGGGTCTGTATTAAATGTTTTCTTTAAGGATTCTACTAACCATTTACCGATATCAGAATCTATGTCTGTTCTAAATGCATCATAATCAAAAGTTGATACAAATGTCACAATTTTATTATATTTTAATCTTTCTTCTTTTGTAGGTCTACGGTCCATTATAAAATATCCTAACTCTTTAATGTGCTCTTTAATAAGATTGTGAAGTCTTACAGGATCAGATTCTAATACAAGTCTTACATCAATTTCAGCAATACACTCAGATGGAACGATTGTTCTTACTTCCTCTCTAACCCATCCAGATTCAATACCTCTGACATTTAAAGATGGATACTGAATTGATTCTTGATAATTTGCACCAACATTATCAAAAGTATTAAACTGCATATCTTCCATCATCTTCTTTTCATCATCAGGAACTCCTGCTAATATTGCCTGAGTTTCTTTATCAATCGTTATCCCATCATAAAAACCTTCTATTGTAACTCTTCCATTTTTATCCTTCATTGATGATAGAATCTCAGACATTCTAAATACAGGGTTTGGAGCATAATTGCCAAAATGTCCACTATGTTGTGGAACAATAGGTCCATAAGTAATTAATCTAATATCAGATATTCCTCTTGCTCCAAAAGTTAATGTAGGTAAATTAGATGGATGTTTTGGACCGTCAAAAATTAGTAATGCGTCACTCTTTAATTTGGAAGAGTATTTTTTTACTGCATCTGCAAGATTTGGTGAACTAATCTCTTCTTCAAAATCCATAATCACTTTAACATTATATTTTAACTTAAGATCATTTCTCTTCATAATCTCAAAGGCATTTAAAATCATCATAACTGGTCCTTTGGCATCAGATGATGATCTTGCAAAAATTCTTAAGTCTTTTGCTATAATATCTTTCAAGGTGATATCGTCTAGTGTATTCCAATTAATTATTTCATATTTATTATTAATTTTTTGCTTTAATACAGCTTTGTATGGATCTTCTTGATTCCATTTTGATCTATCAACTGGTTGCCCATCAAATTGAAGGTATATTAAAATAGTATTAGCTTTTTCAGAAACAATCTTGGAGGCCAATAAAAGAGGTAATTCAGGCGTTTCAAGTCTTTCAACCTTAAAACCATAATTTTCAAAATTATCTATACCCCATTTTATAAGAGGTTCCATTTCTGTCTTATAGTTAGCATCATTTTTAATTGATAGAAAGTCTTTAAAGTTATTAATGCTTTCAATTCCTATCTTAAAAGACTGATTTTTATAATTTATTTGTGATAGTAGAGGTACACTATTTAAAACTATCAATATTAAAATAACCAATTTTTTCATTTTTTATAAAATTTTATTAATGTTTACTTTTGTGTTTCCGTTCATATTTATTTTTTTAGCATCAGAATATTTCTTCAACCATGTAATCTGTCTTTTTGCGTAGTTTCTAGTATTCTGTTTTATTTTTTCAATAGTTTGGGCGTGTGTTAATTTGTCTTCAAAATAGTTGAAAAATTCCTTATAACCAACTGTATTTAATGGATTTAATTCTTTAAAATCTTTTAATTTAAGAGCTTCTTCTTCTAACCCTTCTTTTATCATTGAATCAACTCTATCATTAATTCTTTTATATAGTTTTTCTCTATCAGTTTCAATAATTAGTACATGACTTTTAAAGATTCTCTGTTTTTCTTTTTTAGTCCTTAGAGATGAGAATTTTTTACCTGTCAATTCAATTACCTCTAAAGCTCTAATTATTCTATTAAAATTACTTAAATCAACTTCTTCATAATATTCAGGATCAAGTTTTTTAAGTTTGTTTTGAATAACTTCTAAACCTCCTGACTTGAAATCAGCAATAATATTATTTCTTATACCCGACGGTATATCTGGAAAATCATCAATACCATACATAATTGAATCAGCATATAATCCAGATCCTCCAACTAAGATTAGATTGTCTTTCTCCTTAAATAAATCATTTATTACTGTGATTGCGTCTTTTTCATATTTACCAACATTATAAACATCATGGATGCTTTTATGGTGAATAAAATGATGTTTTACTTCTTTTAATTGAGAATATGAGGGAGGGGAAGCGCCAATTTTTAACTCTTTATAAAATTGTCTTGAATCACATGAGACAATATCCGTATTAAATTTTTTGGCTATTTCTAAACTTAAATCAGTTTTACCAACTCCAGTCGGGCCAGCAATATAAATTAAGTTTTTATTTTTCTTCATCTAGGTGTGAACCACATTCGTGACAATAAATTGCAGAATCTTTGTGATTGGAGTTCATACATTCAGCACAAACTCTAGTATTAATATCAATATTCCTTTTTCTTTGAGCCATTTCTGCTGATATTATACCAGTTGGGACAGCTATAATTCCGTATCCTAGAATCATAAGTATAGATGTTAGAAACTTTCCCATTCCTGTTAATGGAACTATATCACCATAACCAACAGTCGTCATTGTACTAATACACCAATATATACTTTCTGGAATATTATCAAAGCCTGATTCAGGTCCTTCAACTATATACATAAGAGTTCCAAATAGAATACACATTATTAATACGAAAAGCAGAAATATTATAATTTTTGCTCTACTAACAAGAAGTGATCTTACCAGGAAAGTAGATTCACCTATATATCTAGAAATATGAAGAACACGAAAGATTCTCAAAATTCTAAGAGCTCTAATTGCCATCAAAGCTTCTACAGGTGCTCCAATAAAAATTAATGAAATGTACTTTGGAATTGTAGCAAGAAAATCAATTATTCCGTAAAAACTAAAAATATAATCTTTTGGATGATGGATTGAAATAATCCTTAATATATATTCAATTGTAAATAATATAGTGATAACCCACTCAGCAATATTAAAAATGCTAGCATATCTCTCATTTATCCAGCCAACAGTTTCTAGTGCAACTAAAATAATACTTATAATTATTATGATTATTAGTGATATATCGAATCTCTTTCCTGCTGGAGTATCAGCTTCGTAAATTATATCATGTATTTTCTGACGAGTCTTATTCAATCTCTGAAAATTTATAAATTTCCTTCAAAGTTAGTAGTTTTTTATATTTCTTCTGGAAAATTAGTCTGTAGACGTAATTTTTAACCTTATCTGACTCATCTACCTCAACTAACCTAGAGTTTAACTTCTGTTCAGTATTTATATTATTAAATAGATCAAAATAACCATAACCAGTAAATTTTTCATTTTTAAAAAAAATAAAACTTTTTTCATTTTCATTTTTACCATTAAATGTAATAATGAAATCTTTTAGTTTAGATATTACATCAGGCTTATCAATTTTATAAAATAATTTTGGATCAATATTGTTATTAATCTTTGGTTTTAAAGTTCTTATTTCATTTAAAGCCTTGATAACACAAATACTTATGTTTCCTGTTTTATGAACTTTTATAGATTTAAAATTATTTTGAACAAACTTTGCAATAAACTTTTTACTAGTAAAAAGTTTCACAACTTTATTTTTAATATCCTTACTGTAATCAATATATATCAACTTTTTATTTTTATTGTATATATAGAAAACACCTACATCATTATTTAAACTTTCAATTGTCTCTTTAAAAAGAGAATTCATACTTTCTCCAGGAAATTCAACTATACTTTTTTTAATTATATCCTGTTTAGTATCCTTCTCCATTAAAATTTTGAAAAGTTCTACAGTTGCCAATGCATCTCCACTTGCTCTGTGCCTATCCTTTAAAGGAATCCCAAGACTTCTCGATAGCCTTCCTAGTTTATAAGATTCTTGATCTGGAAGTAATTCTTGAGATAAGATAACCGTACATAATGATTTCATGGAAAATTCATATCCAAGTCTCTTAAATTCTAATTGTAAAATTCTGTAATCAAATTGAGCATTATGAGCAACTAAAATAGAATCTGATGTTATTTCAACTATTCTTTTAGCTATTTCATGAAATTTAGGAGCTGTTTTAACCATTTTTGATGTTATACCTGTGAGTTTTTCAACATATGGATGAATATCTCTTTGAGGATTAACTAGGCTTATAAATTGATCTTTGATAGAAGTTCCGTCAAATCTATATGCTGCAACTTCAATTATTGATTCTTCATTAAATTTTCCTCCTGTGCTTTCTATATCAATTATTGTGTACATTAATAATTTCTTTTTCCAAAAATTTTACTACCAACTCTTATCATATTTGATCCATTTTGGATAGCTAATAAATAATCATCACTCATCCCAATGGACAAAATTTTAAAATTTGAATCAATTGCTTTCATTTTTTTAAATAGTTTTTCCATTTCTTTAAACTCATCATTTATTAGCTCTTTGTCATCTGTAAAAGTTGCCATACCCATTAATCCTATAATATTGATGTTTTTAAACATTTTTACTTCATTGTAAAAAGAATCAAGTTCATCAATATTTAATCCAAATTTAGATTCTTCCTTTGATATTTTAATTTGAATTAAACAATCAATTGATTTATCGTGTTTCTTTCCATTTTTATCAATTTCATTTGCTAATGATAGTCTATCTAGAGAATGAATTAAAGAAATAAATTCTGAAATGTATTTTACCTTATTTTTTTGAAGATGTCCAATCATGTGCCATTCAATATCTTTTGGTAATTTATTGAATTTATCAACAATTTCTTGAACTCTGTTTTCGCCAAATTTTTTCTGACCTTGTTTGTAGGCTTCATTAATATCTTCAATGCTTCTTGTTTTAGATACAGCAATTAATTCTGCTTTATCTTTTATTTCTTTATTGATTATAGAGATTTGCTTTTTTATATTCATAATTGACTCATTATCTCTTCTGCAACTTCAAGAGCCATAAGACCATCATTTAAACTTACTTTTGATTCTGATTTATTCTTTATAGAATATAGGAAATCATTTAACTCAGATTCTATTGAGTTGATTTCTACTATTTCAGGTTTTTCAAAAAAAATTACTTTTTCCTCACCAATATTATTCTTTATTACTAATGATTCTTCACTCTCATTGGTATTTTTATCTCTTATTTTCACAACCTGAAAGTCTTTTTCTAAGAAATTTATTGAAATATATGCATCTTCTTGAAAAACTCTTGTTTTTCTCATTTTCTTGAGTGAGATTCTACTTGAAGTTAGGTTAGCTATACAGCCATTCTCAAATTCAATTCGAGCATTTGCAATATCTGGTGTTGAACTAATAATTGACACTCCAGATGCATCAATTTTTTTTACTTTAGATTGATTAATATTTAATATAATATCTATATCATGAATCATTAAATCCATTATAACTGAAACATCAGTTCCTCTTGGATTAAAATTAGATAATCTGTGAGACTCTATAAATTTTGGTTTATTTATAAACTCTCTACATGAAATGAAAGCCTGGTTATACCTTTCAACAAATCCTACTTGACCAACTATGTTTTTTTCTTCAGCAAGTTTTTTAATTATCTTAGCTTCCTTAGAGTTAGTGGTCAGTGGTTTTTCAACAAAAACATGAATACTATTCTCTATACATTTTTGTGCTATTTCAAAATGAGTAGTTGTGGGAGATACAATTATTGCTGCATCGATAGAATTCAATAATGTGTGTAATTCTTTAAAAAAAACATAACCTTTTTCTAAGGCTAATTTTTGTGAGTTAGATACATCCGTATCATAAAACCCAACAAGGTCAAAGTCTGAAGTGCTAAGTATACTGAGATGAATCTTTCCAAGATGACCAGCTCCAATTACACCAACCTTTATCATTTGATAAAAATACAATCTTCTTTTGGAATTATCGAGTATTAATTTAATATTAGTAAAAGTGGAAGATAACTTTAAGTTTAAAGGTAGAAGAAGAATTCTTGCTTTAGAGCTAAAGAAAAAAGGTATAATTAATGATAAGATTCTGGATTCTATTAAGAATATCCCTAGACACTTATTTATAGACCCAGGTTTATCGGAACAGGCCTATCTAGATAAGGCTTTGCCAATTGAAAATAACCAAACTATTTCTCAGCCTTTTACGGTAGCTTTTCAAACACAACTATTAGATTTAGATGAAGGATGTAAAGTACTTGAAATAGGGACTGGCTCAGGCTATCAAACTTCAATATTAAATCATTTAAAATTTAACATTTACACAATTGAAAGAAATCACAATTTATTTAGAACAACAACTAAACTCTTTAACAAATTAAAAATTTTTCCAAAGAAATTTGTTTATGGTGATGGGTATAATGGATTAAAAGATTATTCACCTTTTGATGGAATAATTGTAACAGCCGGTTCTCCATCTACACCAAACAAATTATTATCTCAATTAAAGATAGGGGGGAAGATGATTATACCAATTGGTGAGGAAACTCAAGTTATGACAAGAATTACTCGGATTAGTGAAAGTGAATTTAAGAAAGAGACTTATGGTGATTTTAAATTTGTACCAATGTTAGAGAATAAAGATTAAGTGTTGAAATCTTTCTTAATCCTCTTTAATGTTATTTTGCTTTCTCTGTCTTTTATTACATTTCGTTTATCAAATTCTCTTTTACCTTTTGCTACCGAAATATTTAATTTTGCCATTCCTTTTTTGCTAAGAAATAGGGAAGTAGCAACAACTGTAATACCAACATCTATTACTTGTTTCTCAATTTTTTTTAATTCTTGTCTATT
>ERZ802822.2562-NODE-2562-length-10027-cov-10.716080_pt1 | contig 10027 bp, 10 predicted proteins | sample MGYA00345649_ERZ802822 | MGnify/ENA primary metagenome ERZ802822 (study PRJEB30503, sample SAMEA104212359) | marine metagenome | biome: Westerlies Biome; feature: [SRF] surface water layer (ENVO:00010504) within the epipelagic zone...; material: water... | reverse complement strand
GCAGACAAAGAGGCTCGGCGCAAGCTTGAGAAGCCCGTCTGCAACCACGAGAAGGCAGCGGCGCTCGCGCTGTTTGGTTTTAGCGACGCGTTATCTGACGCCGTGGTTTTTCACTACGAGCCTAGCTTCTCCGCGTACAATATGATCATGCTCTTCATCGGCCTCGCGCTGTGCATGTGCTCATTTGCACTGTCCCTGATTGAATCGTGCGTGACGAGCGACCGTGTCTGGTGGGGGCGCACGTGCGCCAACGATGTTCAGCTCGCCATTCCGCGCGGCATCAGCCTGCTCGCTCTGCTGCAGGCCGTCGTCGCGGTCGGCCGCGCGCACGTGCAGCCGCCGCTGTCTGCCCACCACGTGCACGAGAGCGACGACGGCGTCACGCTCACGCCCGTCGCCGCCGAGGCCGCCACCGACGCCTCCAGCTAACAACAACGATGTCGATGTGGAGCGAACCCCTGGAACATCGAGCACAATCCAAAAACCAACGATCAAAATGCCGGCAACATTGACCAATCGATGACTAATTCGGACAAGACTGCGATAGCGCTGTTGTCTGCGATTTTGCTCCTGCAAAGGAACATCAATAGCTGCCGACCACTGGCGTAGCAAGAAGGTGCCCAAACTACGCAGCAAATAAGCACAAAAACTAATGAAGACAAACTTGGCGATTGCCAGCAACGGTTGCAGCAGCAACTTCATGCTTAATGGCAGTTGACCAGGTATCGCCATCACACCAAAGGCCAACATCAACACCAACTCCGTCAGCATTAGTGCGAGCACAGCAATCGTGAGTGCCTGCTCGAAATGAAGACGCAATTCGCTCCACCGATGATGTTGATGACGCTCTAAGTGCTCACGTTGCAACCGAGTGGTGCGCTGACGCAACCGATTCCAGAGCAGAACAGTCGCCGCCACAGCAACACCCAACAGAAGTTCCATCAGCAAGGCCAAGCGAAAACGATGTTGCAGCTGTTCTGGGGAGTAAACCTGCCGGGCATAGTTCAAACGCTTTTCCAAACGATCCCGCCAAAGCTCAGCCAAAGCCTTTTCATCAAGGCCATTAATCTCTGCATCTGCATTGGTTATTGTGAGCAGCGGAAACGATGCTTCACGGCCAGACACGCGAACTGATATCTCATAAAGACCATTATTTTCCTGGACAATATTCAGGGCGATGGGCTCATTCGATCGCATCAATCCATAACGCTCACCAGCACGACAAACTTGAGATTTTCCCTCCAAAATTGAGTTAAGGATCCCCTCACTTAGTCGCTCACTCCATGAACAAATCTGATCTGGGTGATACAAAGCACGCAAATTTCCTTCAATCACACGAGCACGAACAGAGGCGCCAATCGATGATGATTCCTGAAGGGGAACAAGGGTTGCCACGTTGATCGCCGGCACCCCAAGAATACGAACCTTGGCTAACTCAAATTTGCCTTCTTGTGTAAATTCTGGGTAGCCATGGGTGACAGGAGTAGGCCCATTTTTAGGCGTCAAGTCAATCAATGAAGCCCGACTAGTTAGTGGCAGCACGAGCAATGCCACTACAACAAGACAACAAAAACTTTTAAAGCGTTGCCTGAGTCGAAACCACACAACAACGTTCTACAAATCGACCCCATGATGCGGTGGTTTATCCATCTGTGCACCCAACACCGTCGAAGCCAGCACGGTCGAAGCCAACACCGTGATCAACCAGCGCAGTGCGCCTCTAGGGCAGTGCGCAACCAGGGCAGGCTTAAGCCGATCACGTTCGAGTAACAACCATTTAATCCGCGAATCAACAACCCACCGCGCCCTTCGAGGGCAAAGCCTCCCGCACAGTTCAATGGCTCTCCACTGGCCACATACGCTTCAATCTCTCCCAAACGAAGCGCGGCGAATTGCACCACGGTGCTAACGCAAGCCATGGTCGCCCCCTGTCCATCAGCGACCAAACAGTGGCCGGTCAGCAACTCTCCACTCCCACCAGCCATGCGTTGCCAGCGATCGATCGCCTCCTTGGCATCGGCTGGCTTTCCAAACACCTCACCCTCGAAAACAAACACCGAATCGCATCCGAGCACAGCTGTGATCTCGGCATCAACGGAGGGTTCCAGACAACTCTGAACAGCTGAAGCCTTGGCGAACGCCAGCTGCTGCACGAGTGCCCTTGGGTCTCGATCATGAATGGTGCTTTCGTCAACACCACTAACCCGAACACGATGGGGGATCGCCGCCTGCTCCAGCAAACGTCGACGGGCGGGAGACGCCGAGGCAAGGAGGAGCACGAAAACACAACGCTGAACAACGGTTCGTAGGCTGCCAGGAATAGGCCGCATTGCCATCGCTCACCCCACCGACCTGCTCGACCAACGCAGCCGCAATCGGGCCAGTAGGGCGATGCGCTGCCTGCCATTTGCTGAAGCTGTTTATCGCGGTCTTCAAGAGCAGGGGCTGGATGCGGGCCAACTCCTCAACAACCCGCGCCTGTATCAACGCAAGGGGAGCTGGTATCGCAACAGCGATTCTCTCGAGAACGATCTGCGTTGGCTGATTTGCGTTGGGGTCCTGCGCCGGGAAGTGGATGGCCAGGGCCTCACCAGCCGATTCCGATTGACGCCCCTCGGCCGCCAACTGCTCGACGACACGCCAGACCTTCTACATCTGCCCGTGTCTTGGAACGAGTGGCTCCAACACTGGCTTCGGCGCAGGATGTCTTGAAACGATGCTTGCGATGCAGCGCCCGCTGATGGTGCTCGGCACCTCCAGTGGTGCCGGCAAAACCCTGATGACAGCAGCCCTCTGCCGGGTCCTGAAACGTCAGGGAGAGCAACCCCTGCCTTTCAAGGGGCAGAACATGAGTAACAACGCCTGGGTGGATGGCGCGGGAGGCGAGATGGCCTACTCCCAAGCGATGCAGGCCTGGGCAGCCGGTCTTGAGCCCTGCTGCGCGATGAACCCTGTGCTGCTCAAACCGAAGGGCGACAGCACGAGCGAAGTCATCCATTCAGGCCAAAGCGTCGGCACCGCCCGCGCCGAGCATTACTACCGCGATTGGTTTCGCCCAGGCTGGCAAGCCATTCGCAGCGGGTTAAGCGAACTGCAGCAGCAATGGCCTGAAGGACGTTTAGTCCTGGAAGGAGCCGGCAGCCCTGTGGAGGTGAACCTGCAGCGCCGCGACCTCACCAACCTCAGATTGGCGCAATATCTACGAGCCAACTGTTTGCTCGTCGCCGACATCGAACGGGGCGGCGTCTTTGCCCAAATCGTTGGCACCCTCGCCTTGCTTCGCCCCGTGGAACGACCGCTGATCAAAGGAATCCTGATCAACCGGTTCCGCGGCCGCCGCGAATTGTTTGATCAGGGGAGAACCTGGCTGGAAGACAACACCGGAGTGCCAGTGCTGGGAGTGATGCCCTGGCTCAATGAGTTGTTCCCCCCCGAAGACTCCCTCGACCTGCTCGAGCGAAAGCCCAGCCGGGGTGCCACCGACCTGGACATCGCCGTGTTGCGATTGCCGTCGTTGAGCAACTTCTCTGATCTCGATCCGCTGGAAACGGAAGCCACGGTGCAGCTGCGATGGGTTGCTCCAGGGGAAGAGCTTGGCGTGCCCGATGCCGTGGTGATTCCGGGCAGCAAGCAAACCCTGGGAGACTTATCTGCCATGCGCAGCAGTGGACTTGCGGCCGCCCTACAGGCCTACAGCGCTGGGGGAGGCCACGTGTTCGGCATTTGCGGTGGCATGCAGATGCTCGGCCAGGAGCTTGAGGATCCCCAGGGCCTCGAAGGTGGCGCTCACTCCTGCGAAACCGGGCTCGGCCTCCTTCCGCTTCACACCATCTTCACGGAAAACAAAGCACTGCGACAACGCAGCAGTGCAGCTCTCTGGCCCCAAGGAACCACACCGCTTCGGATTGAAGGCTTTGAGCTGCACTACGGCCGCACCACAGCATCGGCCCCTTGCGAACCGTTGTGCGGTGAAGCCGAGCTGGGCTGGGTCAAACCTTTCGGGGAGGAGGGAGGCTTGGTGGTAGGCACTTATCTACATGGAGTGTTTGAAAGCGGCCCCTGGCGACGGCGCTGGCTCAACCAACTCCGAGCGACCAAAGGGTTGCCGCCGCTCACCGAGCAGCAGCGGCATCACAGCAGACAACGAGAAGCACTGCTCGATCGACTCGCGGACGCCTTCGAAGAACACATCAATCTCGAACCACTCTTGCGCTAGTAGGTCTTCATCACGTCTGATTTGAAACTGAGGTTTGATAGTGCGGCCGTCCCTCAGTGAGCTTTCGACACCGAAACCAAATGAACAGGCTTCTCAACACAATCCATTCCATAAAAAAATCGAATTGAGCCGAGCAACTTGATATTGACGGTGCCAACAGATAAGAACCACCGAGTGAACGTTATCTTTAACCGCAGTGATCATCCCGATAACAGCTCGATGAGCAGCATTCCTGTGCGTTGGCCCCATGGCCAAACCACCATGGAAACCGTTGGTGAGGACTGGTTAAAAGCAGCTAGCAACGCAGACGTTTCGATCCCAACCGGCTGTCTGGGGGGCAGCTGTGGCGCCTGTGAAATCGAAGTGAACGGAAAGATGGTTCGGGCCTGCATCAGCACAGTTCCACCCTCCAAATCGGGGGAATTGGTGGTGACATTTGCCACCGACCCCTACTGGTGAACGAACTCAGCCAGATTGCATCGCCACGAGACATTCCATCACCTTCGAGGCTTGCAAATCCTGCACAAATAGATCAAAAGATTGCTTTGTTTGCTTGTAATCAGGCCGCCATGCAAAAGGCTGACTCATCAATTGGGCAAGCTGTTCTCGTTCAGCTCGCATGTTCAATGTAGGAAGTTGAACCATTGCTTTTCATAGTTGATACACCTAGTTTCGCCCCGCGAAGGCGTGATGTCGTCCCATGAATGGGGGACCATCTGAGCCACTCAGATCACCCATATTGGTGATCTGATTAGAGAGATTCGGCTAACGAAAGAAGTGAGCAACCGGGGTGGACCATCAAGAGGTTGAGCGATACCGTTCAGCCATCAGCAATCTTGAAATGCGGAGCTACACCAAAACATTAAGGAGCGCTGCTTTAACAGGATTAGCGATGCTCGCAGCAGTAGCGATCACCATTCACATCGTGCTCACATTTTTCTTCATGCACGGCTTGCTCCTCACGATGTGCTTCCTTGCAGCCTTAATTTTGATCATGCCAAGAATTGGACGATGGCATAGCAAACGACAACTCCATTCATCCACAAATTAAAACAACTTTGGCGCATCGGTCCGTCGAACTCAAAAATTGATATCCCCTATTCTGTCCAAGCCAAGACGAGCAATTTAAACCTTATAAGCCACAAAAAATAATATGGTCAACCGATCTACAACCAATTGGAATTTATTTTGGCAGCACCATTTAGGCAGCTGGCTAGGCCAGTGGACGCGTTATTCCCAATCGGGCAAAATTCAGGAAACATTCAAAAGCAAACGTTCATTTTCAGCCAATTCAGACCACTCTGAGATCGCTCAAATTAATCAACAAACGTATGCCAATGGCGATACAAATACAATGCGATGGAATTATTCCATCCATGAACATAGCCACAACGATGGATTTGCTCATCCAGCAAGCACCTTGATGCGGGGCTTCGCCTTTGAGAATGGTGCAGCAGCATGGTTAATACCCCAGCTTAAAAACACCGAGTATCAACCCTTTGAACTCTTTTTAACGCAAAAGGACATTCGCCATAGCGTAGGAGTTGTCTATGGAGACAGCGGACAACTACTGCATACAGCAAGCATTCGTGAATACCGTGGAGACCCATTAAACAACAACTGGTCGACCAACACTGAGCAAGTCAATCCCTGGACGATTGAGGGAAGCTGGCAAGGGGAAGAACTCCGAATGCATTCAGACCTTTTCCGAGATCCAATTCAAGCCAGTCAGTGGCAGTGGAACCAAGATGAGCTTAAGGACAATCAAGCCAATCACTTCTTTCCTGACAACATCATTCTTCGCTGCCCAAAAATATTATTACAAGACAAGGCATTTAGCATCACCATTTACTGGCAAACAAAAAACAATCAGCTACAAATGATTCAATCAGACTACAACCAGACCCATCAACTCATTGCAATCAGCCAGCAGACGATGGATCAGGTCTCTGAACAATTTTAAATACAACGGATTGATTACATTCCTGCACGTATGGCGGAAATCACTGCTTGGGTTCGGTCTTTAACACCAAGCTTGCCAATCACAGTACTAACGTGGCTTTTAATTGTTTCAGGACTGACGAACAAGACCTCAGCCATCTCTTTATTACTCATTCCTTGGCACAACGCTTCTAAAACTTCTGATTCACGGTCGGACAATCCCGCAAGTGCGACACTTTTGACATAACCAGCCATGGTTCTCACTTCCTTCGGATAGTAACTTGATCCATTCGCAATCGCACGAATCGACTTCAAAAAATCGCCATCGGCACTTTGACCAATGGAATGAACAAAGATAATTCCATCAACATTCGCCTCAATTGCTTCTCGCACAACCTCTTGACTTTCACGGTGTAAAAACAATAAAACCCTGGTGGCTGGGGAAATATTTTTGACTTTTAAAGCAAGATTAATACCATATCCCTGCTCTAACTGTTCCGTGATATACAGCAAATCAGGCTGCTTATCCTGACAAGCCGTTAGTGCTTCTCGCTCTGTTGTATATGCACCTAAAAGTGAATTATTGATGGGAATAGCATGACTAAAGGCTGCCAGCGTGAGCATATCTCCCATACAAGCCATCGAGGTTTTGCCTGCTAGCAGGCCTTTCACCTCCTCGAAAGCGTCGCGCACGCGATCCGATTGAACAAAGTATTCCACGTTCAGGGAAAGGGAAGCAGTCCTTGCTGATCATGATCCATTTTGGAGCTGATCTTGACCAATGTCACTACAACATGAACAAAGAGCCAAGACCCACCAACTCTTGAAGATGGATCATCAAAGTGGCTGCAGCGCGATCTGTGATCTCAACAATACATTTCAACAATGCAACAAAATAATCAATCAAAGCGATGAATAGACTGGCAAAAGATCAACCATCAAAAAGATTCCAAAGCCTCCTCCTTCTGACCACAAAAGCAACCAGATCAAAGCAGGCAAGAGCAATAAAAACTTCGTACTCAAAAACAATCGATCAATGGAGTCACTGATTCAAAACAAGCCAAGGCAGAGGAGCCTTTTTCTCGACCAGATCAAAGCGATCATGATCGCTTTGGTGATCGCCTCCCATACTGTTCTGCTCGCCAGCCTGTCCTCCAATGGCGTCGGCCAACTCATCAAAGACGCACCACTCTTCGAGGGCGTGAATCTTTGGTTTGTCTGGGTATGCAATACATTTTTCATGAATATCCTATTTTTAATATCTGGATATCTATTACCTGAATCGGTTCAAAAGCAAGGCCTTAAGCATTTTGCTAAAAATCGCCTCATTCGCCTTGGACTCCCTTTAATATTTAGCATAATCTTGATCAACAATATCTTGCCAATTGGCGGATTACTTGTACCTGATAGCCCTGCATTCGGCCAGAACATCATCAACTTACCGCTCAACAGAATCGGACCACAATGGTTTCTAGTTGTCTTAATTTTGTTCAATGCACTGTATTGCATATGGGTAGGACTTCGTAAAACCAAATTTTCAATCCATCAGACAACACCTGTTCCAGGATGGAGATCTTGGCTCATCAGTGCCGTGATTCTTGGACTAGCAGAAATGGAAATGAGCCATTTCTCAAATGTTTGGATCAACCTGAAGGAGACAAACCTAGATGGACTTGGGTATCAAGGTATGCACCTATTCACCTATGGTTTTCTCTTTGCCGTTGGCTGCAAAGCAGCATCCCATCGTTGGATTGAACGCATCAATCAACGTTTGGCATATTCATGGTTTCAAGCATCTATGTTGATCAGCTTGACCCTTTTGGCCATCATGGTTGCAACAATTCTGGTGGGCAACAATTCCGACTTCCTTCAGCAGGCATGGCCAATTTTATCGGCCCTGATTCCATTCGTAGGCTGGGGCTATATAGCTATGTTTCTGACTTGGACTCAGCAGCATGAGCACATTGGCGGAGCGTGGTTAGCCAAAGCAGGACGAGACAGCTTTGGTGCCTATTTGATTCACATGCCCATCCTCTATGGATGTTTTATGCCCCTCTACCTGTCAGGTGTAACTAATATTTGGGTCTTGAGCCTATCAGCCACGATTTCGGCCATCGTTCTGTCGTTTTGGGGAAGTCATCAATTGCGAAATATTCCTTCCATCCGTCGCATCATCTAAGACTTCGATCGTCCCAACAGCTGTGGGGCAGACACCTTCAGAGACAACACCTACCCGTCTGCGGATGAATCAGCGACACTCAGCCCAATACCTCGCTCAGCCTCCTCTGATCAACAAACTTCTGATCGATCAACTGCGCTTCAGCCTGATGGCTTTGTTCGCCGGCGCAGCCAGTGGGGCGGGCGTGGCATTGATCATCAGCCTGATTGATCTGGCCACACAACAGCTTTGGGGGGGTCCGGTTGAACAAGCCCTCGGACAAGCTCCACCCTTGGCTTGGTCGGTGTTGGTCTGCGGAGGCTTTGGATTGCTTCTTTCGTTCATCCATCGCGGTGGTTCCTCCACCTTGCTGCCTGAACTCCCAGAAACCATGGAGGACTTGCGGCATCCAGACCAAGCACCAAAACGGGACGAGCGCAGGGCCATTCTTGGGGCAGCCCTCGCCCAGATCGGTGGCGGCAGCATTGGCCCAGAAGCCTTAATGACACGACTTGCGACATTGATCAGTCGTCGAATGTGGACAGGCAACGATCAAGCTCTGCAGTCAGCCTCTGTAGCCGGAAGCTTGGGGTTTTTCGGTGCCCCTCTCTTAGGAGGCATGGTGGTCGGTGAGCGGAAACAAGACGTTCTTCGCCGTTGGATCCCTGGAATTCTGGGGGGGCTTAGTGGTTTCGCTGCATTCCACGGCGTCAATGAAGCCAGCGGTGGGTCCCTCAAAAACTTGCCCTACGTCTGGCCCTCCACCATTGGTGAAAGTTTCGACACCCTTGTTGCAGCCTTGCTAGCCGGGGCCATCGGTTGCGGACTGGGACTCATTTTCCAAAGGTGGCGTCACTGGCTGGAACAACGGCGGCTCATGGCGCACTGGTGCTGGTGGCCTGTGGTCACCGGAGTGCTGTTGGGTGTCTCGATGCATTGGCTTCCCCTCGTGCCCTTTGGCGGAGAAGAGCAGATGCGGCCACTGCTGGAAAACCAACAAAGCCATCCCTCCACACTGCTGTTCCTATCCGCCTTGGGCAAACTATTCATGCTGGGCCTTTGCCTCGAAACAGGCTGGCGTGGTGGGATCTTTTTCCCTGTTTTTTTGATTGCCTGTGCCACCGGCACGGGGTTGCATCAACTGTTTCCCGACCTCGGCAGTCTTGGTAGTTGGTGCGGTGGGCTAACGGGCGCCTTCTATGGAATGCTCTTGCCGTCACCACTGGTGGTTGTTGTGCTTGGCTTGGCTTTACTTCAGGGGCATGGGGCCAGTGGTCTGCTGGTGGGAGTCGCCATGGCTCACCTGATCAAGCAGGGGACAACCCTGGGTGATGTCCCTCCACCTCCCCCGCGAACACCCGACTCGCACGAATGTCCGACGCCTCAATGGTCATCAAGTCGTCCTTTGTGAAGGCGTCTCCCATCCGCTCAAACAATCGATTGGCCTGACGCAGTCGTGCTCGATCGATGGCATTGCGAATCGATCGGGCATTTGCAAAAAACGGCAGCTGGCGGCGGCGACCGATGTACTCCTCAAAGGCCGCATTCGCTTCAGGACTCAAGCAATAGTGTTGAGCTTCAAGCAACAAATCAGCAATGGCCATCAATTCTTGATCGCTGTAATCAGGAAAATCGAGATGATGCGCTACCCGTGATGAAAGGCCGGGATTGGAGCTATAAAAAGTCTCCATTTTTTCTTTGTAGCCAGCAAA
>ERZ802822.2561-NODE-2561-length-10037-cov-11.449799_pt1 | contig 10037 bp, 9 predicted proteins | sample MGYA00345649_ERZ802822 | MGnify/ENA primary metagenome ERZ802822 (study PRJEB30503, sample SAMEA104212359) | marine metagenome | biome: Westerlies Biome; feature: [SRF] surface water layer (ENVO:00010504) within the epipelagic zone...; material: water... | reverse complement strand
TTTCTTGAAGGTGACAATGAAAAACCTATCGCCATGCTTAATCTTTTGAAGTTTAAAGAAAAAGCTGAATACGAGGATGGTCGAGATACTGATCTAACTGGCGAGCAAGCATATGCCATATATAGTTTAGAGGTTGTTGAACATTTAAAAAAAGTGGGTGGTAAAGTATCTTTTGGCGGGTCTATAAATCGCCTAATGCTTGGAGAAGTGGAAGAGCTTTGGGATGCAACATTTATTGCTAAATATCCTAGCAAAAAGGCAATGCTCAAAATGATTACGGACCCAGACTATTTAGAAAGTAATAAGCATAGAGTGGCAGGACTTGCAGGACAGCTTAATATCGAAGTTAAAGAATATAAATTTTGAAACAATTCCAAACAGTAAGATGACTGAAAAAATAAAAGTCTTTGGAGCTACACCCTCTCCTTATACACATAAAATGATTTCTATTTTAAGGTATCGACAAATTCCATATGAAGCATATATGGGAGATGTTGTAGGTAGATTAAAAAAATTAAATATTGAACCACCACAACCAGTTTTGCTCCCAACTATATTATTAAAAGATGAAGCCAATAATTTAATTCCAACCACGGATTCTACTCCTATTATAAGAAGATTAGAAAAAGAATATTCTGAGAGAAAATTACTACCAGATGACCCTGCACTTTCCTTTATAAACTATTTATTAGAAGATTTTGGCGATGAATGGGTCACTAAATATATGTTTCACTTTAGATGGTACTTTGAAGAAGATTCAGATAATGCAGGTACAATCCTGCCTTTAGTTGATCTTGGCACTGATACACCTGATGAAGCACTTATAGAATTTAAAAAATTTATTTCAAATAGACAAATTGAAAGACTATGGGTTGTTGGCTCTAATGATATAACAGCTGGTTTAATTGATTCTAGTTTTAGAAGATTTGTGAAACTTATGGATAATCATTTATCAACAAGTAAATTTCTTTTTGGTGAAAAGCCCTCTTCTGCCGATTTTGCTTTTTATGGTCAGTTGACTCAGCTTATTGGATTTGATCCAACTTCAAGAAAAATAGTTTATGACTCATCTAAAAGATTAATTGCTTGGGTTGATGTAATGGCTGATCTTTCAGGTCATGATGTAAACAATTGTAAATGGACGGTTCTTGAAGATAGTCCAGAGACTTTAAAAGAACTTCTCAAAGAATTTGGGAAAATGTATGCGCCTACATTGGTTGCAAACGCCAAGGCAAAAAATTCTGGAAATGAGACATGGGAAATTGAAATAGATGGTTCGATATGGAAACAAAAGACATTCTCATATCAGGCTAAATGTTTAAAGTGGATAAAAGATGAGTTTAATGTGTTAAATGAGCATGATAAAAAAAGAGTGATGAAATATCTTGATGGAACAGGGTGTGAAAAAATCTTAGGACAATAATATGAAAATAAAAGATAAAAGAATTGTTGTAACTGGTGCCGCTAGCGGTATTGGTTTAGCGCTATGTGAAGAATTTCATGTAAGTGGAGTCAAGTCAATTGTCTGTGTAGATATAAATGAAGATGGTGCGAGGAGTATTGCAGAAAAAGTTAATGGCATTGCTATAGCTGCTGATGTGTCTAGTGAAAAAGATATTATTAATGTGATTGAAAAAGCAAATGAATATTCTGGAGGAATTGATATATTTTGTTCGAATGCTGGAGTTGGTGGTGCTCCAATGCTTTTAGAAACAACATCTGAAGAATGGAATAGCACATGGAGTATAAACGTAATGTCTCATGTCCATGCTGCAAGACATGTATTACCTCAAATGCTTGAAAGGGGTGAAGGTTATCTAATGAATACAGCATCAGCTGCAGGTTTGTTATCACAAATAGGTGCAGCTCAGTATGCTGTTACTAAATCAGCGGCAGTAAGTTTTGCTGAGTGGATAAAAATTACTTATGGTCAAAAAGGTATTGGTGTTTCCTGTCTTTGTCCTCAAGCTGTAAGAACTGCTATGACTGCTCAAGGTGCTGGAGTTGCTGGAGTGGATGGAATGCTTGAACCAGATGTGGTAGCTAAAGATGTTTTAGACGCAATTGAAAAGGAAAGATTTTTAGTGTTACCTCACAAAGAGGTTGGCGAATATGTGCAAAGAAAAGGTAATGACAGAGATAGATGGATAACCGGCATGCAAAGACTGCAAAAACAATATGAAGATTTTTATGAAAACTGGGTTAGTGGAAATAAAGGAGAAAATAATGAAAACTAAAATTACAGAATTGTTTGGAATTGAGCATCCTATTATTCAAGGTGGTATGCATCATGTAGGTTTTGCTGAACTTGCTGCAGCTGTTTCTAACGCTGGCGGCCTTGGAACTATTACCGGCTTAACCCAGGGAACGCCTGAAAAATTAGCTAACGAAATTGCTAGATGTAAAGAAATGACAGATAAGCCTTTTGCTGTTAATTTAACTTTTCTTCCCTCTTTAACACCTCCAGATTATCCTGGATTAATTAAAGAAATAATCGATGCAGGTGTCCCAGTAGTCGAAACTGCTGGAAGAAATCCTGCTGAATATTTACCTGCATTAAAAGAAGCTGGAATAAAAGTTATTCACAAGTGCACTTCTGTAAGACACTCTATAAAAGCTCAATCAATTGGTTGTGATGCTGTATCAGTCGATGGTTTTGAGTGCGGGGGTCACCCAGGCGAGGATGATATTCCAAATTTTATTTTACTACCAAGAGCAGCAGAGGAATTAGAAATTCCGTTTGTTGCTTCAGGCGGTATGGCTGACGGAAGGAGTTTAGTTGCTGCTATGGCTCTTGGAGCAGAAGGAATGAATATGGGTACAAGATTTATAGCAACGCAAGATGCACCTGTTCATCAAAATGTTAAAGAAGCTATTGTTAACGCAACTGAACTGGATACTCGATTGATTATGAGATCATTAACAAATACTGAAAGAGTTCTTAATAATGAAGCAGTAGAAAGGCTCATGGAAAAAGAAAAAGCATTAGGTGATGATCTAAAATTCGAGGATATCATTGACGAAGTTGCCGGAGTTTATCCAAAAATTATGCATGAAGGAACAATGGAAGCTGGAGCTTGGTCTTGTGGAATGGTTGCTGGGCTCGTGAATGATATTCCAACAGTCCAGGACTTAATAAACAATATTATGTCCCAGGCTGATGAAATAATTAAATCAAAGCTACAAAATTTCTAAGATTTATTTTTTATAATTTGCAGCTTCTTCTGATCCGTCAGTTGCTGTTCCTTTGGTATAAGAGTGAGCTCCCATTCCCGCAAGATCTCCGTCTTTGACAATTAAGTATGGTTCCCTAATTGGTTCACCAGAAAAGAAACACTCTAGTATTTCTCTAACACCAGCAGCATACCTAGCTTGTGCAGATAATGAGGTTCCAGACGTATGAGGAGTCATGCCATGGTTAGGCATTGTTCTCCAAACATGATCATTAGGGGCTGGTTGTGGAAACCAAACATCACCAGCATAGCCACTTAACTGACCTGACTCTAAAGCTCTAGCTATTGCATCTTTATCACATATCTTTCCTCTAGCAGTGTTAACTATATAAGCTCCCCTTTTCATCTTGTTAATCATTTCGTCATCAAATAAATGTTCTGTTTTTGGATGAAGCGGACAATTAATAGTAACAACATCACATACTGAGACTAAAGATTCTACTGATTCGTGATAAGTTAAATTTAATTCTTGCTCAACTTCATCAGACAATCTATGTATATCAAAATAATGAAGATGTACATCAAATGGTTTCATCTTTCTTAAAGCATCTATACCAATTCTTCCAGCAGCAACTGTTCCAATATGCATTCCTTCAACATCATAAGATCTTTGCACGGCATCAGCTATATTCCAGCCGCCCTCATTAACAATTCTATGCTGGTTGTGGTAATCCCTTACCATTGAAAGAATCATCATGACAATGTGCTCTGCAACTGATCTTGAATTGCAGTATGTCACTTCCACAACATCAATGTTGTGATCCATGGCTCCTTGAAGGTCAACGTGATCTGAGCCTATTCCAGCTGTTATTGCCATCTTAAGGTTTGGTGCAGATTCCATCTTTTCACGAGTCAAATAATATGGGAAGAAAGGTTGAGATATTACAATGTCAGCATCCACCAATTCTCTATCTGCTTCACACCCCTCGCCATCTTTATCTGATGTAACAACTAATGTGTGTCCAGCATCTTCTAAAAACTTTCTAAGCCCTAATTCTCCAGATACACATCCAAGAAGTTCTCCTGGTGTAAAATCAATAGCTTTTGGAGATGGCAAAGTCATGCCATCTGGATATTTATCTATTTTTGGTAAATCGTCTCTAGCATACTTACTGGGCATACCAGTTTTTGGATCATCGTATAAAACACATAATATCTTCATAATCTCTCCCTTAATGTAAATAATTCACCTTTTACTAGAACAGAAATTATTTAAAAAAACAAGAAAAATATATAGAAGTTAGGCTTTGATTAGAGGGTTATGTTTAACTCTATCTGGAATATCTTCTGCACCTGGTACCCCCCTTGCGATTAAGAAAGGTTTAAGAGCTTCAATAGCCTTGGGCTCATCATAATGACCAATACCAGGATGGAGGTGATGTATAAAGTGAAGTTGCATTGAATGATTTAAATATCTAGGCATCCAGTGGCTCCAAAATCTTGTATCTTTGTATCGACCAGACTCAGTTTGGTAATGAGGATACCAACTAAAAAAGATAGAAAGATATATTATTCCAAACTTACTTGGCAGCCACCATAATAGAAGAGTCTCCAAGGGAAATAATACTACTAAAGTCAACAAAACAACCCTATATAACATTCCTATATTCAAACCTTTATTAAAGGATTTCATGAATGCTTTATCATTTTCATAGATTTTAGCTATTGCTTGATATTTTGATATTCCTGCCTGCGTAGCAACAATAACTTCCCAAAGAGATTTAGCAGAGGCAGTATCATAGTCTGGATCTTTTTCTGGATTATTTGTGTAAGCATGGTGTTTCATATGAGTAGCTCTCATCACATCATGGGGAAACATGAGGGTTATTAATGTGTAATGGCTTACGAATGAATCGATCCAGCGTCTTTTTGGGTTTCCCCTTGAATAATTACCATGCTGCGCTTCATGCGAAGGCAAATATGCGAAACAGGCACAAATGGTTGCAATTAAAGAACCAAATAATAAAGATATATGTCCATTAATTACTAATGGCCACAGAGAAAGCCAAACCGTTGCTTGACCAACCCCAATTAAGATCATCTCCCATTGAAACCTTTTTGAGAAACTTCTGGCGATCTCTTTTTCTCTATCAAAGGAAAATTCTTCTGAAATCTTTTCTAGATTTTCCATAACCATGTTCCTCTTATCTTTGCTGAAAGACCAAGACATAAACCTATGAAGTAACAATAAATAGTAATATCAGTATATTGGTAGCGAATAGCTATAGCATTAATGACGCTTCCCCAAAAAATTAGTCCAAACCAAACCATATTCCAATTGGAAATATGATTTGTAAGAATTTCCTTAAATTTATCCATTTTGTTAACTATTTATATTTTAGCCTTAAAATTGAAGCAAAATACGCAATAATTATCGCAACATTTGCAAAACTTGATAAATATTGCACAAAATTACTTAAAAATATCTAGATTTCTCTCTAAACCCTTTATTCCTAGTGTCTTTTCATCATGTTTTGTGGTTTCAATAAGACATTGTCTCCATATGTAGTCTAAAAAATAAGTAAATTTGATCCAATTTCTTAATTTTTCTTGATCAAGAAGAAAATTTTTATCGTAACCATCAAATAAATAACCAATCTCCTCGTCATTTAAATCGCAAGAAGAAATGATTGAAGCTAGATCAAAATAAGGACTATTGGCAGAGGCATACTCCCAATCTATAAAAAAATATTTTTTGTTAAGCAAAATATTTTGACGATTTAAGTCATTGTGAGAAAAAACTATTTGCTTTTTTTTACAAGAGAGAGAGTCAAAAATTTTGAAGCCTTGATTTAGATACCAATTTTTTTTAATTTTGTTTTTAAGAATGTCTCTATAATTTTCTATAGTATTTTCAAAATTATTTATTGCAGCATTATCAATTTTTATTTCATGAACTTTCTTAATTTCCTTACCCAGAGAAATTAAATCTTCTTTTCTTCTAATATCAAAATATGAAATTTCTTTACCCTCATGAAATTCTCTTATTAGAATTCCTCTATCAAGATTGTGGTATAAAATTTTTTGATTTTGAGTTTTTGTTTTTAAAAAGTTAAGTATCTTAAATTCTAAAGCTCTTTGTTTTTTTAACCAGTTTGGTATATCAAAATCAACCCTTATTACAGATTTAATGTCATTAAAATTACATAGAAAAATTTGAGAAATTAGATCAATTTTTAAAGATGAAATAATTTCAATTTTGTGATCAACTGAAGTAATTTTTTTATCAATTTTTTGCATCAATTTCATCTTTCATTTCGGTCCAAGATTTATAACCAAAATAAATAATTATTAGGTATACAAAAAATAATATTGAAGTTAAGAATAGTCCTCTTGAATAAAATAAAAACACAGAAATTGTGTCTATTACAAACCAATAAATCCAGTTTTCTAAAAGCCTCTTTGCAACCATATAAGTCGTTACAATTGCTCCCCAGGTTGTAAGAGAGTCGATAAAAGGCAAGGCAGCATTTGTAAATTTTTCAAGCGCCCAGCCAGATGCAAATGCTAATAGAAAGATCAACGAAATTGCTTTAATGTGTTGGTTTCTATTCCATGTTTTTACAAGAAATTTTTTATTGTCTGGTAAAGACACTCTCCACTGTGTCCAACCATAAACAGCCATAACACAATAAAATATTTGCAATCCTGCTTCCATATATAAGCCTGCAGAATACATGACAAAGAAATATAATAATGAACTAAAAAACGCCGCAAACCAACAGCTTATGTTCTGTTTGATGGCTAATAATAGATAGGCTATTGCAAGAACAACTGCTGCTGGTTCTATCCAGTCAGAATGAACAAGATTAGAAATCATATCTTACTGTAACACCTAGGTGCCTTGGGTCACCATGTCTTTCATAAAGTGTATCAATAAAATTTGGAGCCTCATTTCCAAAGTAAAAACCTCTTGTTGAATAGTACTCATTGAAAATATTTCTTCCCCAAATGGAATACGTCCATTCACCATGAAAATAGCTATAGTTTATGTTTGTTAAGAAATATGATTTTGATTTGTTGTCATGCGAATCAGAATAGTAAAAGCTGCTTTTGCCGACCATATCAAGTGAAAAACTTGACTGTTCTGAAGGGTACCAATTGAAACCAACGGCATAACTTTTTTCAGGAGCATGGGCTTGTGCTCTGCCCTCAATTTCTGGTCGAGATTTCCAACTTTTAATCTCAGTTTTGAGTAACCCAAAATTAATAAACATATCTAAGCTTTCAGACAACTGAAAGTCCATTTCTAACTCTATTCCATTGTTAGTTCCTTCTGCTGCATTTTGGGTTAAAAATGTAAATGTATTTGGATCGTTTAGATCAACTTGAGTTGATATTAAAACCTGTTGATCTTTTCTATCTGAGTGAAAAATTACAGCAGCTAAATTTAAATTTAATTCTTCAATTTTTGAATTAAATCCAATTTCATAATTAGTTAAAAATTCAGGATCATAATAAAGATTACTGTTCACTGAATTTGGATCAAGCCCAAGATTTAAATTGAAACCACCTTGGTTATATCCTCTTGCAATACTAAAAAAGATATTTGTATTTTTGTCTAAAATTTTATTAACGGATATCTTGCCGCCTGAAATTTTATCTGAAGGATTAAATGATTCGCCAAAAGAATCTGAATATTTTGATTCTGAATTCTCCCAGCGAAGACCCATGCTAAATTTTGTTGATTCGTTTATTAAGTAATTTAAATTTCCATAAATAGAAAAGTTTCGAATATCAAATTTACTTGATGATGAGCTTTCACTCACATAAGGACTATATGGATCTGATGGATCACCATAAATACCATCATCTTTTTTTAAATTTTTCTCATTTGATTCAAAAAAATTCATTCCAACAACCCATTCATATCTTTGATTGGAATTAAAATCAGCTTTATTTGATAAAAGTCTAAATTCTTGACTAATAGTCTCTCTAAATCTTAGAGTTTCAGAAAAATAATCATAAATATATGGCGAATGAGTTGAAGGATTACCCCAATCTGCATCATAGCTCAGCACAACATCAGTATCTGTCATGCTAGTTAAGCTCTGAAATTCAAAATTTTCTAGAATATGGAAGAATCTAATGCCGTAAGCATTGGTTTTTTGAGAATCCATGCCCGGCCTGTCAGAAAGAGTGTTCAAGCTGCCATCAATCGTCCAGATATCAGCAGGATCATCGAGGTTTATTTGAGTTAATAAAAACTTCAAGGTTGATTTTGAATTAACTTTCCAATTTACTTTAAGCCTAAAAGTAGATTCATCTTTTTTTGAGGTATCTGATTTACCAGAAAATAAATTTTTTCTAAATCCATCTGAGTAATCTTTCCTTAAAACAATTCTGTATGTTAAATCATCAATTTGTGATGGCCCTCCTAAAGCTACACCACTGTTTATAGTTCCATAGGTGCCTGTTGTAATTTCACTAACTCCTTCAAATGCTTCTGTTGGTTCTTTAGTTTTTATGTAAATAAGGCCTGCCATAGCATTTGATCCAATTCTTGAACCTTGAGGCCCTCTATGAACTTCAATCTGATCAACATCAAAAGTTGTTGCAATTCCGCCTTGGCCAGAATAATCAATATCATCAATTAAAAAACCAACTGCTGAATTTGGTGTCCTTTCATAGCCAGATCTTTCGCCAATTCCCCTTATTTGAAAATGCCTTGCTCTTGAGTCGCTGGCTGCAAAATTTAAATTTGGTATTAGATAAGATAAATTCTCAAAATGTTTTATTGGAGCAGAATCAATTTCTTTTGAGGTTAGTACTAATACACTTGAGTCCTCTTCAATTAATTTTGTGTCTCTCCAGTCACCTTGAACAATAACCTCTTCAACATCAGATGAAACTAAAAAAATTGAAAAGAAAAAAAGAAAAAAATAAGTTTTAATGGTATTCATGCAATTCCTCCGCCATTATTGTATGGATCAGGTTCAAAGGGTTTCTTTTTAAAAGATCTCAGGCTGGGCCACCCCTTTGCAGTTAAATCTAATGATATAAGGTTTTAAATTCTTGCGCTATAGCTTTTCAATAGAATCTTGGTTTAAATCGCTTTGATAAGTTTCTGTTAAAAATAATACCGATATTAAGGTTAACAATGAAGCAAAAGCTATATAAACTGAAACCCAAATAATTCCGTAATCATTCCATAGTAAAGCTGCTATTGTAGGGGCAAATGCTCCTCCCAATATGGCTCCAAATTGATAACCCAATGTTGCTCCAGAGTATCTGATTTCTGTACTAAAAAGTTCTGTAAAAAATGCAGCCTGAGGACCATACATCATTGATACAAAAACTAATCCAAAGCTAATGGCTAAAACTATTAACCAAAAATTACCTGTATCAACTAGGGGGAATATTGCAAAACTCCATATGGCAGTAAGAATTGCTCCAAGCATAAATACTCCTCTCCTGCCATGTCTATCTGAATAGGCTGAAAAGAAGAATTGGAAGGGAATCATTATTCCTGAACCAATCAAAACAGCAATTAACATATCATCTCTTGTAACTTCAGTACTAGCTACACCATAAGCAAGTAGGAAGGCTATTAGGATATAAAAAGTAACCTGAATAGACAGAAATGCTCCTGCTGCAAGAACTATCTTGGATGGATATTTTTTTACCGCTTCAATAATCGGCGATCTTTTAATTTCTGCTTTATTACCAACTTTTCTTGATGCCTCGAGTTCTTTGAATGCTTTTGTATCCTCCAAATTTAATTGAATATACATACTAATACCAATTAGGATAGCGCTTGCCAAAAATGGAATCCTCCAACCCCATGCAAAAAATGATTCTTCG
>ERZ802822.2560-NODE-2560-length-10041-cov-8.622943_pt1 | contig 10041 bp, 12 predicted proteins | sample MGYA00345649_ERZ802822 | MGnify/ENA primary metagenome ERZ802822 (study PRJEB30503, sample SAMEA104212359) | marine metagenome | biome: Westerlies Biome; feature: [SRF] surface water layer (ENVO:00010504) within the epipelagic zone...; material: water... | reverse complement strand
GGACTTAAAGATTTTTCTTTGATGCTTCCAGATTTAAAAACAGGAGCAATAGAAGCCAACAACTATAAGGTTGTCGATAGTGGCAGCTTTGAGGTTGACGGCACTGTTTACCCTTGCATCATAGTAGAGAGAATTAGACTGCAAGATAATAGAACCACTCGCTATTTCCTAGCACCAGATATTGACTATTTAATTATAAAAGTTGAGGACGAAGATCAAGATGGAGATACCATGCTTGAACTGAAAAAACTCTACTAGGTTTTTGGAAGCGTAACGCCCGTTTGCCCCTGATATTTTCCACCTCTGTCTTTATAACTGACTGCACAATCTTCATTAGATTCAAAGAAAATCATTTGTGCCACTCCCTCTCCAGCATAAATTTTTGCAGGCAAATTGGTGGTATTTGAGAACTCCAGTGTTACGTGCCCTTCCCACTCAGGCTCCAAAGGCGTCACATTGACAATAATGCCGCACCTTGCATAGGTTGATTTGCCCAAGCAAATAGTCAAAACGTTTCTAGGTATGCGGAAATATTCAACTGTTCTGGCAAGCGCAAAAGAATTTGGTGGAATAACACATACGTCTGAGGTGATATCAACAAAGCTATTATCATCAAAAACTTTAGGGTCAACGGTTGCTGAGTGAATGTTTGTGAAAACTTTGAACTCGTTGGCACAGCGAACGTCGTAGCCAAAGCTAGAAACCCCATACGAGATGAGTTTTTCACCTTTGTCGTCTACTCGAACCTGATTTTCAGAAAACGGCTCTATCATGCCCTCTGATTCAGCCATTCGTTTAATCCATACATCTGGTTTGATAGACATTAGATTACAATCCTCCCTTGGATAGCTCGCGCAATAGTGTTGCCATCGACATACTCTAACTCTCCTCCAATAGGAATACCATAGGAAATTCTTGAAACTTTTACGCTCTCAAGATGATCGTTAATAAAAGATGCCGTTGCATCGCCCTCGACGGTTGAACTGGTAGCAAGTATCACTTCCTCAATCTTTGCGCCCTGAATATGACGCAATAAATCCGGTATGCCAAGATCGTCAGGTGAAACTCCGTCAATTGGAGAAAGGCGTCCCATTAGAACAAAGTATCTACCCTTGAAACCTCCAGTTGATTCAATTGCTAAGACATCTGCAGGGCTTTCAACAACACACAAACTGTATGCATCACGTGATTCATCACTGCAAATTCTACAGATGGGTTCTGATGTTAATTGCCTGCATATCTCACATCGCTGAATGGCATCCAAGCACTCCTCTAAGGTTTGTGCCAAATGCAATGCTCCATCCTTGTTTTTATCCAGCAAGAACAAAGCCATGCGTTGTGCAGATTTTTTGCCAACCCCAGGCAAGATGGTTAAGGCTTCTATAAGCTCATATAACAAATCTTTGCTCATGGGCTCACCTTTTTAATAGATTCATCAATAATTTTTCCACCAAATGAATCGAGAATATCTTTGACAGCTGCATTCTCTAACAGGGCATCTTTGTCATCATTTAACTGATTTTGAGATCGCTCAACCTCCATGGCTGCAGGAGATGCTATCACCTCTCCACTTTCAATGCTTAATGAAATTTTTTGGCCCAAGTGAGTTGAGATGGCCTCAAGAAATTCCGTCTTCAATCCTTCAGTTGGATTAATGAGATCATCTGATTTTTTTAGAGTCAGATTGCTGTTAGCAAAACTTACAAACTCAAACTCCGAAAAAACTTGACTCACAAACATAGATAAATCTAACGAATTAAAAATTGAATTCCAACTTTGCATATCAATTTCTGTGGGGACATTTTTATCTGCAGCAGGTGCCTCTTCTGCAGCCACCTCAACTTTAGAAATTTCTTCAGGCTTTGGTTCTTCTGGTTGAATATCAACAGTTTCAACCTCTTGCTTTGGAGGTGCTATTGGTTTGGCTGCTGATTTAGGATTTTTTTTTTCTATTTTTGGAGCAATCTCCTCTGACATTGGCTGAAAAGCCAGCATTCGAAGAATGCATAATTCTAAAGCTTGCTTGGGATGCGGATGAACGTGAAACTTAGCCAAAGAATTTAAAGCGATCTCGTAATGCAATTGAATCATTTGGGGATCAATGCTTTCTGCCAATTTTGTAATAGCTTCTTCGTTGCTGTTTTGCAGTTGCTGATGCAATGAAATTTTATGAAAAACAGAAATAATAATCTTTAAAACTTGCTCATATTCAACGTTTAATTCAGTTATTTTATTCAAAGCTAGGTAAGCTCCATCACCATCGGATAAAGCAACTTGATTGACCAACTCGATGATATAAGACTCATCAATTGTTCCAAGCAAAGCCTTTACCTCCTCTGCATCAAGTAATCCATTACCGTGAGCAATAGCTTGATCCAAAAGAGTTAATCCATCACGAATAGATCCTTTAGCAGAGTTAGCTATTAGCCTAATAGATTCGTCATCGTATTTAATGCTTTCGAGTTTCAGCAAAGACTCTAAGTGGTCATAAATTTGTGTTTCAGGAATAACCTTAAGGTTTAATTGCAAGCATCTCGACAGAACAGTTTTGGGTACTTTCTCAACTTCAGTGGTAGCCATTAAAAATATTACATGAGGGGGCGGTTCCTCTAAGGTTTTTAATAAGGCATTAAAACTGCTTTTTGAAAGCATGTGTACTTCATCAATAAGGTAAATTTTAAATCGAGCATTAGCTGGTTTATATTGGACTGACTCAAGCAACTCACGCATATCATCAACCCCAGTTCTGGATGCAGCATCTACCTCTAAAAACTCAATGTGACGTCCAGCTTTAATTTCTAAGCAAGCTGAACATTGATCGCAGGGAACAAGCTGTGGCATTTCACCATTTTGGCAATTGAGGCATTTAGCAAAAACTCGAGCAATTGTTGTTTTTCCAACCCCCCGGGTACCGCTGAAAATATATGCTTGATGGAGTTTGTTGTGCTTAATACTGTTTTCTAAAGCACGCAGAATGTGCTCTTGTCCAACAACTTCTGAGAAGTTTGAGGGTCGATATTTTCTAGCTAGGACCTGATATGACATAGGCATAAATCATACCATGTGTATTTATAAAATCTGATCAATAATTTGAGAGCTAAAGCCTCTGTTATACAAAAATTGTTTTTGCTTCATCTTTGATTGATAGTCGGTGGGCTTGGTCCCTTTAAATTTTTTTTGTAGCTCGCTTGCAGCATTCTCATTCCAACTTTCATAAGCCTCAATGGCATTGGCTATAAAAAGAGAGTCTACTTTTTTTGAATATAATTCCATCTCTATTTTTTTAGGTCCAAAGCCTTTTCGGGCCCTAGAATTGAGATACATTTCAGCAAAGCGCTCATCATCTAAAATGTTATTGCTAGACAATTTATCAAGTACCTCTTCAATAATTGGGGCGGTTTCCGGAAAACGTTTGGTAAGTTTTTGCATGAGCTCATGCCGTGAATGTTCTCGCCTGGACACTAAATCAAGGCCTTTATTATAAATGACTATGAATGCTTCAGATGTCATTGCAAAGGCATGACTCTTGACTTGCCTTTGTTTTTAATAATTTTAACTCTTTGTCCCACCGCAAAACTGTAATCACCTTCCTCTTGAATGATAGAAATAGACTTTCCTGAATCCAAATCTAACAATAATTCTATGGCAGGTTTTCTTGTAGCTGCATCACCAATTTTTGAGCCCACTGCTGACCCAACCAGTGCCCCTAAAACACCCGCGATGTCTGATTCTTTTTCAGAGTCAGTAACTGAAGATCCAGCAACTCCTCCAATAATAGCGCCGGCAACTGCGCCAGTATCTCCGTCTCCGGATAAAATCACTCTATCAATTGAAACAACGGTTGCAAATATGACTGTTTGCATCCTTTGCGCATCAGAGCGGTCTACTATCTCAGGTCTAAGTGAGTTGTACGAGCAGCCAACCATCGACATCGCAAAAATTACACTCATTAAACCCTTAGATATTTTCATTTTCTTTTAACTCCTGTTTAAAGTTTTGTTCCAGTTCTTCTGCTATTAAATAATATGTTCTACCCTTATTAAAACCATTTAATAATTTCACCTCATAGATTGAATCATTTCGCCTGGAATTAACAATTTCAATCCCATCATTTTTCTTGAGGCGAACTAAATTTCTGCCGTCAACAGTTGAGAAAGCATCCCAAGTTTGAAATTTTCTACTTCTCAGGGTGTGATAGGCATCACTTGAAAGAAAATATACAACCTGCCCAGTTCCAAATGAACGACTTTGCGAGCCGTTTTTAACTAATTGCCAAACGGTTCCAATTAAATCTGTTTCCCCTTCTTCTTTTTCATTAGCAAAAAGATTGGGCACAAGCAGAATAATGCCCAGAATATATATGTATGTTTTAAATTGTTTCATCTTCTTATTTATGACTTTATTTTATTGCAAAAGTTCACGCTTTTTAAGCAACATATTGATAAATTCCGTAAATACTTACACTTAACAAAATAAACCAATTGCCTAAAATGCCAACCAGACGAAACGGAGTGCTCTCTCTTGAGATAGACATTCCGTAGGCATGAAGAATTCTAAAGAAAAAAAATGATGAGCCAAGAAGATGCAACTTCCAATCAGCAATTCCTTGCATTTCTAATAAACCAATTAGGATGATAAAAAAAGGAGCATTCTCAATTAAGTTACCGTGTCCTCTAACAGATTGAAGCATTTCTGAGGAGTCTCCTGCTCCAAGCAAGGTATTTGTTTTAAGTCTGGTTGTCCCTACCTTGTAGGCCATAAAGACTGCCAAGATGATTAACAAAGATGCATATAAAAAAGTGATTTCCATAATCAAAAAAATATTTAAAAATTTATGTATTAAGTTTAATCCTTACAAACAAAATAGTGGAGAATTTCTTTAGAAAAATATTGAGTATCAATTAGAATGGAACAATGGAAACATTGACCAATCTATTGACCAGAAATTCTCCGCGAGAATTAACTCTACCCATCCCATCAAAAGATGACATGGATGAAATATATCAAGCAGCTCTTAGAGCCCCTGATCATGCTTGGCTTAGACCCTCACGTTTCATAGAGGTAAGTGGCCAAGGAATAGAAAGACTGTCAAAAATTTTTACTGAATTTGCTAAGAACGAGTTTGAAGATGTGTCATCGTTGCAAATGGAAAAATATCAAGCTGCTCCGTTTAGAGCGCCGATGATTATCATTTTGGCAACAAGGATTGTTGAACATCCAAAAGTTCCTAAAACTGAGCAAATGCTCTCAACCGCTGCAGCTGCAGAAAATATTCTGCTTGCCCTGCATGCGAAGGGCTTTGCAGGCATGTGGAGGACAGGAAAATTTGCGTTTAATAAAAAAATTGCAGAATACTTGAAGTTAACCTCTGATCACGAAATTATTGGCTATCTTTATGTCGGAACGCCTGCCGGAAAATCAAAAAAAATTCCCAAGATGGACATTGAAAACTTTGTCACCGTTTGGGATAAATAAATTTATTTATTTCCTATCTTGAAATTCCTCTAAAAGTTCTTAAATAAGAATTGTAGATGCCATAAGGGTCTACGTTTATTAACCGCATATGCCATTTGGATGTGCACATTTAGTCGCTACTAAGGAGGACTATATTATGGTACTTAATTTTACCGATCCGTTCCTAACAACTCGTGTGTTAGGGTTTGAAAGCCTATTTGATAGATTGCAGAGATTCTCTGAAACCACAGAGAGATCCTCAAGCTATCCCCCATACAACATTCGAAGAGATGACAATAGAATCTTTATCGATGTTGCTGTTGCAGGTCTATCGCAAGAAGATCTCAACATCGAATTGGCGGAAGGCGTTTTAACAATTGAGCATAAAGGGCCCAAAGCAGAGCTGTTAAATGACTCTAATGAGGTTGTCTATCAAGGCATAGCTCAGAGAGCTTTTAAACAGCAATTTACTCTAGCTGAAAATGTAGAAGTACATGGGGCTGATTTAGTTAATGGCATGTTAACTATTGCTTTGGAAAAGATAGTTCCAGATGCTCAAAAACCTCGTTCGATTGATATTAAAACACCTAAAATTTTAGGCAGTAAGTAAGTCAATCAAACTGGATCGGGGAGCTTATGCTCCCCTTTTTTTATTACAATGGTTTAACATGGACATCATGAAAAATATCCTGCTGGGCTTTACTTTACTTTTTAGCTCATTGCTTCTCGCAAATCCTGTAGAAACAGGACATGCAAAAGCTAGTTTAATAACCAACTTACAAAACTCTGAACAAGAATCCTTTTACGTTGGTGTTCGACTGGAAATGCAAGATGGTTGGCACACTTACTGGGAAAATCCCGGAGATTCTGGCAGCCCTTTTGAGGCTAAATGGAGCACTGATCCTGGTGTCATAGTTGAAAATGTTCAATGGCCTACGCCTGTTACCATCCCTTACCCTCCATTGATGACTTACGGCTATGAAGGCGATGTTGTGTTTCCTTTTCAAATTTTTCGCTCGCAAGAAACCAACTTAACAGCAATCAGTGTAGATTTTGATTTTCTAATTTGTGCAGACATTTGTATTCCTGAAACTGCATCTTTGTCACTAGACTTAACCTCTGCATCTCCAGACACATTTCTGGATTCGCAAATTGAAGATCTGCCTACAAAATTAATAACAACAAAGAGTTCTGTTGAGGACAACAATTTAGTGGTTAGCTTTAAAACCAATAAACCTTTTGCAAATGCCTACATGTTCCCTCGGCAAGATAATTACTTTACATATTCGGAAACTCAAAAATTAGAAGAAGTAAGTGATGGTTCTTATAAAATTTTTATTCCCCTGATTGATGCTGATCCAGAATCTTTTTCAGGAATACTGAGCCTGGATGGTGAAGGTTTTCAAGTCGAGGAAGCACTTTCATCTGCAGGCGGGATGTCATTATGGCAAGCAATTTTATTTGCTTTAATTGGCGGTTTAATCCTCAACCTTATGCCTTGCGTTTTTCCAGTTATCTCATTAAAAGTTTTAAGTTTTGTTTCCATGGGCGGTGATGATCACACAAAAATCCGAAATCATGCACTGGCTTTTGTTGGCGGAGTTATGTCTACCTTCCTGTCAATTGCTGCGGCCCTAATGATCATTAGATCAAGTGGTGCAATGATTGGCTGGGGCTATCAACTCCAATCTCCTGTCGTGGTTGGAATCCTTACTTTAATTATGTTGGGTATTGGCTTAATCCTGCTTACCAACATAAATATAGCCTCTGGCTTAACCACCCTGGGCAATGATGTCCAGTCAAGAAATGACTACTCTGGTTCTTTTTTTACAGGTGTATTGGCTGTCGTTGTTGCATCGCCTTGCACGGCTCCATTTATGGGTGCTGCTGTTGGTTATGCTTTATTACAGCCATCTTTTGCAACCTTACCAATCTTTATATCTTTGGGTCTTGGTTTTGCAGGTCCCTATTTAATTCTTGCAGTCAAGCCTGAATGGATTAGCGCCCTGCCAAAACCTGGCGCATGGATGGAAACTTTAAAGCAGTTTTTTGCATTCCCTATGATAGCCACAGCCTTATGGCTGATGTGGGTGTTTATGGTCCAAACATCAGGAGATGCGTTAATCCAACTTTTAATATTGGGCCTTTGTTTGGGCGCAGCCATCTGGATGATTGCTACCTTTGTTGGGCGATGGAAGTGGATTGGTCTCGCTGGCACTGTGCTGCTTTCTATGCAGATATTCAACAATCTGCCGTCTCCTGCTGAATTGCAAATAGATGCCAATGCCACCAGCTGGAGCACAACCATTGAATCTGATCTGCAAGCCAACAATCAAGCCTACCTCATTAACTTTACCGCAGCCTGGTGCATAACCTGTCAAACAAATGATAAAGCAGCCTTGGCTCGTCCTAGGGTCAAAGAATTTTTAACTGACCAAAATATTCAATACATTGAGGCCGATTGGACCAATAGGAATGAAGACATTGCTATGGGCTTAGCAAAATACAACCGCACAGGAATTCCTCTTTACATTTTTTGGAAGCCAGGAATGATTGAGTCAAAAATCTTGCCTGCCGTTTTAACTGAAGATCTTTTAATTAGGAACATGCAATGAGAAAAGTCTTAAATTTATCGATGCTCTTAATGATGAGCTCAAGTCTAATGAGTGCTGAAATCATTTTGCAAAACCCAGATGTAGATGAACAAGCACCTTCCTTTTCTGGAATAAATTCTTACGGAAAGCAAATAAATTTATCTGATTTTATAGGACAACCAGTCATACTTGAGTGGACCAATCATGAGTGCCCATACGTAGCTAAACACTACTCTGAAAACAACATGCAAAACGTGCAAAAAAGAGCACAGGATGAAGGCTTTGTTTGGCTCAGCATTATTTCCTCCACTCCAGGCGATCAAGGGCATGTAGACAAAGCAACAGCAAATGCATTAACCAAGTCCAGAAATGCACATCCTACTCACGTTCTTTTAGATGAATCTGGTGAGATTGGCATGAAGTATGGGGCTAAAACAACGCCTCACATGTATATGATTAATAGCAGTGGTGTTCTTAAATACAAAGGAGCCATTGATGATGTCGGAAGAGGCATGAAATTTTTTTCGGCTTCATTAAAAGATGCTGTCAATTACGTGGCCACACAATTGGATGATGTAAAGAATAACAAGTCGTTAACAAACTCCAGCACAGTGGCCTATGGTTGCAGTGTTAAATATAACTACGATTGAAAGATATATTTATTCCACTCCATGTCTGGAAAATTATTTTTGTCGATTTGATGACCGCGAATTAAATGACTTAAGGATGGCTTGATGGGGTCGACTTTTGGTCTTATGTCCTTATCGCTTTTTTGCAGATTGCATCTTTTACATGCAGTCACTACATTCTCCCAATTAGAACCCCCATTTCTGCATCTGGGGACAACGTGATCCATGGTTAAGTCTTTCTTTTCAAAGATATCAAAACAATATTGGCAAGTATAAAGATCTCTAAGAAATACATTGGTTCGAGAAAATTTTACGTAGCTGTGAAATGGGTGATAACTTTGCAACATGAGTATGCTTGGCACCTTCATCTCTACCGAAGGCGATCTTACCACCCAATCAGCGTGCTCTTTGATGACAATCACATCTCTTGTAATGCTAAGTTTAATTGCTGTTTTCCAAGTTAAAACGGACAAAGGCAGATAACTTACTGGGCGGCCATTTCCATTTAAAAGTAAGCAATCTTGAGACATAAAAATTTTTCAGTTATTTAATAAAAATATTACATTAATTTGTGTAAATAAAAACCCTAACAAGATGACAATTTCGTGACATATATCTTAAATCATATATTTTCTTAAAACTCTGCGATAACATAGTTAAAAAATTTATTTTTATAAAATGAATTATCAAACATTTGAAGTATTTGGAACGCAACACCTGATTACTTTGTTCATATGTGCTGCTTTAATCTTAAGCTATATTAAATACTTTCAAAATCAAGCAGAAACTCAAAAAGTACTGGGTGGAAAAATAGTTGCCATCATCATAATCATACACATGCTTACCCAGCCTATTTATGATGTTTTATTGTTCAATTTACCTTGGCAGGGAGAATTTCCATTCCACATGTGTGATTTTTCTATGCTCGCCATGATTGTGTATTTGTTAAAAGATAATGCGCCAAAGATTCTTTTTAATTGCGCTTATTTTTGGGGTATTTGCGGGGCATCCATGGCTCTAGCCACTCCAGATCTAGAGTACGGATTTCCTCATGGAGAATACTCGCCATTTTTTTGGGGTCACAGTTTTATATTGCTTGCGGTCCTTTATGTGGTCATGGTGTACAAGGAAAGACCATATCTCATAGACATCCTCAAAGTAATAGGAGTTACCTTGGTATTATTAATTCTTGTTTATGTTGCCAATCTCTTGATAGGCTCCCCTGCAAATTACTGGTACTTGGTTGACAGGCCGGTTGATGGAACTTTAATGGATTATTTTCCAGACCCTCCGCTGCATTTAATTGCAGTGATTCCATTAGCAGTCATTCTGTTTTATATTGCGTATTTACCTTTTCAGATAAA
>ERZ802822.2559-NODE-2559-length-10042-cov-9.046362_pt1 | contig 10042 bp, 8 predicted proteins | sample MGYA00345649_ERZ802822 | MGnify/ENA primary metagenome ERZ802822 (study PRJEB30503, sample SAMEA104212359) | marine metagenome | biome: Westerlies Biome; feature: [SRF] surface water layer (ENVO:00010504) within the epipelagic zone...; material: water... | reverse complement strand
GACGCGGCGGGCGATGCGGCGGCGGGGAACCAGTCGTCAATCATGGCGACGGAGACGCCGGAGGTCCTGCTGCTGTTGGCAAGCGAGGCGCCCGAGGTCTGCTGGAGGAGGTGCTGCTGCTGCTGCTGCCACCACGCCTGCTGCTGCAGAGGCTCGTCGAGCTGCCTGTTGGCCCGAGAGGGCGGCGGGCGCGGGCTTGGGCGATGGGCACGGACAGCGCATTGAGATCGAAAACGTGGATCAATACGTGCTGGAGGTCGAAGCCATGAACCGGGCGATCCTCGGGCTGGAAGAATGGTCGGTGCCGCGCACTGAGATCATGGCGCACCTTGCGCCACTTGGGCCGGTATATCAGGCCGGCACCCTGTCGGGCAACCCTCTGGCCATGACCGCCGGTATTGCGACATTACAAAAGGTTGCGGCACCAGGATTTTTCGACAAGCTCACCGAGCGCACGCAGACATTGGTTGCCGGCCTTGCCCGGGTAGCAGCGGTTGCGGGCGTGCCGCTGGCAACAGAATCGGTCGGCGGCATGTTCGGCCTCTTTTTTACGGACAACGACCGCGTCAGTTCGTTTGCCGAAGTGATGGCATGTGACAGTGATCGCTTTTCAAGATTTTTTCACGGCATGCTGGAACGAGGGGTATGCCTTGCCCCATCCGCTTTTGAAGCAGGCTTTGTCTCCATTACTCACACAGATGCCGAGATCGATGAAACTCTCGCTGCCGCGGCCGAGGTGTTCGGTGAGCTCAGTTCAGAAAGTTGATTGAGAGCGGGTAGTGCGCCGGGAGGTTGATTGAAGCGCGCCAGCCATTTCGTAGCAGCACGATGACGTGGAACAAGGCGATGATGCAGAGCAATATAAATCCCACAAAGAAGAAGACCAGGATCAGGGCGCTGACGTAGAAGATACTGATCGTCAGGGCAAAGTTCAGGGCTGCCCGCCCGTTTACATCCAGCCCGTGTCCATGTCGTCGCCAGAGCAGCCACAGGATCCATGGCCCGAGCAGATGACCCAAGGGAACGCCGGCGTACGCCGAGAGCCCAGAAAGGTGCAGTACGACGACCCGCCAGTCAGGAGAGGCGGTTTGCTGCAGCGGTTGCTCGACTGCAATCGGCGTTGATCTCGCCAAGCCGATAATTCCCGTCATCGCCGCAAGTGATGCGAACGCCATAGCAAGAATCACGGCGGAAAAGGATGCCACCGGCAGGCCTGGCACAGGCAGCACCACGGCAGCCAGCCCGGCGGCGGCGAGCAAAGCAAGCCCCGCACCCAGCGCTAAAAAGCTGATGCAGACGAACTTCAGCATGACACCGGCGAGTGCTCAGGACTCACGGGTATAACGAGAAGCGTTCTGTCTCAGGCTGCCTCGGGCAGCCAGTCGACGCAAGATTAATCGACGGGTGAAACGTCTTCCGCTGCGGGACCCTTGTCACGGGTCGTAAGAGTGAACATGACGGCGCACGCGGTCACTGTCTGGCGCGTGGGTCGCAAGGTTGGGAAATTCGCCGCGAAGTGGCCCCCATACGGGGAGATATCGTGATTAACAAAACCCACAGTGATGCCTTTTACCAGACCGATTTTACAGCCCAGCTTGAAACGCGTGGTGTGACGCATCTGATTGTGACAGGCTTTATGAGCCAGTATTGCGTCGATATTACCGTGCGCCGTGCTGTGGAGTTAGGCTATGTTGTCACATTGGTCGCCGATGGTCACGGCACCTGTGATGAGGGTGCGCTGCGCCATGATCAAATCACCGCCCACCAAAATATCCTTCTGGGTAAAATCTATGACCCCGAGACGCAGTTGACGGTAAAAACCACTAAGGAAATTGCGTTCTTCTGACCGGGGTGATTAGCCATAATACCATGGTACTCGGCCCCACCGTCTTGCGATGATGTCCATGGCCGGTTGGATATTACCGATTGGACAATGTGGCATGCATGGCTAATGTTTTGGCAAGATGTTCAAACCGCTTACCAAGACCCACAACAGTCAGGGGACCATAATGCAAAGTATTTCTTCAATCAGCGAACTAGAGGCGCTTTATGGCCAGCCAAGCGATGCCGCAATCCGCAAGGTTTCATCCCGGCTGACGCCGCTGTACCGGCGCTGGATCATGGCCTCGCGGTTCTGTGTGCTGACCAGTGTTGGCCCCGATGGTACAGATGGCAGCCCGCGGGGCGAGGACGGGCCGGTTGTGCATGAGCTGGATTCTCAAACCTTGGCAATGCCCGATTGGCGCGGCAATAACCGGCTCGATAGCCTGCGCAATATCGTCAGTGACGGGCGGGTGTCGCTGATGTTCATGGTGCCGGGGTCAACCACAATCGTGCGGGTGAACGGTCGCGCGGTGTTGAGCGCCGACGCCGATCTGCGGGCGCGGTTTGAGCGCAGAGGAAAATTGCCCGCAACCGTGATCGTGATCACGCTGCAAGAGGTCTATGCACAATGCGCCCGCGCACCGCTGCGCGCCGGTCTGTGGCAGCGCAATGACCGTGACGCGGTGCCAAGCATGGGCGATATTCTGGCTGAAATGACCAATGGCCAAGAGGGTGGTCCAGACTTTGACAGCAAATTTCAAAGCCTTGCCCCAGACGGGCTTTGGTAGGCGCGATTACATTCGCGCGCCCCGGCTAGCCCCAGCTACATGTGGATGGGGCCGTCTCCACAGGCCAGAGCGGCCTCGCGCACCGCCTCTGAATAGGTCGGATGGGCATGACAGGTCATCGCCAAATCCTGCGCCGAGGCCCCAAATTCCATCGCGACACAAACCTCGTGGATCAGATCACCGGCACTGGGGCCAATGATATGAGCGCCCAAGATGCGGTCAGTGGTTTTATCCGCCAAGATTTTTACAAACCCGTCGGCGGCAAAATTTGCCTTGGCGCGGCCATTGCCCATAAACGAAAACTTACCAACCTTATAGGCGCGACCGCTGTCTTTCAGCGCATCCTCGGTCATGCCGACATTGGCCACTTCGGGGTGGGTGTAAATCACGCCCGGGATCACGTCATAATTCACATGTCCGTGTTTGCCGGCGATCACCTCGGCGGTTGCCATGCCTTCATCTTCGGCTTTATGCGCCAACATCGGGCCGTCGATCGCATCGCCGATGGCATAGATGCCGGGGATGTTGGTCCGCCAATGGCCGTCGGTTTTGATTTGGCCACGGTCGCTCATCTCGACGCCCAGTTCGGTCAATCCAAGCCCGTCTGTAAAGGGTTTGCGCCCTGTAGCGACCAGAACGACATCGGTATCCAATTGGTGCTCGCTGTCGTCTTTGCGCAGTTTATAACTGACTTTGGTTTTGGTCTTCAGGCGTTCAACACCCTGCACCGCCGCGCCCATGATAAAGCGCATACCCTGCTTTTTCAAAATTCTCTGAAAGGTTTTCTGCACCTCGGCGTCCATCCCCGGGGTGATCGCGTCGAGAAATTCTACTACGGTGACCTCGGTGCCGAGACGGGCATAGACACTGCCCAGTTCCAGACCGATCACACCGGCCCCGATCACCACCATTTTGCGCGGAATTTTATCGAGCGTCAGCGCGCCGGTTGAGGTCACGACAACCTGCTCATCCACGTCGATGCCGGGCAGCGCGGAGGGTTCTGAGCCTGAGGCGATGATGATGTTTTTGGTTTCATAAAGGGTGTCGCCGACCTTGACCTTGCCGGCCTCGGGAATGGACCCCCAGCCTTTCAACCAATCGATTTTGTTTTTCTTAAACAGAAATTCGACGCCCTTGGTGTTGCCGTTGATCACCTCGTCTTTATAGGCCAGCATCTGGGTCCAATCGACCGTTGGTGTTTTACTCATCAGACCCATTTTGGCGAAGTTATGTTCCGCCTCGTGCAGTTGGTGGGAGGCATGCAACAGTGCCTTCGAGGGGATGCATCCGACGTTCAGGCAGGTGCCGCCCAAGGTTTCGCGGCCCTCGACGCAGGCAGTTTTCAACCCCAATTGGGCGCAGCGGATGGCTGCAACATAGCCGCCAGGGCCTGAGCCGATAATAATAACGTCATACTGTGCCATTGGGGTCTCCTGGGGTGCGCATCGTGACATGTGTCTACAAGGTAAGGTATGGGGTCTTAGGTCGGTTTTAACTGCAAATTACGGGTGATGGTTTGAGTATTTCATAAGGCAAGGGTCGATAAAAGTCTGAATATAACCAGTTTGGATGGTGGGACAGCGCCGCATGCAGGCCCCCAATAACGGGACAGTACCAACGTTGGGGACCAATGGGCCTGCTTGCAACACTATAGATCCATCAGCATGCGGCGGGGGTCTTCCAGTGCTTCCTTGACCCGAACCAGAAAGGTCACAGCGCCTTTGCCATCAACAATACGGTGATCATAGCTCAATGCGAGATACATCATTGGGCGAATCACAACTTGGCCGTTGATGGCCATTGGGCGGTCTTGAATTTTATGCATGCCAAGAATGCCCGATTGTGGCGGATTGAGGATTGGCGATGACATCAGCGAACCATAGACCCCGCCGTTTGAAATGGTAAAGGTCCCCCCCTGCATTTCGGCCATGCTCAGGTTTCCGTCGCGGGCCCGCCCGCCTTTTTCGGCGATGGCTTTTTCGATCTGTGCAAACGACAGGCTGTCGGTGTCGCGGATCACCGGTACTACAAGACCGGTTGGTGTGCCGGCAGCGATGCCCATATGAACAAAGTTCTTATAGACAATGTCGGTGCCATCGATTTCGGCGTTGACCTCGGGGACTTCGCGCAGAGCATGCACGCAAGCCTTGGCGAAAAATGACATAAAGCCCAATTTGACACCGTGTTTTTTCAAAAACAGGTCTTTATATTCCTTGCGCAACGCCATCACCTCGGTCATGTCGACCTCGTTATAGGTGGTGAGCATGGCCGCATTGTTCTGGCTGTCTTTCAGGCGGCGGGCTATGGTCTGGCGCAAGCGGGTCATTTTCACCCGCTCTTCTCGCGCCGCGTCATCCACTGATACTGGCGCTCGGGGCGGGGCTGCCGCGACGGGTGCTGCCGGTGCGAAGGTTTCTGTAGGAGCCGCAATCGCGCGGGCAACGTCGTCTTTCATGACCCGACCGTCACGTCCGGTTCCGGTGACAGCAGCGCGGTCGAGATTGGCCTCTGCCATAGCTTTCTTGGCCGAGGGTGCATCTTCGATGTCCGTGCTGCTGGTGCCCGCGGGGGCTGGGGATGGATCATCTGCCGAAGGCGGTGACGCTGCAGGGCTTGCGGCGGCGCCCTCGCTTATATTGGCCAAAAGCGCGTCAACCCCGACCGTGTCGCCCTCTTGGGCTATGATGTCATGTAAAGTGCCTGCGCTTGGGCTGGGCACTTCTACGGTGACTTTATCGGTTTCCAATTCGCAAAGCATTTCGTCGGCCGCCACGGCATCACCGGGTTTCTTGAACCAAGTTGCCACAGTGGCCTCGGTGACGGATTCGCCCAGAGTTGGAACACGTATTTCGATGGTCATGGATTAGTTCCCTTCAATGGTCAGCGCCTGATTGATCAAGGCTTCTTGTTGTGTTTTGTGCTGTGAGGCCAGCCCTGTAGCTGGCGAGGCGCTGGCGGAGCGGCCCGCAAAAACCGGACGACTATGGGTGGCTTTGATACGGCCGAGAACCCATTCCAAATTAGGCTCCATAAAATTCCAGCCACCTTGGTTCTTGGGCTCTTCCTGGCACCAGACCATTTCGGCCTGCGTAAACCGCGTCAGTTCTTTCACGGCCGACAGCGCGGGGAATGGATAAAATTGTTCGAAACGTAGCAAATAGACATCGGTTATGCCACGTTTGTCACGTTCTTCCAGCAGGTCGTAATAGACCTTGCCCGAACACATCACGACGCGTTTGATCTTGTCATCAGCGACCAGTGCAGTGTCGGAATTTCCTTGTTGTGCGTCATCCCAAAGGACGCGGTGGAAACTGGATCCGGTGGTAAATTCACCGGCTGTCGAAACTGCCATTTTATTGCGTAGGAGCGATTTTGGCGTCATCAATATCAGCGGTTTGCGATAGCTTCGGTGCAGCTGCCGCCGCAGAATATGGAAATAGTTTGCGGGCGTTGAACAATTGGCGATGATCCAGTTGTCTTGTCCGCACATCTGTAAAAACCGCTCTAACCGGGCCGAGCTGTGTTCAGGGCCTTGACCCTCAAACCCGTGCGGTAGCAGGACAACCAGCCCCGACATACGCAACCATTTGCTTTCACCGGAACTTATGAACTGATCGAACATGATCTGGGCGCCGTTGGCAAAATCGCCGAACTGTGCCTCCCACAAGGTCAACGCATTGGGCTCGGCCAGTGAATAGCCATATTCAAAGCCCAAAACGGCATATTCCGACAGCATCGAATCGATGACCTCATATTGCGCCTGACCCTCGCGGATGTGGTTCAGGGGATAATAGCGCTCTTCGGTGTTTTGATCGATCAACCCCGAATGGCGTTGGCTGAATGTCCCGCGGGTACTGTCCTGACCGGCCAGTCTTACTTTATAACCCTCGGTCAACAACGAGCCAAAGGCTAGAGCCTCAGCGGTGGCCCAATCAATGCCTTTTGCAGTGTCAAACATCGTCTTTTTATTGGCCAACAAGCGGGCCACGGTTTTGTGCAATGCATAGCCGCTTGGGGCCGTTGTCAGTGCTGTGCCAATTTGGTCAAATGTCTCGGTGGCGATTGCGGTCTGGCCGCGTTGATAGTCTTCTTTGCGGCGATCGAGATGCGACCATCGGCCGTCCAGCCAGTCGGCCTTATTGGGCTTATAGTCTTTCCCGGCCTCAAATTCTTCGCTCATTCTGGCCTGAAACGCCGCTTTGAGATCTTCGATTTCGCCCTCTGGGATCAGGCCATCTTTGACCAGACGTTCGGTGTAAAGGCTGAGTGTAGTCTTATGGCGTTTTATTTTGGTATACATCAGCGGATTGGTGAACATCGGCTCATCGCCTTCGTTATGGCCAAAACGCCGGTAGCAGATGATGTCAAGCACCACATCGCGGTGGAATTTCTGGCGGAATTCCGTGGCCACTTTTGCGGCGTGCACAACCGCCTCTGGATCATCTCCATTGACGTGGAAAATTGGCGCTTCAACCATCAGGGCGATGTCAGTGGGATAGGGACTGGAGCGGCTGAAATGTGGTGCTGTGGTAAATCCGATCTGGTTGTTGACCACAATATGCATCGTTCCACCAGTTTTATGGCCAACCAGTCCCGACAGGCCAAAGCATTCTGCAACCACGCCCTGCCCTGCAAAGGCGGCATCACCGTGCAGCAAAATTGGCAAAACCTGAGAGCGGTCTTTATCGCCTAACTGTTCTTGTTTGGCCCGGACCTTGCCCAGCACCACCGGATTGACAGCCTCGAGGTGGCTGGGGTTTGCGGTCAGTGACAAATGCACGGTATTGCCGTCAAATTCACGGTCGGACGAGGCCCCGAGATGGTATTTCACATCGCCCGAGCCGTCTACATCGTCGGGCTTAAAGCTGCCGCCCTGAAATTCGTTGAAAATCGCCGGATAGGGTTTGCCCATCACATTCGCCAAAACGCTGAGCCGTCCGCGATGGGGCATGCCGATGACAATATCGCGCACACCAAGCGCGCCGCCGCGCTTGATGATCTGTTCCATCGCGGGGATCAGACTCTCGCCGCCATCCAGACCAAAGCGTTTGGTGCCCATGTATTTGACATGCAGGAACTTCTCAAAGCCCTCGGCTTCGACCATTTTGTTCAGGATCGCTTTGCGTCCCTCGCGGGTGAACTGGATTTCCTTGCCATAGCCTTCGATGCGCTCTTTCAGCCAGCTTGATTGTTCAGGGTCTGAAATATGCATGTATTGTAGGGCGAATGTGCCGCAATACGTGCGTTTGAGAATTTCGATAATCTGCCGCATTGAAGCAATTTCTAGCCCCAAAACGTTATCGATGAAAATCGGCCGGTCAAGATCGGCGTCGGTAAAGCCATATGTTTTTGGATCCAACTCGGGGCGGGCGGTTTCCTCGCGCAGCCCCAGTGGGTCAAGATCTGCTGCCAGATGGCCGCGAATGCGGTGCGCCCGAATGATCATCAGGGCCCGGATGCTATCAAGGACTGCGCGCTGGATTGCGCCGTTAGTGACTTCTATGCCTTGTTCTTCGGCTTTGGCAGCGATTTTTACGCCCACCTGTTTGCTTTCTGCAGGAGGTGGGGCTGGCCATTGACCGTCTAATGCGCTGGTCAATTCATCGCTGGGCACGGGGGGCCAGTCGGTGCGGGCCCATGAGGGGCCCGCGGCTTCTTTCTTAACATCGAGGTCTGTGTCGCCCATTTGGCGGAAAAACTCTTGCCAAGCGGCATCTACCGCGTTTGGATCATTGGCATATCGGGCATAGAGTTGTTCAAGATATTCCGCGTTGTGGCCCTGCATAAAGCTTGAGGCGTGGAACAGGTCATTGGCGGATTGGTCGGTCATATCTCTCTCCAGAAACGCTTAAGTAAGTAACGTACCGCAGGCTCAGGTGCCCACGGCGTATGGTGTTAGCCGATGGCTGCCATAACCGCCTCGCCCAGTTCGGCAGGGCTGTCTGCCACAATGATTCCAGCCGAACGCATCGCCTCGATCTTATCCTCAGCACCGCCTTTGCCACCGGCAACGATGGCCCCGGCATGCCCCATACGACGGCCCGGAGGTGCCGTGCGGCCGGCGATAAAACCGGCGGTGGGTTTCCAGCGTCCCTTTTTCTTTTCGTCGGCCAAAAAGGCTGCGGCTTCTTCTTCCGCCGAGCCGCCGATTTCGCCAATCATGATGATGGATTGGGTTTCGGGGTCTGCGAGAAACATCTCAAGCACATCTATATGTTCGGTGCCCTTGATTGGATCGCCACCAATGCCTACGGCCGAGGATTGACCAAGGCCCAAGTCGGAGGTCTGTTTGACCGCCTCATAAGTGAGCGTGCCAGAGCGCGAGACAACCCCGCAAGATCCACGTTGGTGAATATGGCCGGGCATAATACCAATCTTACAGGCATCGGGTGTAATCACACCAGGGCAGTTTGGACCAATCAGGCGGCTTGAGGCACCGTCAAGGGCGCGTTGCACCCGCATCATGTCCAGCACTGGAATGCCTTCGGTGATGCAGACAATCAGCTCCATCTCGGCGTCGATCGCTTCCAGGACACTATCGGCGGCAAAAGGCGGTGGGACATAGATTACCGAGGCATTGGCTCCAGTGCGGTCCTTGGCTTCATGTACGGAATTGAAAACGGGCAGATCCAGATGGGTCTGGCCGCCTTTACCGGGGGTAACACCGCCGACCATCTGAGTGCCATAGGCGATCGCTTGTTCGGAATGAAACGTGCCTTGACTGCCGGTAAATCCCTGACAGATGACTTTGGTATTTTCGTTGACGAGGACTGCCATGATTTATCCTTTCACCGCTTTGACGATTTTTTCTGCGGCATCGCTTAGGTTGTCGGCTGCAATGACATCTAGACCAGAGGTGTTTATAATCTCTTTGCCACGGTCAACATTCGTACCCTCGAGGCGCACCACCAGCGGCACTTTCAGGCCAACTTCGGTGACTGCGGCGATCACGCCTTCGGCAATAACGTCACAACGCATGATGCCGCCAAAAATATTGACCAGAATGCCTTTCACGTTCGGGTCAGAGGTAATGATTTTGAACGCTTCGGTGACTTTTTCTTTCGTCGCACCGCCACCGACATCAAGAAAGTTCGCAGGCTCGGCACCTTTGAGTTTGATGATATCCATGGTGGCCATAGCCAGACCAGCGCCGTTGACCATACAGCCAATTTCTCCATCCAATGCGATATAGTTCAGGTCGTGCTTGGAGGCGGCCAGTTCTTTGGCATCTTCCTCGGTTTCGTCCCGCAACTCTGCAATATCGGGGTGCCGATAGGTTGCATTGCTATCAAAACTCATCTTGGCGTCGAGACATTTTAAATCACCAGTGTCGGTGACGATCAGCGGGTTTATCTCGAGCATTTCCATGTCTTTTTCGATGAACATTTTATGCAATGTTGCCATCAAGGCCACACATTGCTTTATCTGCT
>ERZ802822.2558-NODE-2558-length-10047-cov-19.359579_pt1 | contig 10047 bp, 10 predicted proteins | sample MGYA00345649_ERZ802822 | MGnify/ENA primary metagenome ERZ802822 (study PRJEB30503, sample SAMEA104212359) | marine metagenome | biome: Westerlies Biome; feature: [SRF] surface water layer (ENVO:00010504) within the epipelagic zone...; material: water... | reverse complement strand
ATTTGTTTGTTAAATTTTTCTGTTTCAATACCAACAGTACTTAAATAAATTATTAATAAAACTAAAACTCCTATTGATATAGATATGTATTTTAAAACTTTTTTACTCATTTGATTTGGTATAAAGATTGTTCTAAAAATTCATCTATTTCTCCATCTAAAACTTTATCTGGGCTTGTACTTTCAAAGTTTGTTCTATTATCTTTTACAAGTCTATACGGTTGTAAAACATACGATCTTATTTGGTGACCCCATCCAATTTCAGATTTAGAATTTTCTGTATTTTGATTTTCCTGTTCTTTTTTTTTAATTTCATGATCATATAGTCTTGCTTTTAACATGTTCATGCATGTTTCTTTGTTTTTATGTTGAGATCTCTCATTTTGACATTGAACAACAATTTTAGAGGGAAGGTGTGTAATTCTTACGGCACTGTCGGTGGTATTTACGTGCTGACCACCTGCTCCACTAGATCTATAAGTGTCAATTCTTAAATCCTTTTCAATTATTTCAATATTAATATTCTCATCAACCACTGGATATACCCATATACTTGCAAAACTTGTATGTCGTCTAGCTCCTGAGTCAAAAGGAGATATTCTGACCAATCTATGAATTCCAGATTCTTTTTTAAGCCAGCCAAAAACATAATCACCCTCAACTTTAATTGTTGATGATTTAATTCCAGCTTCATCGCCTTTGTGCTCACTAATTAAATTTGATTTAAAACTTTTTTGATCTGCCCACTTTAAGTACATTTTTCTTAACATTTCTGCCCAATCTTGGCTTTCGGTGCCGCCTGCACCTGCGTGTATTTCTATATAACAGTCAAGAGAGTCTGCCTCATTTGATAAAAAACATTTAATTTCATTTTTTTTTACTGAAGCCCTAAGCTCTTTAATATTTATCAATATTTCCTTTTGTACAGAGTCATTTTTTTCTTCTAAGGCTAACTCACTTAAATCATCTAAATCTGAAAGTTTTTTAATTGATGTTTTGTAAGTGTTTAACAAATCTTCAAATAGTTTCTTTTCTTTAATTACTTTTTTTGAATTATCTTTGTCTTGCCAAAAATTGGCTTCTAACATTTTAGTGTTTAATTTTTCAAGTTTTGAGTCAATATCATTTTTTTCAAAGATACTCCTTAACTCTATAGTTAATTTTTTCTATTTCTTTTTTGTAATCTTGGTATTTATCGTCCATTAATAAAACTTTAATATATTATTAGTGTCTAATCTATCATTATTTGAATATAAAACTTTTCCATCAATCACATTTTTATTTTTATAGACTTCAATAATGGTATTTTTAGAATTAAATTTTGCTTTTTGACCAGTATTAGGATCAACCACCATCATTATTGTTCCATCAGCTGCTTTAAAAGGTCTTGCGTCTGATTTATTAACTATTTTTTTAACAAATTCTTTGAAAATAGGTAAAGCTGTTTTTGATCCAGTTTCGTATCTACCTAGTGGTGAGGGATTATCTAGACCAACATAAACTCCAATTAAAAGATTAGATGTATATCCTACAAACCATGTATCTGTATTTTTGTTTGTAGTACCAGTTTTTCCAGCAATATTTAATTTAAGATCTCTTAATTTTTTAGCCGTTCCTCTTTGAATAACTCCTTCTAGTATTGAGGTAATTTGGTAAGATGTTTGGGGAGAAAAAATCTTTTTATAATCATCTTTTACAATTGGGTAATCTTTTCCTAAGTAAGAAATTTGATCACAATTAATACATTTTCTTTTATCATTATTAAAAATAGTTTTTCCCTCACTATCTTGAATTCTGTCAATTAAAATTGGATCAACAAGTTTACCGCCATTGACAAACACTGAATAAGCCGAAGTTAGTTTTAACAATGTTGTTTCAGCAGAACCAAGTGAAATAGACAAAAGTTCTTCAGGATTATCATATATACCAAGATTTTTAGAAAAATTTATAATCTTTTTAAGGCCTAAGTCTTGAGCTATTCTCACAGTCATCAAATTTCTTGATTTTTCTAGCCCAACTCTCAAAGTTGATGGTCCATAAAATTTTTTTCCATAATTTTCTGGTTTCCACATTTTAAGATCTTCCCCTTGATCTAATACAATTGGAGCATCTAAAACTAATGATGTTGGTGTATAATTATTTTCAAGTGCCAAAGCATAAACAAATGGTTTAAAAGCTGAACCAGGTTGTCTCAGTGCTTGTGTTGCTCGATTAAATTCACTTTTTTTAAAACTAAAGCCACCACTTAGAGCCAATACACGACCCGTATAAGGGTCCATAACAACTATTCCACCATTAACTTTTGGTAATTGTTTTAAACTAAAGTTTTTATCACCAATTTTTTTTACATAAACTATGTCGCCAACTTTCAACAATTTATTAAATTCTTTTTTGGTCCAAGAAATATCTTTGAATTCAATTTTTCCATTTAGTTTATTTTCAGTTTCAATATTTGCTGAAAATTTATTTATTTTTTTTACAATTGCTAAATTCCAACTAATTGAATTTTCTAAGTAAAATTTATCAAGATTTTTATTCCAATTATTTGAGTATTTTTTATTTTTAAGTGCTCCCCTCCAACCTTTTCTCTTATCATAGGATAACAGTCCATTTCTTAGTGCTTCAGTTGCTATCTTTTGAAATTCTAAATTTATCGGTGTGTTAATATTAAATCCTTGCTTGTAAACTTTATCATAAGTTAAAGTGTCAATTACATTTTTTCTTACATCTTCAATATAATATTGGGCATCCTCTAGAAAAATTTTTTTGGCTTTATTAAGATTAATTTTTTCTTCTTTAAGATAATTGTACTGTTCAAGATCTATATAATTATTTTCAAATAAATTTTTTAAAACTAGATTTCTTCTAAATTTAGCTAGCTCAATATCTCGATAAGGATTATATCTACTTGGTGCTTTTGGTAGAGCAGCTAAAAGAGCGGCTTCTCCATAATCTAAATCTTGAATAGATTTATCAAAATATTCTAAACTTGCCGCAGCAACACCATATGCTCCACTTCCAAGATAAATTTGATTCAAATATAGTTCTAGAATTCTCTGTTTGGATAAAGCTCTTTCTATTCTAAATGCTAAAATAGCTTCTTTTATTTTCCTATTAATACTAACCTCATTCGTTAGTAAAAAATTTTTTGCCACTTGTTGAGTTATTGTCGACGCACCTTCAAGTCTTTTAGATGAAAGTAAGTTTGAAATATTGTTAATTACTGCTCTTAAAACTCCTTTTGCATCAACACCCGGATGAGAAAAAAAATTTTTATCCTCTGCAGATAAAAATGAGTTAATTACATTTTTAGGAATTGAGTTAAATGGAACAAATATCCTTTTTTCTTTTGAAAAATCTGCAACAAGATCGCCGTTACCCGAGTATACTTTGCTTGATACAGGTGGCTTGTAGCTTTTAAGAAATCTATAATCAGGAATATTGTTTGAATAAGACCATAAAATTCCAAATATCAAAATACCTAGTAATAAAAGAAAAGATAACGATATAAATAGTATATTTCTAAGAATTTTATTCATTTTATTTCCATTATATCTTGGAATTTGTTAAAGATAAGGCACTAGAATTAAACAAAATTTTATAAACACTTAAAATATTAAATGAATCAATCAATCAAATTATTATGGAAAAAAATTTATATATCGATGCATCGCATCCTAATGAAACTAGAGTTGTTCTTAAATCAGACGACAATATTGAAGACTACGAATGTGAAGGTTTAAAGAATAACTTAACTAAGAACAACATATATTTAGGAAAAGTTAGTAGAATTGAGCCTTCTCTTCAAGCGGCATTTATTGATTTTGGAAGAGACAGACATGGTTTTCTCTCATTTAACGACATCCAATCAGATTATTATCAAATACCTAAGGCTGACCTTGAAAAAATAAAAGAAGAAGAAGAAAAAGCTAGAGAAGAACTTTCTAAAGAGGTGCAAGCAAAAGAAGAAGAAAATATTGCAGAAGGAAAACTTGAAATAGATGATCCTATTAACATAGAAAAAGATGCGTCAGAGGAAAACGAAAATAATATTAATGATAAAGTTATTGTCGATGAGGAAAAAGAAAAAAAGAAAGAAAATAAATTTAGATTCAAGAGATACAAAATTCAAGAAGTTATAAAACCAAACCAAGTTATACTGGTCCAAGTAATTAAAGATGAAAGAGGTCAAAAAGGTGCTGCACTAAGCACATTCATTTCAATTGCAGGAAAATATATTGTGCTAATGCCAAATACACCAAAAGGTGGTGGGATTTCTAGAAAAATATTCAATCCAGCAGATAGAAAAAAAATCAGAACTATTTTGAATGAAATTGAAATACCAAAAGAAATGGGGCTAATAGTAAGGACTGCTGGCAGCAATAAAACTAAAAATGAAATTAACAATGATCTAGACACTCTTATTAAAACTTGGACCCAGATTAAAGATAACGCCATTAATTCTATTGCACCATCATTAATTCATCAAGAAAGCGAAATTATCAAAAGAACCTTAAGAGATATGTTTGATGATAGCACACAAAGTATAATTATCGAAGGTAACGAAGGTTATAAAAAAGCACAAACCTTTATGAAAATGATTATGCCATCAAGTGTTAAAAAGATAAAAAAATATAGAGGAAAAGTTCCTCTTTTTATTGAAGAAAATATAGAACAAAAATTAAATCAAATATTTGACTCGGAAATAAAACTTAAATCTGGAGGATATTTGGTTATTAACCCAACTGAAGCTCTTGTATCAATTGATATTAACTCCGGAAGCTCAATAAAAGGTAAAAATGTTGAAAGCACAGCATTAGATACCAATATTGAGGCAGCAGAAGAAATTTCTAGGCAAATAAAAATAAGAGATTTGTCTGGTTTAATTATAATCGATTTTATTGATATGCTAAGTTATGGAAACAGAAGATTAGTTGAAAGAAAGCTTAAGGAAAAGTGTAGAACTGATCGAGCTAGAATACAAATTGGTAGAATAAGTAACTTTGGTCTTTTAGAAATGTCTAGACAAAGACTTAGAGAAAGTGCCATCAAGTGGAAAGTGACACTAGCAGATGAGTCATTTGCTCAAAAACTACTTAAAACAGTTGAACTAAAAGCAGTAATTAATAAAGCTAAATTCGTTGAATTGAAAGTTTGTGAGAAAATTTCTAATTTTTTAAAAGAAAATTTCGTTAATGACTTAACTTATTTTGAAAAGAAAAATAAAATGACGATTGATATCATCAGTGACCCAACCTTAATAATTCCTGAATATATAATCAATATTCAAAATAAATCTAAAAAAACTATCGAACTAGTTGAGCACTATGAAAAGTTAAAGAATATAGAGCTTCAAATTAAAGAAGATAAAATTATTGACAAAAAAGACTCTAAAAAATTTCAAAAAAAACCTTTTAAAAAGAAACCTTATTTTAAAAAAAAATTTATTAAAAAACCAATTGCTATTTGATAATCCCTATTTTAGGAGAAGATGCATTTCCGTATAAATATTTATCAATACGACCAGCTAAAAAAGATTGTCTTCCAGCAATTACTGCATTTTTAAATGCAAGAGCCATATCAAATGGTTTTTTTGCTTTTGCAATCGCTGTATTAACCAGAACACCATCGCAACCTAATTCCATTGCAATTGTTGCATCAGAAGCTTGACCCAAACCCGCGTCAATAATTAATGGTAGCTTTGTTTGTTTTCTAATAATTTGGATATTTACTTTATTTTGAATACCAAGACCTGAGCCAATGGGTGCAGCCAATGGCATTATTGCATCTGCTCCAGCATCCTCTAATCGTTTAGCCATTAATGGATCATCATTACAATAAACCATTACTTTAAAACCTTCTTTAGCTAGAATTTCTGTTGATTTTAAAGTTTCAATCATATCTGGAAATAAATTTTGCTTATCTCCAAGAACCTCTAGTTTGACCAACTTCCATCCTCCTATTTCTCTAGCAAGTCTTAATGTTCTTAATGCTTCTTTTGAGTTAAAGCATCCAGCTGTATTAGGCAAATATGTAATTTTTTTTGGATCAATATAGTCCATTAGAAGTGGTTTTTTTTTATCAGTTATATTTACTCTTCTTACCGCAACAGTTACAATTTCAGCTCCAGAAAGTTTAATAGCTTTCGCGCACTCAGACATGCTTTTATATTTACCAGTGCCAACAATTAATCGAGAATTAAATCTTTTTTTTGCAATTATTAATTTATTAACTTTCACTTAACCACCTCCAATAAAATGAACTATTTCAATTTTATCTTTTTTTTTTAAAATTATTTTGTTAATTTTTTTTTTATCTATTATTTCTTGATTAAGTTCAATTGCTACTTTTTTCATGGGAATTTTAAGATTTTTTACCAAATCTGACATTTTATATTTATCTGATATATGTTTAACTTTACCATTTACTCTAATTTCTATTTTTTTTATTTTTCTCATCGTATATAAGTGTTGAATGAATAATAAAATTATTATTATTAATGGTCCAAATCTTAATCTATTAGGTGAAAGAGAACAATCACAATATGGATCAACAACTTTTGAAGAATTAAAAATGAATTGTTTAAAAAAATCAAATGAGATTGGAATTAATTTGGAGTTTGCTCAATCAAATATAGAGGGTGAGCTGGTAAGTTTAATTCAACATGCTAGAAACGAATATGATGGCATGATAATCAATGCAGCAGGATTTACTCATACATCTGTTGCTATTAGAGATGCACTTGATTTATTCAAAAAACCAATAATTGAACTACATATTTCAAATATCTATAAAAGAGAGGAATTTAGGCATAAGTCATTAATTAGTGATATAGCGACAGGAGGAATTTTTGGTTTAGGAGCTGAAGGTTATATTTTGGCCATAATTTCAATACAAAAGATTTTACAAAATGAAAATAGATAAAAGTATCATTAAAGAATTAAGTGACTACTTGGATGAGTTCAATCTTACTGAAATAGAAATTACAGAAAAAGATACTAAAATTAAAGTATCAAAAAATAATGTATCTATAAGCAACCAGCCAATTTTAACTACAACTTCGCAAACTTTGCAAAACGAAAACACTGCTAGCGTTTCTAATACAAAATCAGGAACTGAAGTTACTTCACCAATTATTGGTACTGCTTACCATGCGCCAGAACCTGGAGCAAAAAAATTTGTAGAAGTTGGTAAAAAAATTAAAAAAGGTGAAACCATAATGATTGTTGAAGCAATGAAGACCATGAATCACGTTCCTTCAACAGCCGATGGTATTGTAAAAGAGATTTGTGTTGAAGATGGACATCCAGTTGAGTTTGGCCAAACTATTATCATTCTAGAATAAATTAATGTTTAAAAAAATTTTAATTGCAAACCGAGGGGAAATTGCAGTTAGAATTATTAGAGCTTGTAAAGAATGGGGAATTTCAACAGTAGCTGTCCACTCTGATGTTGACAGAGAGAGTATGCATGTACGAATGGCTGATGAAAGTGTTTGTATAGGTTCTCATCAACCTGCAAATAGTTATTTAAATATTCCAAACTTAATGTCTGCAATTGAACTAACTAACTCAGATGCTGTTCATCCTGGATATGGATTTTTATCTGAAAATGCAAATTTTGCAAAGATTCTTGAAGACAACAAAATAAGCTTTATTGGTGCATCCTCAAAACATATTAAAATGATGGGTGATAAAATCCAAGCTAAAAAAATAGCTAAAGAAAATGGTTTACCAGTAATTGAAGGTTCTGAGGGAGGTGTCACTGATATTGCTCAAGCTAAAGAGTTATGTAAAGAAATTGGTTTTCCTGTATTAATTAAAGCTTCAGGTGGTGGTGGTGGAAAGGGTATGAAGATTGTCTACAAGGAAGAAGAGTTTGAAACTTTGTTCTCTACTGCAAAATCAGAAGCTCAAAAATATTTTGGTAATGATGAAGTTTATATAGAAAAATTTTTTCAAAACCCTAGGCACATAGAAGTTCAAATTTTAGCAGGTAAAAACAATGTCGTTCACCTTCATGAAAGAGATTGTTCTGTTCAAAGAAGACATCAAAAGTTAATTGAAGAAACACCAAGTCCAGTTCTAAATGATGAAATAAGAAAAGATTTATTTGAGAGAACAGTAAAAATGGTAGAAAAAATTGGTTATATGGGTGCCGGTACCGTAGAATTTATTTATGAAGATGGAAAATTTTACTTTTTAGAAATGAATACACGAGTTCAAGTTGAACACCCAGTAACTGAAATGGTTACTGGCATTGATATTATTAAAGAACAAATTTGGATTGCATTTTCAGGAGAAACAGCGCTTAAACAGATCGACATAAAACCAAGAGGCCACGCCATTGAATGTAGAATTAATGCTGAAGATGCAAGTAAAAACTTTCAACCATCACCAGGAACAATAGGTATGTGTCATCAACCATCTGGCTTTAGAACAAGAGTAGATGGAGCTATATTTCAAGGCTACAAGGTAACTCCTTATTATGACAGTATGGTTTGTAAATTAATTTGCCATGGAAGAAATAGAACTGAAGCAATTCAAAGAATGAATAGATCTTTGGATGAATTTGTTATTGAGGGGATAACAACAACTATTCCATTACATAAAAAACTATTAAGTCATAAGAAGTTTATTAATTCTGATTTTAATGTAAGCTGGTTAGATAAAGATACTATTGTCTAATAACAATTTACAAGCCAAACATCGTATACTGGATGATCAAAAGGAGTTATTGATGGACTTGAGGAAAACATCCACCCATTAAATACAAATACCTCATTATTATTTTCATCTGTTAGATCTTTAACCTGTATATATGCAGTAATTTCTGGATTATCGTCAAACTCTGAGTTTTTACATTTTAAACTTCTAATAGATAAATCTTTAAATTTAATCAATTCTCCATTTTTTAATTTAATTAGAGTATTCTTAGAGCTTATTTTGTCTAGAATCTTTAAGTCTGTAAAATTGCCTTCAGTTTTATTTTGTGCAAATGAAGTGTTAAATAAAAAAAAATAAACTAAAAAATATAAAAGAGAAAAATTTAATTTATTCTTTCCAGCTAGAATATTTTTTTTTGATACCATCTTTATTTTTATTTGGATAATAAGCCTCTTCTGTACCAGTTAAATTAGATTGGTGAGGTTTTTGCCAATCATATTTTTCAAAATTGTGATTTTTTTCAATTTTATTAGGCGTAAAATGCATCCATGAATACCATTCAACTGGTATTTTTGATGCATCAATAGAGTTCGCATAAATAACCCACCTTTTACCATTTTTACTTTCATAATATTTGTTACCCGATTCATCACTTCCAACTAACTTTCCATAGAAAATAGTTTTCAATCTTGTTCCAAAGGTGTCTTGATTCCACCAGGTGAAAATTTTTTGTAAAAGTGTCAACATAAAATATTATTTTATTTTCAATCTAAAATTGTATAATTTAAATTAGACTAAAATATGAATTTGTATATAAATTAAATAATTCGTTATTCAAATTAAAATTAAAATTGAGGTTAAATGGCAAAATATTTAGTTGAAACTTATTACACATGTACTTTTAAAGTTAATCATTATCTTGATGATATTAATGAAACTGAGCTTAAAAACCTTGAAAAAAGAGATGACGGTAAATTCGAAGTTTTGGATGTTAAATTAGATAATCGAAAAACTAAAAGCCTTGACCCAAATAATAACAAAGTCATTGATAGCAAAAAAGTTGACCTAGTTTCGGAAACAAATCAAACAACACCACAAAATAAAGAAAATATTATTGCTAGCTTAAACAAATCTTCAGAAAGAGGTGGTAGAAGATTTGGAATGCCAGATAGGAGAAAAGGATACATCCAAAAAGCAACTATTGGGGATCATAAAGTATATCTTCATACAGGAGAATATGAAGATGGAAAGATAGGAGAAATCTTTATTGATACAAGTAAAGAGGGCGAATTAGTTAAAGCTTTGATGAATAATTTTGCAATCGCTGTGTCTCTTGGTCTTCAGTATGGTGTTCCTTTAGATGAGTATATTAGTGCTTTTGT
>ERZ802822.2557-NODE-2557-length-10060-cov-4.391265_pt1 | contig 10060 bp, 7 predicted proteins | sample MGYA00345649_ERZ802822 | MGnify/ENA primary metagenome ERZ802822 (study PRJEB30503, sample SAMEA104212359) | marine metagenome | biome: Westerlies Biome; feature: [SRF] surface water layer (ENVO:00010504) within the epipelagic zone...; material: water... | reverse complement strand
GAAAATTTACAGAATTTTTAATATTTCCAGTTTCAAGGAAGTCTGTCATTTGGTTTACAGCCATGACTGCACAATTCTCTTCAGCTTGAGCAGTGCTTGCTCCTATATGAGGAAGAAGAATCACATCTTTTTTTTCATTAGCTCTTTTGATTAATTCTGGGGTCGGGAAATCTGTAATAAAATTTCTTAAATTACCCTTGTCTAGAAATTCTAAAACATCTGAAGTATCGACAACCTCATGCCTAGCAAAATTTAATAATGATAATTCTCTAGCTTCTTTGAATAAATCCTTATTAATGATTCCTTTTGTGCTCGAAAGAGCAGGAATATGAATCGAAATGTAATCACTGATTCTAAATAACTCTTCTATTGAGACTACTGGTTGAATTTGACTTGGTAGTTTCCAAGCCGCCTCTACAGAAATAGCTGGGTCATAACCAACAACATCCATTTCGAGGGAAACACCCATTCGAGCTACTTTAGAACCGATTGCTCCTAATCCTACTACCCCTAAAGTAGACCCGGCTAGTTCGTTTCCTTTAAATTGCTTCTTATTACTTTCTAAAAAAGGTTCAAGTTCAGCCATGTCATTCATCTCAGTAAGCTTGTTAACAAAGTCTATGCTTGCATAGACATTTCTGGATGACAGCATTAGACCGGCCAGCACTAACTCCTTGACGGCATTCGCATTAGCCCCGGGGGTGTTAAATACAACTATTCCCTCTTCAGTGCATTTTTCAATAGGAATATTATTCACTCCTGCTCCAGCTCTAGAAATTGCTTTTAAATTCGCAGTAAGATCTTCACTGGTCATTTTTGTGCTTCTAACAAGCACTCCATCGGGTGTTTTTGAATTCTCTTCAAGAGAACAGGAAGTTCCCTCTAACTTTTCTAAACCTATCTTGGCAATGTTGCTTAATGGTTTGACCGAATATTTTTGCATAATGGTTAGCTTTATTTTTAAGGCCGCGAAGCTTACCATTAATTGCGTAAATGATCGATTATCTATATAGTCGCGCTCCTTTTTAATAATATGAATAAACATTTCCTAGACCTAAATAATTTTTCTAAAGACGATATTGATAGAATCTTAAGTAATTCAATCGAAATGAAGTCTAAAGGTAAAAGTCTAAAAATTTTAGAGGGCAAATTCCTTAGTCTCGTATTTGAAAAATCTTCAACTAGAACTAGAGTGTCTTTTGAAGTTGCAATGGCACAACTTGGTGGCAGAGCATCCTTTCTTTCTGTGAATGATCTGCAAATGGGACGAGGTGAACCTATTGAGGACACATCAAAAGTTTTGTCTTCTATGGTAGACGGTATAGTACTCAGAACACTGGAACATAAAACACAGATAATGTTTGCTGAAAATGCATCAGTCCCAATAATTAATGGTTTAAGTGACAGATCTCATCCATGTCAATTACTGGCGGATTTATTAACTTTTCGTGAAGAAAAAGGATCAATAGAAGGAAAAAAAGTTGCGTGGTGTGGGGATTTCAATAATGTTTGCTTCAGTTATGCTCAGGCTGCTGAGTTATTAAATTTCGAACTAAGTATTGCCTGCCCTAGAGAATTTTGTCCTGAGGACATGAAGAACTATAAAAATGTAAGTTTTACAGAATCTATATCGAAAGCCGTTGAAGGTAGTGACTTGGTTTCTACAGATGTTTGGGTATCGATGGGAGATGAAAACGAAGCCGATAAAAGACAAAAAATATTTTCTCATTACCAAGTTAATAAAGAGATTCTTGATCAAGCCAAACCTGATGTTATTTTTCTACACTGCCTTCCAGCTGTGAGAGGCCAAGAAATTTCTCACAACTTGTTAGAAGATTCGAGGAGTTATGTATGGAAGCAAGCCGAAAATAGACTTCATGCTCAAAAAGGTTTGTTAGTTGAACTTTTAAATTAATTATTTAACTAAAACTTTTTTCACTGCGTCCTTCCACTCATGATATCTATCTTCTTCCGCCATAGGTAAAAAGACTTTGTCTATAACCTTAGTTTCCTTTAAGGAACTCAAATCATCGTATAAATCCGCCTTCAAGCCCGCAAGAAAAGCTGCTCCTAATGAAGTTGTTTCAATAATTGCTGGACGAGATACCTCTACCTGAAGAGTATTTGCAAGTTGTTGACAAAACCAATTGTTATTAACCATTCCTCCATCAATCATTAATTTTTTAAATGTTGCATTATCTTTTTTCATGGCCTCAACTAAATCTTTTGACTGGAAAGCTACTGACTCAAGTGTAGCTTTCGTAATATCTTCTTTACTAGTATCTCTTGTTATTCCGAATATGGCTCCTCTTGCTTCTGCATCCCAATAGGGAGCGCCTAAGCCCGTCAGAGCCGGAATTACTAGAACCCTAGAATCTGAAGAGGCTATCTTCGACATCGCTTCCGTTTCGAAAGAGTCTTCAAAAAAATTCAATCCATCTCTCAACCACTGAATTGCTGATCCTGCAACAAATATGCTACCTTCTAGAGCGTATGTTGTTTTGCCATCAATTCGATAACCTATAGTTGAGAGCAATTTGTTCTCAGAATATAAAATCTTATCTCCTGAATTTACCATCATAAAGCAACCAGTACCGTAAGTGCTTTTAATATCCCCAGGATCGAAACAACATTGACCGATTAATGCAGCTTGTTGATCTCCAGCTACACCGCCTATGCCCACCTCTCCTCCAAGCACTTCAGTCATTCCGTAATCTGATACGTTGTCACAAACTTCCGGAAGTATTTGTCTTGGAATTTCAAAGATATCCAATAAGTCATTGTCCCATTGTTGTTCAGCTATATTAAACAACATAGTTCTTGAGGCATTAGTGATATCTGTTTTATGGCATCTTCCTTCTGTCAATTTCCAAATTAAATAAGTGTCAACTGTTCCAAATAATAAGTCTCCATTTAATGCGAGTTCCTTTGCACCCTCGACATTCTTCAAGAGCCAATGAATTTTTGTTGCAGAGAAATAAGGGTCGATAGTGAGCCCTGTTTTTTTATGAATAATATTCTCGTAGGAGCCTAATTCGTTGCAAAATTCTGATGTTCTTCTATCTTGCCAAACGATAGCATTATGAATTGGCTTACCTGTTTTTTTATTCCACATTAATGCTGTTTCCCTTTGGTTAGTTATCCCTATGGATGCTATTTCAGAGCTCGTTATTCCACTTTCCTTAACTAATTTCTGCAAAGTAAATAAAACAGATTGCCATATGTCTTCAGGATTGTGTTCTACCCACCCGTCTTTAGGAAAGAATTGATTAAATTCTTGTTGGGCAGAGCTAATAAAATCACCCTTTTTATCATATAAAACTGATCTTGTGCTGGTGGTTCCTTGGTCAATAGAAATAATCTTTTCTTTCATGAAGTCTCCCTAAACGCAGTATACAAAAAATAACTTACTAAATAGTTATCCACAACAAATTAACAGAAAATTTATGTGTTTATAGTATTGTGTTTTTTGTGAAAACACAGTATCTTGTGTCTGTAGCCAAAAGTAGACACAATATATAGGGATATTGGAAAAAGAAGAAGAAAACGTAAATAGAAGGAAAAAGATGGAATCATCTACACAAATTCAAGAAAAAGATAAAAAAAATAAGCAAGAAGTGCAAAAAGAAGTAAAACCAGCCATTGCACCAGGGCAAATGAGAGTCATAAAAAGAAACGGTTCAGTGGTTTCTTACGATGCAGAAAAGATAGCCATCGCCATCACGAAAGCGTTCTTGGCTGTCGAAGGAGGAGCAGCAGCAGCATCGACAAGGATACATAACGAAGTTAATGAGCTGGCAAATGCTGTCACGAATACATTCAACAGAAGAATGCCTTCGGGAGGCACACTGCATATAGAAGAGATACAAGATCAAGTGGAACTGGAATTAATGAGATCGGGAGAACAGAAAGTAGCCAGATCCTATGTCTTATATAGAGAAGAAAGAAAACAGCTCAGGCAAAAGGAAGCCCCACAAAAGGAAGAAAAAGAGGGTATAAATATAACTCTTGAAAATGGAGATGAAGATACTCTTGATATAAAGCATCTTGAGGTCATGGTTGCAGAAGCCTGTGAAGGATTAGAAGGAACTAATGCTCAGAACATAATAGATGAAGCAAACAAAAATCTATATGACGGAGTAACAGAAGAAGACGCAAGAACATCTTTAGTAATGACTTCACGAACTCTGGTAGAACAAGAACCAAACTACACATACGTAACGGCAAGAATATTACTCGATAATATTAGGACCGAGGCACTAACCTATCTGGGGATGCAAAAGCAAGCAACGCAAAAAGAAATGGAAAATCTCTATCCGCAGGCTTTAAGAAACTTCTTAGCAAAAGGAGTAGAAAACGAAATACTCAATCCAGAATTGCTTGAAATGGATATAGAGAAATTAGGAGAGGCCATCGACGCAACACGAGATACTAACTTCACTTATTTAGGCCTTCAAACGCTCTATGACAGATATTTCATTCATGATACTGAGGTAAGGTATGAATTACCCCAAGTCTTTTTTATGAGAGTATCGATGGGTCTCGCTCTAAGAGAAGAAAAAAGAGAAGAAAGAGCTATAGAATTTTACAACTTATTATCTAGCTTCGATTATATGAGTTCTACTCCTACTCTATTCAATTCAGGGACTAAGCACTCCCAATTATCTTCTTGTTATCTAACAACTGTACCTGATGATCTTCATGGTATTTATGGAGCTATCCAAGATAATGCGATGCTTTCAAAATGGGCAGGAGGATTAGGAAATGACTGGACACCTGTGAGAGGACTAGGATCTCAAATAAAAGGAACTAATGGAAAATCTCAAGGAGTCGTTCCATTCCTAAAAGTCGTAAACGATACAGCAGTTGCTGTTAACCAAGGAGGAAAAAGAAAAGGGGCTGTTTGTTCTTACCTAGAAACTTGGCACGTAGATATAGAAGAGTTTGTCGAGCTAAGAAAAAATACAGGAGATGATAGAAGAAGAACTCATGATATGAATACGGCTAATTGGGTCCCTGATTTATTCCTAAAAAGAGTATCCGAAGATAAAAAATGGACATTATTTACCCCGAGTGATACTCCTGATCTTCATGATCTTTATGGTATGGACTTCGAAAAAAGATACGAAGAGTACGAAGCACAAACACAAACAGGAGAAATCGAATTCTTCAAAGAAGTAGAAGCAAAAGAGCTTTGGAAGAAAATGCTTTCTATGGTATTTGAAACAGGTCATCCATGGATAACTTTCAAGGATGTTTGTAACTTAAGATCTCCTCAACAGCATACTGGAGTCGTACACTCTTCTAATCTGTGCACCGAAATAACTCTTAACACAAGTCAAGACGAAATAGCTGTGTGTAATTTAGGGTCAGTCAATCTTACACATCACATAAAAGATGGAAAAATGGATGAGGAGAAGCTAGAAAAAACAATCAATACGGCGATAAGAATGTTAGATAACGTCATCGATATCAACTTTTATGCTGTAAAAGCAGCAGAAACCTCAAACATGAAGCATAGGCCTATAGGTCTTGGAATAATGGGTTTCCATGACGCACTGTACATGTTGCAAACACCATACGCTTCGCAAGAGGCAGTTGATTTTGCAGATAGATCTATGGAAATGGTAAGTTACTACGCCATAAAAGCATCAAGTGATCTAGCAAAAGAAAGAGGCGCATATCAGTCATATGAGGGTTCTCTATGGAGCCAAGGTATCCTACCTATAGATTCGATAAAGCTTCTTAAAGAAAGTAGAGGTAGTGACTATCTAGACATGGATGAAAGCTCAACGATGGACTGGGATAGTCTTAGAGAAACCGTTAAAGAACAAGGAATAAGAAATTCTAATGTTATGGCCATAGCTCCAACCGCAACAATTGCTAACATTACTGGGGTTTCGCAATCAATCGAGCCCACCTATCAAAACTTATATGTTAAATCTAATCTATCGGGGGAATTTACGGTTACCAATATTCCAATGGTCGATAACCTCAAGGAATTAGGTCTTTGGGATTCAGTAATGATAAATGATCTTAAGTATTACGATGGAAGTGTAAAAGGAATATCGAGGATCCCCGACAATGTAAAAGAACTCTATGCTACAGCATTTGATATTGAACCCAGATGGTTAATTGATGCTGCAAGTAGGCGACAAAAATGGATAGATCAAAGCCAGTCTTTGAATCTATATATTGATGAGCCGAATGGAAAGAAATTGGATATCATGTATCGCATGGCATGGTTAAGAGGCCTAAAAACAACTTATTATCTGCGTTCTAGGTCAGCAACAACAACAGAAAAATCAACTATATCAACAGGTGAACTAAATGCGGTTTCTGCAACTGCGCAGCCTGAAGTACAACTACAAACTAATACGACAGCGCCATCAGCATGTTCAGTGCTCGATCCTGACTGCGATGCATGTCAATAAAATAAGGAGAAAAGAATGTTAAATTGGGATGATTATAAAGAACCAGAGGAAACCAACAAATCACAACCTGTGCTTAAAGAAGAAGAACCATCTTTAGAGCAAACCAATCCTGATGTAAGTCATGAATCTATGGAAGAACACATTCCGGCGGAGCCAGGCATTAGAGCAAAACAAGCTAAAGAATCTCTAGAATTATTAGATACGAAAGAAGGAGAAGAAGAGTTAGAAGGTCTTGCAGGAAGAGTTCAAGTGGACGACAAGGCTATGATAAATTGCAGGGCTGATTTAAATCAATTGGTGCCTTTTAAGTATGATTGGGCTTGGCAAAAATACCTTGATGGCAGTGCCAACCACTGGATGCCACAGGAAGTAAACATGACTGCTGATATAGCTCTTTGGAAGTCCAATGAAGGACTAACTGAAGATGAAAGAACTATAGTCATGAGAAACCTTGGGTTCTTTTCTACGGCAGATTCCCTTGTTGCTAATAACTTAGTGCTCGCAATATATCGACTAATAACAAACCCAGAGTGTAGACAATATATATTGAGACAAAGCTTTGAAGAGGCCATACATACTCATGCATACCAATATTGTATTGAGTCTTTAGGTATGGATGAAGGGGAGATATTCAATATGTATAGAGAAATACCAAGCGTTGCAAAAAAAGCTTCTTGGGGTCTTAAATATACAAAAGAAATATCAGATCCAGGTTTTGTTACCGGCACAGATGAAACAGACAAATTATTATTGAAAAATCTGATAGCATTTTACTGTGTTTTAGAAGGTATCTTCTTCTACTGTGGATTCACGCAAATTCTATCTATGGGCAGAAGGAATAAGATGACTGGAACAGCCGAGCAATTTCAATATATTTTAAGAGATGAATCAATGCATCTGAACTTTGGCATTGATATGATCAATCAAATAAAAATAGAAAACCCTCATCTATGGGACGAACAAATGCGACAGGAAGCTGCGCAAATGATACTAGAGGGAACAGAGCTAGAGATTCAATACGCAAGAGACACAATGCCAAGAGGTATACTTGGTATGAATGCCGGAATGATGGAAGAGTACCTCCAATTCATAGCCAATAGAAGATTGGTTCAAATAGGCCTGGAAGAAGAATTCGAAGGTGCAACCAATCCTTTTCCTTGGATGTCTGAAATCATGGACCTAAGAAAAGAGAAAAACTTCTTTGAAACTAGAGTGATTGAATACCAAACAGGTGGCGCTCTAAGCTGGGACTAAAACCTAAAATCATAGCTCATCGCGGTGCATCTGAAGATGCACCCGAGAACTCCCTTTCCTCAGTAATAGAGGGATTTCAACAACTAGCTGATGGAGTTGAAATAGATATAAGGCTCACTTTAGATAACAAGATCGTTTGTCATCATGATAAAAGTGCTCTTCGCACAACCGGAATAGATAAAAATATCAAAGATATGTCTTTGGAAGAAATCCAATCATTAGACTGTGGTAGTTGGTTTGGTGAGTACTGGAAGGACGAGACCATACCAGAATTAAAAGATGTTCTAACGTCAACACCAAGAGATAAAGAAATATTTATAGAAGTTAAAACTAAAGAAGAAATTGTTCCATTCTTGTTGCGGGATATCGATGAGAAGGAATTAAATAAAGACCAGATTACGGTCATAACATTTTTTCCTGAAGTTATCAGAGAAATCAAAATCAAATTTTATATAAGGAAAAATTAATACCTTTTAAAGTTAAAAGTGTTGATGAAGTTGATATACTTTCCAAAATGTTAAAAAAGGGTGGAGATGTTGAGGTAAACATTAATATTGTATCAAGTGACAAGGCTTACAAAGTAAAACTTAAAGATAAGCGTTTTATCGATAGAAAAACTGTGAATCTCATAAAGAATCAAGGAATTTCAACAACAATTAGTTGATTTATCTCTTGCCTTTACTTCAATAAATTATTAAAAAGCTTTAAAAATTGAATACAAAACGTTTAATATGAGAGATCCTTATTTTGAGTAAAATATATAGTAATAGTATCAATAGGGACTTTTCCGATATTGGAAGATCTAATGTAATAAGCTCTAACGCGATGCTTGCGTCTTCACATCCAATTGCTTCTTCTGTTGGGATTGAAATATTAAAAAATGGAGGAAACGCTGTCGATGCCGCATTAGCGATGAATGCAGTTTTATGTGTTGCAGAACCCCACATGACTGGGATAGGAGGGGATTGTTTTGCGATGCTCTCAGTCGATGGAGGCACCAAAATCAAAGCTCTTAATGGATCAGGCAAAGCTTCAGAAAATGCTTTTGCAAGAAATTTACGTAATAGAAATGTTTCAGTGATTACTCCAGAAATGCCTGATGCTATTACTATTCCTGGTGCGGTTGCAGGTTGGAGTTTGCTTCATGAAGAACATGGTCATATGCCTTGGAAAGAAATATTTCATCCAGCTATAGATTATGCCAAATCTGGAGTTCTTGTTCATGAAAGAGTAGGGCTTGACTGGTCAAAAAATACTGAAAAATTATCTAAAGATAAAGATACCTTAAATTTATTTTTAAAAAATGGGGAACCATTTAAAGCTACTGATAATTTTATTAATTCAAATTTATCTGAAACTTTTAAAACAATTGCTGAGGAAGGCTCTCAAGGGTTTTATCATGGATGGGTAGCCGATGACATGATTAATAAACTTAAGTCTATTGGTGGGAGCCATACTCTAAACGATTTTAATAATGCAAACGCAGAATGGGTAAGTCCCATTTCGAGAAATTATCGAAATATCAAAATACATGAGTGTCCACCTAACGGCCAAGGGTTAGTCGTATTAATAATTTTAGGAATCCTTGAAAAGTTTAATCTTAACCAAATGTCTAAAGCAGATTACATGCATGTGTATTGTGAAGCTGTCAAAATAGGTTATTATTTAAGAGATAGATATTTAGCAGACACTAAAACTAACAAACTATCTGTTGATCAGTTTTTAAGTGACAAAATAATTGATTCATTCGTATCTCAAATTGATATGAACAAAGCTAAATTATATGAAAAAACTCATTTTCCTGACCATCCAGACACGATTTATCTTACAGTCAGAGATAAAGACGGTATGACAATTTCATTTATCAACTCTCTTTTTGATGCATTTGGAAGTGGTATAACTGCTCCAAAAAGTGGTATTTTATTCCATTGTAGAGGGAGAGCTTTTAACCTGATCAAAGATCATCCTAATGAACTCAACCCTAATAAAAGACCTCTTCATACTATTATACCAGCAATGATCTCAGAAAATGATAAATTAATAGGGTCTTTTGGAGTTATGGGTGGACAATATCAAGCAGCCGGCCATGCTTATGTTTTGTCACAAATGATTGACTTTTTTCTTAGCCCTCAACAAGCCCTCGATTTTCCAAGAGTATTTCCTAATAACAATATTTTAGATTTTGAGAATAAGTTTGATAAAGATGTGATTGATGATTTAGCTTTAAGAGGGCATGAAATAAATCATCCTGCATCACCTATTGGTGGTGGACAGATGATACTAATTGATAATGATAGAGACGTCTTAATAGGTGCAAGTGATTGGCGAAAAGATGGTTTAGCAATTGGTTACTGAATAATTGTTTTTTTTTT
>ERZ802822.2555-NODE-2555-length-10066-cov-5.774352_pt1 | contig 10066 bp, 7 predicted proteins | sample MGYA00345649_ERZ802822 | MGnify/ENA primary metagenome ERZ802822 (study PRJEB30503, sample SAMEA104212359) | marine metagenome | biome: Westerlies Biome; feature: [SRF] surface water layer (ENVO:00010504) within the epipelagic zone...; material: water... | reverse complement strand
CATCGCTGGACGATTTAAATATAGATTTTGAAAATATTGAGCAAACTCCAGAAACAGCAGATGGTACTGCAATTGATGAAGAGATTGATGTATTAGCTTATCCAAATAATGACTATGCATTAGCCAATAATAATTACTCTATCTTTACTAAAGAGTATGACGAGATTATTGATGCAAAAGACCTGACAACTCCTGATGAAGCTATTAGATTAAGAACGCAATTAGATAATTTAATAAAGCCTCATCAAACCACCATAGGAAAATTAGCAAATAGATTACAAAGACTGTTGTTAGCACAACAAAATACCAGCTGGAATTATAATCTTGAGGAAGGAATGCTTGATATTGCAAGACTTCACAGGGTGGTTGCTAAACCTGGCTATCCTCTTAGCTTTAAACAAGAAACAGAAAATAATTTTAAAGATACTATTGTTACGCTTCTTATAGATAATTCAGGCTCAATGAGAGGCAGATCAATCAGTCTCGCTGCGATTTGTACAGATATAATTGGCAGCACTTTGGAGCGATGTCAAATTAAAACAGAAATTCTAGGTTTTACTACTAAAAACTGGAAAGGCGGCGATTCAAAACAACAGTGGATGAAGCAAGGTAGTCAAATGAATCCAGGCCGATTGAATGATATTCGACATATTGTCTATAAGAGTGCCGATAATAGCTGGAGAAGATCAAGAAAACATTTTGGTGCAATGCTAAGAGAAGGCCTATTAAAAGAGAATATTGATGGCGAAGCTCTAGTTTGGTCTCATGAAAGGCTGTTTAGAAGAAATGAAGATAGAAAGATACTTATTGTCATATCAGATGGAGCTCCAGTTGATGACAGTACTCTATCTGCAAACAATGAAGAGTATTTAGATAATCATCTTAAAAAAATCATATTTGAAATAGAAAATGATAGTTCAGTTGAATTACAAGCAATTGGAATTGGTCATGACGTTACTAAGTATTATAAAAATGCCATAACTATAAACAGAGCCGAAGAACTCGGTGAAGTACTCCTCGAGCAGTTAACAAAACTTTTCAAGAATTAGTTTCTATATTACAATTAATTAATGTTTACACTGTAAACATTATTTGGGAGTAAAAGTAAAAATGAAAATAAACAAACAGGCAGGTCCACCAGAAGATCTATTATATTTTGATGATGAAGTTAACTTAACACCTCTTCAGGTTGAGGATGTTGTTGAGATATTTAACACACCATTAACAGGGTCTTATAACTGGGACTATACAATAGCAGATAATAGAATAAAGAAACTTTATGAGCTTGGAAAAGAGCTAAATTGGAATGGTTCAATAGATTTACAATGGGACTATACTCATCCCGCTGATGAAAAGCTTGTTGAACCTGATGAGCAACTCCCCCATGAAACACTTGAAGCCTATGAAAATCTTACCGACGAAGAAAAAATTCTCTTTGATAGGCATTCAACAGCTGAATTGATGAGTCAGTTTCTTCATGGTGAGCAAGGTGCTCTTCTAGTTGCATCCCAACTAGCTTCTTGCGCTCCTACATACAATGCAAAGCTTTATGCAGCTTCACAAACTTTCGATGAAGCGAGACACGTTGAGGTATTCAATAGATACCTTCAAGAAAAAATAGGTATTCATTACCCAATAAATCCAGCTTTAAAAACTCTGTTAGATAAAATTCTGACCGATGAGCGCTGGGATTTAAAATTTATTGGCATGCAAATCATTATTGAAGGATTAGCTCTGGCTGCCTTCCAAATGCTCAAAACAATAACCAAAGACCCCCTATTAAAACAATTACTGCATTATGTTGTAAGAGATGAAGCTAGGCATGTAACTTTTGGGATTAATTATCTTGAAGACTATATTAAAACTCTCTCTCCAGAAGAAATAGAAGATAGAGCTGAGTTTGCCTATGAAGCTTGTGTCATTTCAAGAGAAAGACTTATCAATACTAAGTCAGAACAAAAATTCCTAGGCATGTCTGCTGAGGAAGCTAGAGAATTTCAGTTAAATACTGCAACCTTTGATATGTTTAGAAACTTTTTGTTTTCTAGAGTCATACCAAATCTCTCAAGAATTGGGCTTTTGACTGATAAAGTTCGCCCAAAATTTGAAGCATTAGGATTGCTTGAATATGAGCATGCACCCGATGACTTTGAGTGCGATTGGAGTGAATTGAAAAAACCATTAGAAAGTTTTGATAAAATCCCTGAAGCTATTTAATATATCTTTAAACTCAAGGAGAAAAAACTATGTCTAGACATTCTGCTATTAATAGATTTGGAAGATCTACCAATCCAGCATTTAGTAGAGGCTTTGATTCAACATCATATGAAGCATCTATGGGTGAAAAAATGACTCTTGATGGAGCTGTCAATAAAACGGGTATACTTCTTGCCTTATGTTTTTGTGGTGCTTTTATTGGATGGAATATACCTGCTTTAATTTGGCCTGGTGCGATTGTTGGTTTTATTTTAGCAATGATCACTATTTTTAGAAATCCAGCAAAAGCTGGATCGACCGCACCGCTCTATGCTTTAGCTCAAGGCATTTTTCTAGGTGGAATTACATTAATGTATGAGAGTGCCTTTGACGGTATAGCAATTCAAGCTATTGGTTTAACTTTTGGAATACTTGCTTCACTATTAATGTGCTATAAAAGCGGGTTAATAAAACCAACTGAAAATTTCAAGTTAATGGTCGTTGCGGGCATTGGCGGAATTTTCTTGCTCTATTTAGTTAGTTTTATAATGAGTTTTTTTGGCTCAGGAATAAGCCTACTATCACCGACTAATGGATCTTTAATGAGCATCGGGCTTTCTATAGGAATTGTTTGTTTTGCCTCTTTGTCTCTTGTACTAGACTTTGATTTTATTGAAGAAGGTGCTGAAAAAGGGATGCCAAAGCATATGGAATGGTACGGTGCTTTTTCTTTGATGGTAACACTTATTTGGCTATATTTAGAAATACTTAGATTATTGGCTAAGATGAGAAGCAGATAGTTTGTGAATACAATTATATTTGGCGCTTTAGCCATAATTTCCTTATTTATTTTTTTTAACCTTGGAAAAGTTAAGGCCTCAAGAAAACAGTTAGATAGGTCTAACAGAATTAATAGATTTGGCAATCAAGAACCCAATAATATTATTGAAGGTGAAGCAAAGGAAATAAGTGAAGATGATGATCAAAAAAATCCATAAATATATTCTTTTTGTTGCTCTCATAATTTTGATACCAAATCAATCTTTGGCTAATAATGCTCCAATTATTCAACCTGGAGCTCCTGGTGAAAATTCAAAGATACTTGATCCTTCCCTTGCATCGAATATAGCTGGAGCAAGTTATGTTGAAGCTGATGTTAAATTTTTAGAAGGAATGATTACACATCATAAGCAAGCAATAGTGATGTCCAAACTTGCAAAAAAAAGAACTAACAACAAAACAATTCTTGATTTAGCCAACAGAATTGACGTTTCTCAAGAAGACGAAATTAATTTCATGGAAAGCTGGTTAAAGTCAAGAAAAGAGATAAAAACAAATACGCCTCATATCCACCATATGCATATGGAAATGGCTGGAATGGCATCTCCAGAGCAACTTATAGAACTTGAAAATTCTAAAAGTACCGATTTTGATAGATTGTTTCTTCAGTTAATGATAGCTCACCATGATGGTGCACTTGAAATGGTTAAAGATCTAAAAAAATATCCAGGATCAGCAAATGAACCGCTCTTAAATGAATTTGTTTCTGATTTAGTCAATGATCAAGGAGTTGAAATTGAAAGAATGAATATCATTGCAGTCAATCTTTCAGATGATCCAAGGTCTGGTTTAACTGCTGGTCTTTTTATTGCTGATGAAGCAATTTTAAATTTAGAGCTAATTGCTTCCCTTCGAAAACCTGTTGGATTTTATGATCCAGACGATCCTGAAGCAAAAGGTGAAGAAGACCTAACAAAAGATCTTGATGAAGATAAAGAATTAACAACTCTTGAAAAATCAAGAGCAAGAAAATCACCTATTTTAAGCTTTGCAAATACTGATATGGCTTTCAGGGATGATCTGCTTGTCGCTGGAAATTATCATGGTTTTAATATGTATAAAATTGATGAAGATGGCGTTCCCAACCTTATTTCATCTATAGTCTGTCCTGGAGGTCAAGGAGATGTCTCAATTGTAGGAAATCTATTAATTATGTCAGTTGAGCAAATTAGAAGCAGAGTAGACTGCGGATCTAATGGCGTTGGAAGAGATGCAAGTTCTGATAGGTTCAGAGGGATTAGGATTTTTGATATCTCAGATTTAACAAATCCAAAACAAGTGGGTGCAGTTCAAACTTGCCGAGGATCTCACACTCATTCAGTTGTTTCAGGACCAACTGATGATGGAAAAATTGTTGTTTATAATTCAGGAACTTCTAGTGTTAGAGATGAAGAAGAAATGGAGCAATGCATTGGAGATATACCTGGAGATAAAAGAACAGCTTTATTTAGAATTGATGTTATAGAAATTCCAGTTTCTGATCCTTCAAAATCTAAAATCGTAAGCAGTCCGACTGTCTTTGCAGACCCAGAGACTGGTGCTCTTGGTGGCTTATGGGTTGGAGGCGATCATGGAGATGATACTCAAGAAACCAATAGAACTGATCAATGTCATGATATTACCGTATTCCCATCAGCCAACATTGCAGCAGGAGCTTGTTCTGGAAATGGTATCTTGTTTGATATAAGCGATCCTTATAATCCCAAAAGACTTGATGTTGTTACTGATATTGGTTTTGCCTATTGGCATTCAGCAACATTTAATAATGATGGAACTAAAGTTATATTTACTGATGAATGGGGTGGCGGTGGTCGTCCAAGATGCAGAGCATGGGATCCATTAGATTGGGGAGCAGATGCTATCTATGACATAGTTGATAATAAATTAGAGTTTAGGAGTCATTACAAAATGCCTGCACCACAAGTTGAAACAGAAAATTGTGTTGCTCATAACGGATCTATAATACCTGTTCCAGGTCGCGATATTTTTGTTCAAGCTTGGTATCAAGGCGGAATATCAATTATGGATTTTACTGATTCAGCCAATCCTAAGGAAATAGCTTATTTTGATAGAGGGCCTATTAATGAGGAAATTCTAGTAACTGGAGGATACTGGTCTGCATATTATTATGATGGATATATTTATGGCACTGAGATAACTAGAGGTTTAGATGTTTTCAAGCTGACTCCAAGTGAGCATCTGACTGCAAAAGAAATTGAACAAGCCGCTGGTGCATATCCGATTAATGGACCTATGGTTTTCAACCCGCAACAACAAATACCAATGGCATGGCCAGAAAGCGGTGCAAGTAAATAAAAAATAATTAGTTATTATGGAAATTGCTTTTGACTTTGGAATAACCAATACAGATGTAGTAGTTCAAGATAGGCATGAACTAACTTTTTATACATTTTCTTCAAAAAAAGTTGAGATAGCTTTTATTTTAGAAATTCTCTCTGAAATAAATCTAGATACAGAACTTATCGCCAAAATTGCTGTCACAGGAGGCAAATCTAGCGACCTTCAAGATAATATAAATAACATACCAATTATTAAAATTAATGAAGTTGAAGCTGTAGGCAATGGTGCTAAAGAGATATACCAAATAAGAGATAATAAATTCATGGCTGTTAGTACTGGAACGGGCACTGCTTGCGTTGCTTATATGAATGACAAATTTCATCATTTAGGAGGCATATCTGTTGGAGGTGGGACACTACAAGGTTTATCTAAACTGACAATTGATATAAATAAAGCAAATGAGATTGAAGAATTATCTAGAGTAGGTAATAAAAAAAATCTAGACGCATTAATTGGTGAAGTTGTAAATAATATCGGTTCGCTTAATCCAGATATCACAGCTTCTAATTTTTCTAAAGCAAGAAATATGACTAACTTTAACAATAAAGATATAGCATCTTCTATATCAAATATGGTTGGAGAGGTAATTGGAACTGTAGCTTATCTAAACGCATTATTAATTGGTGTCAGTGATGTCTATTTTATTGGAAGGGTTTCTAAGATGCGTACAGTTAAAAACGGTATAGAAAAAAGGTTAAATTTAGCTGGAATATCTGGTAATTACATAGAAAAACAAGAATTCGCAAATGTGATTGGCGCTATTGCATATTTAAATACCAATACCTAAAATGTAAATAATTAACAATATATTCTAGTGATAGTTACAGATAAATCATCGATAATTACTTTTGCAATACCAGTTTTCATGCTGTTGATTCTTATTGAGTATTGTTATGGAATCTATAAAGGTAAAAGCAATTACAGATTGAATGATACTTTTACGAGCCTATCGATTGGAATGATTAGCAGATATCCAACTATGCTCAATCTTGGTTTACAAAGCCTTATCTTTGTATACATAAGTAAATATTTTAATGTTGGATTGTTATCAATTAAGAATCCATTCACTTGGATTATGGCTTTTCTTCTCTATGACCTTTCTTATTACTGGATGCATAGAATGCATCATGAGATAAAAATTTTATGGGCAACTCATAGCGTCCATCATCATGGCGAGGAATTCAACCTTTCCACTGCTCTCAGACAAACAAGCACAGGATGGTTATGGAAATGGGTATTTTATCTACCAATGGTATTCCTTGGAGTTCCGGGCGAAGTTTTTGTTACTGTAGCTGGTATTAATTTAGTCTATCAGTTTTGGGTTCATACAGAACACATAGGCCATCTAGGTTTTTTAGAAAAGATATTTATCACTCCAATGAATCATGGTATCCATCACGCTAAAAATAAAGAGTATATAGATGCTAATTACGGTGGGGTCTTCATAATATGGGACCGTATGTTTGGAACTTATATTGCTAGAGATCCTGAAATTACACCTGTGTATGGAACCGTGAGTGCACTAAAAAGTTGGAATCCTATTTGGGCCAATTTTCAAATTTTTACAACCATGTTTAAAGATTCCATGAAAACTAAAAAGTTTAGTGACAAGATAAAAGTATGGTTTTCAAAAACTTATTGGAGACCAGATGACTGCATAGAAGAAAAAGATCCTAAAGATTTTTATATTAAATATAACCCTGTAATATCAACAGATATTAAAGTTTTTAGTTTCTTGCAACTCATGTTTACCGGCATTGTTTCTACTTCAGTATTATTTTTCCTATCTCAGATTACTTACAACGAAATTTTTATATATGCAGTTGCTATAACAATTTTAAGCTCGATGACAGGCCTGCTTTTAGAGAGCAAAAGATATATGTATTTTGTAATCTTAATGTTTTCAGTTTCAGGTATTTTAGCTATCGAATTATTTGGAGTGCTAAATACTAACGTTCTTTCAACTACCCTCTTAAGTAGCCAGTTATATGTAAATATTCTTTTAGTATGTCTAATATATGTTTATCAAAGCTACCAAGGCTTCTCAGCAGCTAGAGCTAGATAATTAAATTAAGACCTGATTTTAGCAGGCACTCCGGCGACGGTAGTATTATCTGGTACATCTTTTAGAACAAGACTTCCTGCTGCTACGATTGCACCCTCTCCTATTGTAATATCACCCAAAACAGTGCTTGCAGCAAAAATTGATGCTCCTTTTTTTATATTTGGATGTCTTTTTCCTGATTCAAAACCCTTGCCACCTAAAGTTACACCTTGAAAAATTGATACTTCAGACTCAATTTCTGATGTTTCACCAATTACAACACCAGTAGCATGATCAATCATTACAGCTCCGGCAATTTTAGCAGCGGGGTGAATATCAACACCAAATACTTCTGAAGCTCTATTTTGAAAAAATAATGCCATTGTGTGTCGTTCATTATTCCACAAACAGTGTGCTGCTCTATAAGTAGCTAAGCCTAGAAAGCCTTTATAAAAAAGTAATGGCGTAGAAAAGTATTTACATGCAGGATCATGATCTTTGAAAAACTTTATATCTTCTTCAAGGTTTTTTTCAATATCTTCGCAATCTCTGTATGCCTCTAGGATAAATTTCTTAATATCCATTGCGGACAATGCATCGCTATGTAATTTCGAAGCTAAAATCGATGCTACAGCTCCAATTAAATCTTTTTGACATAGAACAAGTGAATATAAAAAAGAGCCAAGAGATGGCTCGGCTTCAACCCTTAATTTGATTTCATCTTGAATTTTGGTCCACAAATCTATATCCATATGAAAGGGATTATAAGCATATTGAGATAATATAAAAGCTCAGGTGCCTTTATGACACCTGAGTTATTATTTATTAAACGTCAAATCGATCAGCATTCATAACTTTATTCCAAGCTAGAATAAAGTCACTAACAAATTTATCACCAGCATCACTGGATGCGTAAACTTCAGCTATTGCTCTTAATTGAGAATTTGACCCAAAGACTAAATCAGATCTTGTAGCAGTTCTAACCTTGTCGCCTGAAGATCTATCAAAAGCCTCATATGAATTACCAGTTCCATTTGGTTTCCATTGAACAGACATATCTAGCAAAGTATCAAAGTAATCATTTGTCATTGTGTTGGAATCATCTGTGAAAACACCATGACCACTTGAACTGATACCTAGAGATCTCATACCGCCAAGTAATACTGTCATTTCTGGAGCTGTTAAATTTAACAATTGAGCTTTATCTAGCATCATTTCTTCAGGAGTTACATTGATACCAGACTTATGGAAATTTCTAAAGCCATCTGAATGTGGCTCTAAAACATCAAAAGATGCAGCATCTGTCTGAGCTTCAGTCGCATCTCCTCTGCCTGGAGTAAATGGAACCTTAGATCCAGTTGCCATCTCAATACCAATATTACCAGCCAATACAATCACATCAGCAACTGAAGCTCCAGTATCATTTGAAATAGTTTCATAAATACCTAAAACCTTTTGAAGTTGTTCTGGTTTATTTACTTCCCAATCTTTTTGAGGGGCTAGTCTAATTCTTGCACCATTAGCGCCACCTCTCATATCTGAGTTTCTATATGTTGATGCACTTGCCCAAGCTGTTTCTACCATTTCTTGGATAGAGAGACCGCTGTTTTTAATTTTTTCTGAAACAGAACTTATATCATATTCAGTATTACCTGCTGGTACAGGATCCATCCAAATTCTTTCTTCGCTTGGAACTTCAGGACCTACATATCTTGTCTTAGGTCCCATGTCTCTGTGGAGAAGTTTAAACCAGGCTTCAGCAAAAGCATCTGCAAATTCATCAGGATTCTCATGAAAATGTTTTGAAATTTTTCTATATTCTGGATCTTCACGCAAAGCTATATCAGCAGTCGTCATCATTGTTGGTACTTTGATAGACGGATCTTCTGCATCTGGTGCTAAATCTTCATCTTTAGGATCTATTGCATGCCATACTTTTGCACCTGCTGGGGTATCAACTAATTCCCATTCATATCCAAATAAGAGATCAAAGTATCCGTTGTCCCATTGTGTAGGATTTGCAGTCCATGCTCCTTCAAAACCACTAGTAATAGTATCTCTGCCTTTACCAGAAGCATATGAACTAGTCCAGCCAAATCCCATTTCTTCAAAATTTGCACCTTCAGGCTCAACACCAACATTGGTGTCTGGTCCAGCACCATGCCCTTTTCCAAAAGTATGTCCACCTGCAACTAATGCAACAGTTTCATAGTCATTCATTGCCATTCTTCCAAATGTAGTCCTTATATCATGAGCACTAGCCAAAGGATCAGGATTACCATCTGGTCCCTGAGGGTTGACATAGATTAATCCCATTTGAACCGCACCAAGTGGCATGTCCAAAGACTCTCTTACATCGTTATTTTCATAGCGTTCGTTCTCGAGCCATTCTTTTTCTAAACCCCAATGAATATCATCTTCGGGAGCCCAAATATCTGGACGACCTCCACTAAAACCAAAAGTTTTTCCACCCATTGATTCAATAGCTACATTACCAGCTAGGATTAATAAATCAGCCCAGCTAATTTTTTGACCATATTTTTGTTTAATTGGCCATAACAATCTTCTAGCTTTATCAAGATTTCCGTTATCTGGCCAGCTATTGAGAGGAGCAAATCGTTGCGC
>ERZ802822.2552-NODE-2552-length-10069-cov-5.053643_pt1 | contig 10069 bp, 7 predicted proteins | sample MGYA00345649_ERZ802822 | MGnify/ENA primary metagenome ERZ802822 (study PRJEB30503, sample SAMEA104212359) | marine metagenome | biome: Westerlies Biome; feature: [SRF] surface water layer (ENVO:00010504) within the epipelagic zone...; material: water... | reverse complement strand
CGATGAAATCAAGCTATAAGTCAAGTCGATACCGTTACCAATGGAATTACCCCATGTGTAACCGCTCATCAGATTTTCAAAATTTGGATTATTGGTGGGATTTAGGCTAGAAGACGCAAATGTATCAGACTTTGCGTTATAACGAGATACGCTGGCCTCATTTACATTTGTGATGTTAATTTGAGTATCAAGTGATGTAGTTGCTCCACTGCCATCTCTGGCAGTTATGCTTACAGAATAACTATTATCTTGCTCGTAATTCAATTTAGACAGATGATCACTGCTCATTTTAAGTGTTGTACCTACAATCTCAAAATTCCCGTTATCTCCTCCAGAAGCCAAATTGTAGGTTAGTGTATCTCCAATATCTGGATCGCTCGCACTCAATGTTCCAATAATGCCAGTTGACGAATTTTCCGCCAATGAATTGGAACTCAAGCTAAGATTTTTTGGTGCGGAGTTAATATTACTTACGGTGATTGTGAAGCTCTGGGTATCAACAGCACCACTGCTGTCTGTGGCAGTTAACACGACCGAATGTGACCCAACATCAGAGTTGGTTGGTGTTCCCGAAAGGACACCTGTACTGGAGTGAATACTGAGCCATGATGGTAAAGTGGTAGCCGCATAACTTATCGTATCGCCGGTATCAACATCGCTAGCCGCAAACGTATAACTATAGGCGCTGTCCTCTTTCGCCGCAGTGACCGCAGTCGATGTCACAGTAGGTGTATCATTCACGTTGCTGACTGTGATCGTGAAGCTTTGGGTATCAACAGCACCACTGCTGTCAGTCGCAGTCAGGACAACAGAATGAGTGCCAACTTCCGAGTTTGTGGGCGTACCGGAGAGTACCCCTGTCCCCGCGTTGAATTTCAGCCAGGATGGCAGCTTGGTTGCTGCGTAGGTCACGGTATCGCCGCTATCAACGTCGCTGGCTGCAAACTTGTAGCTATAGGCACTGTCCTCTGTAGAAGCAGTTATGCTTGTTGAAGTAATAGTGGGAGTATCGTTCGCATCCGAAATGCTTATTTTGAAAGCTTTAGAATATGATTTTCCACCTGCGTCGGTTGAAACAACTGATATCGAATAAGTAGACTTAGTCTCAAAATCAGGTTGCGATTTTAAGGACAATTGGCCCGTTGCAGTATTTAGGTTAAACGCAGAATGATCAGTTCCCTCAACACGTGCCAGACGATATGTAAAACCTCCAGATTTCTGGTCATCTGTTGTACTAAATGAACCAATTATTAAAGACCCAGCGTTCTCTGAAATAGTTGATGCCGAAAGGCTAATGTCCGTGGGTGTGGCATTCGCAGCCGCACTGTCTATCTTTGCAGTGTTAACAAATTCTATTGATCCTGAACCACCAGCAGCTTCAGTTTTAGCGGCAGTCTCAACTTGTTCGGATAAAACCTGAGTTGTTGAAAAAACATTTTTGGAATCATCAGACGTTAAATCAGTAACTGTATCAATTTTAGCGTTAACGTTTTTAATCGCTGTGGCGGTATCATTTGATATTGTCGCCAATGCTGTTTGATCAACACCAGAAACTGAGGCAGCCTTAGTCGTCACAGAGTTTTTTATCGAAGCAAGATCATCAGTCGATGAAAGGTCTAATTTAACACTTGGATCTGACTTGAACGCGACGGCCTTCTGCTGGACAACTTCAACAACTGAAGCGAGTGCAGTTGAAAAAGAATCCGCAGCACTTGCACCAGAGCCTTCAGTAACCGCCGCAAAGGTGGAGATTGTCGTCATGATCTGCTGACTAACTTTTTCCACAGCCAGTGCTTTTGCAGCGTCAACACCTGTAGCATACGGGTTGAAGGTTGTGATATCGATATCTGCCGATAAACCAAGTACTTCCCCAACCTCAGCCGCAGTAAGACCAGCCTCTTTCATCAGGGTCGTATTAGGAGAAACCACTGATGCACCAGAAGGTGCCCTAAGAGTAACACCCGTAAGAACCGAACCCGAAGAGCTGTCGATTGTTGTATCGTCCGTTAGGGCAACGATAGAGACTGATGCTTGTGAACTGGTAAGCGTGTAGCTTCCATCAGAAGCAGTGCGTACCGAGGTTTCTCCCGCATCAAATGTGCCGTTATCATTATAGTCCAAAAATACCAAAGCATTGGTTAATGGGCCTTTGATAACTTTGCCCAGAATTGAGTAGCTCGAACTTCCCGAAGAGCCAGAGCCACCAGAAGAACTAGAACCAGAGCTAGAGCCACCACCGCCACCGCCACCGCCACCGCAAGCCGTGAGAGCCAGAAGAGCCAAAGGGCTTAGATGATGTATCCTTTTACTCACTTCAGTGAATCCGAATTCCAATTAAATCCTATACATTCGCACTTAGTCCGACACTTCGTAATACAAAGGCGCTTATATTACTGGTATCAATCAAAAGTTAGCTTTCAATTATTATGACCCCAAATCGTCCGATCGCCCAACAACATGAGAAACGATTTTATCTGCTAAACGGTCCCCCCGGTGAATTAAATACGCTGGGACATCAATTTGTGAAAACCCAAACGATAATCTCTTAGAATTTAGCTTCACTACTCTGAGAAACGACTATTTAAAAAAATTTATAGCTGAATAATACCTACTGACTCATAAAAAATCTCCTCGAAGACGATGTATTTTATGTGCTCATTTTACCACTTGCAGCAATAACGACCTAGTTTATGCCAAGGATCGCGGAGGGCTGATATTGTCTGCGCAGCCAGTATGGTATTTCTTCGCTTTTTACTTATCAAAAATCCCGAACCCTTTGATCTCGGTAATTGATAAGTTTTAGAAACGCCAACTTATAGTGATCAGAACAATGTCACCGAACCAGACCGCTTCTGGCCCGCGCACCATCAACGGCACGGCTAAGGCTGAGAGCAAGGCGCGTGCTGAGCTGGAGCGGTTCGGCGTTAAGTGGCCGATGGCTCAGCCCGTAAACTAAATTGGTTTCTAGTGTGATAAAACAGACCAAACAGAAATCATGACCACCAAGATCAGACACACAGCCATAAAAATATTTATCTGATTTTGTGCCTTTGCTGGAAGGTTAAGTTCATTAAGTTTGACGCCTGCGTAAAGCCAAATTAGATGAATTGAGATCCAGATGAAATTCATCGAAATCATCTTGAATGTCACTTCTAGTAGAAAGTTGTCTGGATAGAGAGCAAACCCACTGAAAAAAGTTGTGTGAACGGCGTACGCTTTAGGGTTGATAAATTGTAATGTTATGCCTGTTACAAATCCTGGCGCAGTCATTTCAATAAAAGCGATCTTTGATTTTGCTAACGCGATCCGCAAAGCAAGATATCCAAAATATCCAGCGCAGATGAAGAGTAATATGGCACGGATAAGCGGCTCAGCTAAAACGATTGTGGCTAAGCCAGTGATGACTGCAAGGCTGACCAAAAAATGTCCAACCCATAAGCCTGCCATATACCGCAAACCTTGCCGCCAACCAAACGCTGCTCCAGTTCCTGCAAGTGACAAGACACCGGGGCCGGGCGTTATGAACATCAAGATTACAACGACAATAAAAGATAACATATGCATCCCTTAAATGGGTTTTTCCAAGTACACCATTGACTATGTTTAGGGATGTTGGTGTGGCTGGGCGCGAGCCCAGCCTATGAATTAGTCAAGCTCGACTGCAATCGTACCCATCATGCCACCTGTCACAGACATGCCTACCGCCGAACCAGCGGCGGCTCTAATCTTATCGAGGTTTGCTTCGACGTCTTCTTGGCTGCTCCAGAGTGTCATGGTTCTGATTGAATTTGGGCCAGTGACGGTCGCACGCATATTGACTGCTCCAGCCTTTTTCATCTCGGGCCAGAAACCTTTCGCATTTTCAACTGCATTCTCGACATTGCCGTCAAATTCCCAGTCTGTAAAAGTAGCAAACATTTTATTCTCCTTTTGTTAGCATGAGGAACCGAAACTTGGTTCTCTATCGTTGTCAAATATTACGCCACGGAAGGAAAAACCCGCATAACCCTTAGTAAAATATATGTGCATTTATTAAAGCCCTGTGCTTGATCCCAGAGGACCATTACGATGGCCAACCAATGAAAAATTTGCTGTTTTAAAAACGGTTTAGCATTAATCTTTATGACAACCTTGCGGGCTCTGGCCGCACATATCTGTCGGTTAAGCTAAAAATATTAGACTTGATTGAATCGCAGCACTAACATTGGTTCACGCTGCGGTATCTGCGATGGGGGTAACTGCGCCCAATCCCCACGCTCAAGGAGCCATGACAAGCAGGTCAGGGCCTCCTTCAAATGGATGCATGGTCCACGTACCGAGGCTTGAGACTTGGGGTGGTAAATTCATTCAGGGGAAGTTTTGTTGGGGTTTTTAAGTCAAAGATAGTCCATCTGACTACACTGCTGACGCGCCTCGGTCTGGGGGTTCTTTTTCTAAACCTTGTCATTTTTTGAGAGTTACGCACATTAAAGAGGTCCATTATGTGTTGATCGGTCCGAAGTCAGAATTAACACCGAGGTACTAGGAAAGTTTTTTGCCAAGTATTGCTATACTAGTTAACAACCTTTTGAATGTTACAGAGAGCTTCACCTTGCTAGCTTAGGATTAATTGAATTGAAAACAGTTGTTTGTGGTGCCGGAATAAATGGAATTGCAACTGCGTTATGGCTAAGGCGTGCAGGCGTGGACGTGACGTTAATCGATCAAAAGGGCCCGGCGGCAGGTACTTCTTTTGGCAATGCCGGGGTATTATCATCTGGATCCGTGATACCGATCACGGTTCCAGGAATTGCTCGAAAAGCACCAGCTATGCTAGTAGACCCTAAATCGCCATTGTTTATAAGATGGGGTTATTTGCCAAAACTTTTGCCATTTCTGAGGCGTTATTTGAAGTATGCTACATTAGATCATGTTCGATATTATGCCAACAGTATGCACAATCTAATAGGGGACAGTTTAATTCAGCATATCGATCTTGCAAAAGGGACTGGTGCTGAAAAATTTATTTCAGATCATGATTACTGTTATGCTTACTCAACACAAAACGCATTTAATTCCGACAGTTGGGCATGGGAACTTCGCAAATCTTTAGGACTTGAATTTGATGTTATTGGAGGTGACGAGTTCTCTGAAAGTGATCCGCTTTATCATGGAAAATTTTGTAAAGTTGTTCGCAATAAAAATCATGGACGAATAAGCGATCCAGGAGCCTACTTGAAGGCTTTATTCGCTGAATTTATTAGTTTAGGTGGCCAGTTTGAACAGGCTAAAGTTATCAGTTTACGTCAATCAAATGGTAGCCTGTCAGCAGTTCAATTTTCCAATGGAGAAATGACAGCAGACAACTTTGTTTTCACTTTAGGGCCTTGGTCTGGTGATATCGCTAGGTCGCTCGGTTTGAATGTGCCATTTGAGAGTGAGGGTGGTTACCACATTGAGCTAATTAATCCGTCGGAAATGCCACTAGAAACTGTTAAGGTTGCCTCTGGTAAGTTCGTTGTCACTCCAATGCAAAGCAGAATACGATTGGCCGGTATTGTTGATTTTTCCGGTTTCAGTGGACCAGATAATAGTACCGCAATAGAACTCCTAAAAATTAGCGCAAAAGAGCTCTTTCCTTCAATCAGATATGAACGAATGGAAACTTGGCACGGCCATCGCCCAACCACAGCCAATTCACTACCATTAATCGGCAAATTGCAAACTTTCCCAAACGCATTTGTAGGCTTTGGTCATCAACATGTGGGTTTAACTGGAGGTGCAAAAACTGGACGAATACTTGCTAATTTAGTAAAGGGTGAAGAGCCCTGTATCGATCTAAGTGCTTTTGATCCCAACACATATAATTGCAGCCAAATATAAGCGTTGAATTTAATACCAAAGGCTTTTGGCAATGTTGCTTATATGCCTTACATAAAGTTCCGAGTATTACTGCGCCCAACCCCCACCCTTCCAAGAGCCACGGCAAATAGACCACCCCCCTGAAAGCTGGTGCAACGTCCAAGCGCAAGGGCTTAAGAGTTGGAATTATAGACTTATCAAGACAAAATTTTGTTGAGGCAGAAACGGCATGGGTCACTCATCGCGCTGCACCTTTAAACTGGTACCATGTTTTGGGTTACCCCACTGTTACGCTTACGATCTCGGCACCGCTAGGGCTTCCGCTCAAACCGTTGCAGACGATGAGCACTATACGCTCCACAAGACGCTAATACGAATATACCAACGATCATCACCAGTGGTGTACCATCGAAAAATTGCCCTATTATAGTTGCTATGGCAACCGAACCCAATGTGGCCAACGCACTGATTACACTTGCGCCAGTTCCCGCAATATGGCCCAAAGGCTCCATTGCCAATGCGGTAAGATTGCCAAGCGTCATTCCCGTTTGAAAAAACAATCCAAAAATCCAAAATACGAAGAGGCTAAAGCCTAAAGTTCCGGAAATCATACCTCCTTGCAGTAGAAGCAGCATTAAAAAACTCCAAGCTATCTGTATGTGCAATGCGGTGCTGATTAAACGCCGCATTCCCAATCGCATGACTAGCATCGCATTCACGAAACTTGCAGAAGCTGATAGAACTGCAATTAGGGCGAACCATAATGGAAAACTATTAGCTCGCTCAAAGAATGTATCAAATATTGGTTGAACCAGTAGAATGGTAGTAAAGAGAATTCCATAAGAAGATATCAACGTTGCGATCGATGTTCGTACAATTCCTAATGAACTTATTTCTGCAAGCGCTGCCCAAAAAGTCCTTATGCTGAAAGAAATTCTCAATTCGGGCTTTAAAGGTTCTGTAATCCGAATTCCTGTCCAAATTGTACTCACCACCACAAATAAAACAAAGGCTAAAAAAATAGCACGCCAATCGAGCACTGAAATTAAACTGGCGCCTAGTAAGGGGGCAACCGCAGGCACTAATGAAAATATGATCATGATAAAGGATGATATACGCGCCATTTCTCGACCCGAATACAGATCACGTATTAAAGCTTGGGAAACTACCCGCGGCGCAGCTGCCCCAATCCCTTGGAAAATTCGAGCTACAACAATCGTCTCCAGATTGGGAGCGAATATGCACAATGCGGAAGAAACGATATAAATGCTTGAACCAAAATAGATTACGTTTTTGCGTCCAAAGCTGTCTGAAAGTGGGCCCATGACAAACGTACCCATAGCCATACCTAAAATAAAAGAAGATAAAACCAACTGCGCTTGATTTGTATTATTGGGCGAAAATTCTGCCGCGATATTCGGCAGGGCCGGTAACATTGCATCAATTGAAAGTGCAACAGTCGCTACTAACATTGCCATGAGGGCAATAAACTCAGGGGTGGAAATGCGCATAAAAATCCAAACGGAGACTAAAGTCCAATCGACTTCACTCTTTTTCTAATGAAAGTAAATACAAAGCAGGCCTGTATCGTGTAGCTTTTTTCAAAAGGCAGGGCTTAAAAATGGATTAATGGTGAAGCTCAATCGCTGCAGTTCGCCCTGACAGTTTGTAGGCCGCCGCCGCGCGATGGTCAGCGACGTGCGACAAGGGTCTAAGGTTTTGGATCACTGATTACGTTTAATAGCTGCCTCACCACGAATACCGTTCGGCCAAAGTTCAGTCCTGCTCCCGCAACCAAGTTTATCGCAAAGGCCGTCTCTTTTGAGACGGCTTTTTGCGTCTGAGACATCGCGCCCATGATCTTCGCAAGCCAGTCGACTTTTAAAATCGGCCCAGCCATTTTACCAATAAAGTAAGTAAATCTGCGGCTTAGCACTTTTCCTGATTGCTTATCTTGGTGTCATACCAGAAAGCTGGAGAGGGTGATAACAAAACAGTCCTGATACAAGACAACACTTGGCCTTGTGCAGTCGGTAAAATCCGACGGCGTCACCGCTTGTTCATTCGTTAGATTTTCAAAAAATCAGATTCATCATGCTTATGGAGACCAGCAGAAACAACAACGTCATTCCCCCACCAGCACGGATAAAGTCTGTGACGCGATACCGTGCGGGGCCCATAATCAGTGCGTTGACTTGATGCGTGGGGATAAGAAACGAGTTAGACGTGGAAATCGCGACAGTCATCGCAAAAATTGCAGGATCACCCCCTGCCGCCAACGCAATTGAAACGGCCAGCGGCACCAAAAGCACCGTGGCACCGACATTTGACATTACCAAAGTAAAAACTGTTGCCAGAAGTGCAATCACAGCCTGCAAACCCCAAACTGGCCAGCCCTCAAGTAACAGCAAAACCTGATACGCAAGCCACTCAGCGGTACCCGTCGATTGCACCGCTTGGCCCAAGGGCAACAAGCTCGCAAGCAAGAATACCGTATTCCAACTGACGGCAGAATAAGCCTCATCAATTGACAGAACTTTGGTAACGATCATCCCAATCGCTCCAATCAACAAAGCCAAAGAGAGGCGAATGTCCGACAGCAAGATCAATCCGAAAGCCACGACAAAGAAAAATAGCGCCCAGCCGACCTTTTGGGGGCGCACCTCTTCTTGTGGGAAATCGGTGGTAACAACGACAAAGTTCCTATCTTTATTGATCCGGGTAAGCGCCTCCCAAGTGACATGTACCACCATGATATCACCGGTCTGTAACGGCTCTATGGAAAGGCGCGTGGCATCGTGATCTGCGGTTTGGACATGGCTCAACGTGTTCTCTCCGCGCCGGATCGCCAAGAGCGACATGCCATGCACTGCGCGCAGTCTGGTCTCTCGTGCGGTTTTGCCAATCAAGTCGCTATCAGGCGGGATCAGAATTTCGGCAATTCCGGCCTTGGCCGCCGAAACATCTTCGGCAAAAACATCGAGCTTTGGCAAAACTGTCACATCAAATAATGTGCTAAATTCAGAGATCACGCGGTGACGACCTAACATGGCCAGACGGCAAGGGGCCTCTATGACGGTATCATTGGGACTGGCCAGCGCGGTTTTTCCTTTGAAATGCGTGCCTATCACATAGAGGTTATTGGCCTCCGAAATATCTGCAAGAGTATGACTGACAAGAAGAGAATGCTCAGGCACTTCAACTTCGACCAAATCGGCTTTCAACCCATAGAGACGCTTTAGATAGCCCTGCATGGACTGTCCTGACACGCCGCCGTGTTCTGCATTTGGGCGCGGCAGCACAAAGCGCCCAAAGATTATAAAATACAAAATACCAGTGATCACCAAAGATACGCCGATCGGGGTAACGGCAAACAACTCGAACGGCACCATTTGCTGCTCGGGGGGCAGATCTTTGTTGGTAGATAGAATGAGGTCGTTCAACAAAATCAGTGGTGAGGAACCGACCATTGTCATCGTACCACCGAGGATCGCACAAAACCCCATAGGCATCAGCAGACGACCCAGTCCAATTTCGGTTCTGGCAGAAATTCTACTGACCACGGGCAAGAAAAGTGCGGCGGCTCCAACATTTTGCATAAACGAAGAAATGATCCCAACAGTGGCCCCGATGATCGGCACGATCCGTGCCTCTGTTGCGCCACCAATATTCATAATATAGGCCGCCACTTTGGTCATCAGACCTGTTTTATCCATACCGGCCCCAATCACCATGACAGCGATTATTGACATCACAGCGTTAGAGGCAAAACCGTCAAACAAATGGTTGATATCGGCAATATTGGTAAACCCAGGAATATAGCTTGCCGCACCGAGTAAAACCATCACGATGATTGCCGCTACATCGACGCGAACAATTTCGGATATGAATAAAAACAGGGTTAGAAAAATAAACCCCAGAACCATCACCATCTCGGGGTTTAGTGGAATATATTCCATGCGCAGTTACGTGCCTAGGTTTAGAGCTTGATATCGAACTGGCGGCATACAAACCTTAAAAAGCAAGTGAGTAAAGACCTTTAATTCGAATTACCGTAATTTTGACCACTAACCAACGTGCGGAAACAAAAGATAAGGCACCTGCCTGCAACACGATGGGTCAAAGAATACCTTCCGTTCGTCTCTGGTGCCGCCTGACATAAAACCTACCTCAAGACCATTGCGATTACCTAGGTGTTTGATCCCACGGTTGGTGGTGCGATCTTTTC
>ERZ802822.2550-NODE-2550-length-10072-cov-9.294147_pt1 | contig 10072 bp, 7 predicted proteins | sample MGYA00345649_ERZ802822 | MGnify/ENA primary metagenome ERZ802822 (study PRJEB30503, sample SAMEA104212359) | marine metagenome | biome: Westerlies Biome; feature: [SRF] surface water layer (ENVO:00010504) within the epipelagic zone...; material: water... | reverse complement strand
TGCAAGATGTTGCGGTTGCCTAAATCAGAATTGGTTGAACGTATAAACAAAGCGCGTCGCTATTCACTGCGTGCGCCCTCGGTGCTGTTAAATCAAATTTCAAAACAAGACTATGCCATTTTACAGGAGATAATGTGGAAATTTCCAGGCATGTACATACAACGGAAATCTGTAAGGGACTACCAAACAGAAGTGGCAGCCAATCTCTTGGGTTATATAAGCGAGGTTAATAATTTCGATATTCGAAACAACCCCTACTACGCTAAAGGAGAACTCATAGGACGTCAAGGCATTGAAAAAACCTATGAAGAAGTACTGCGAGGGACTAAGGGCGTTTCCTATTTGCAAAGGGATAAGTTTAACAGAATTATTGGTCCCTATAAAGACGGTACGCTGGATACTTTGCCAGTACCCGCGCAAGACATAACGCTATCTATTGACATTGCGCTTCAAGAATACGGCACTAAGCTGTTGGCAAATAAACGTGGTGGTATTTTGGCCATTGAGCCCAACACAGGTGAAATTCTGATGAGTGTGAGTACGCCAACCTTTGATCCCAATGCACTGGTAGGTAGAGATCGGTCTTCCCTTTTTGAAGCACTAAAGCAAGACACCCTTAACAGGTATTTATTTGACCGCTCACTTCAAGGGCAATACGCTCCTGGATCTCCATTTAAAGTGCTAAATGCGCTTGTGGCACTGGAAGAAGGTGTGGTGGATGCCAAAACAAAATTCACGTGTTACAGCGGACATTACTATGCCAGAAATCAATTTATGGCGTGTATGTGCCCCCCTGGAACAAAAAACAATCTAAACAGGGGTATTTATAAATCTTGTAACACCTATTTCTCCAATGTTTACCGTCGGATTATCGACAAAGACAACAAAGTCGAAGAGAACATCAATAACTGGCACAAACACTTGAACAGCTTTGGTTTGGGGAATTATTTGGGCTATGACCATCCTGTAGGCCAGCCAGGCTATGTACCCAATGCCAACTTCTACAATCTTTGGTATCCCAATCAGCGATGGCGTGGGTCTACCATAGTATCCAATGCCATTGGACAAGGTGAAATACTTATGACACCGATTCAATTGGCTAACGTTGCAGCAACCATTGCAAACCGAGGGTTTTTCTACACGCCTCATTTTGTGAAAGGCATACAAGGAGATTTTATTGATCCAAAATACAAAACAAAACGCGCGACATCCATTTCAAAAGAACATTTTACAAATGTCATTGAGGGAATGGCCGACGTCGTAAGCAAAGGAACCGCTCGAGTGGCTGCCATAAGAGGAATTGAGGTCTGTGGGAAAACGGGTACCATTGAAAACTTCACAAAAATTGACGGCGTCAGAACACAACTAACAGATCATTCTATTTTTATTGCTTTTGCGCCAAAAGACGATCCTAAAATTGCACTTGCCGTTATCGTTGAGAACGGGTATTGGGGTGCCCGTTGGGCTGCGCCCATTGCCAGTTTGGTAATTGAAAAATATCTCAAAGGGGAAGTCAAGCGAAGATGGCTGGAAAACCGCATGCTCAACGGAAGTCTTGAAGAAGAATATGCCAAGGTAACAAGTAACAAACCTTTCACCATAAATGAATAAGTTTTTACGATTTGACTGGTATGCGTTAACCCTTTATCTGATGTTGGTGGGCATAGGTTTGGTCAATATATATTCTGCTGTATACGATGCCAACAACACGGCTATTGCTGCTGGATTTATGCAAAAACAGCTTATTTCTTTAGCGATCGGTTTAGTTTTGATTTTCTTATTCCAATTCATTGATATCAAGTTTTTTGAGCGGTATGCCAGTATCTTATTTCTGGTATCAATCGTAAGTTTATTGGGACTTTGGGCATTTGGAACAGAAGTATCTGGCGCAAGGTCTTGGTATGCCATTGGCGGATTTAGCCTACAACCTTCAGAGTTTGCGAAAGTTGCCGTTGCACTTGCACTTGCCAAGCACTTAGGTGGTTTTAATACTCGTATAGATAACGTAAAAGATTATACAGGCGCCTTTATCATCATGGCCATTCCTGCTATATTGACGATACTCCAACCCGACCCCGGAACAGCCATAGTACTTTTAAGCTTTTTCTTTGTACTACATGCCGAAGGACTTCCAGCTAACTTTCTTTATGTCATACTAAGTCTGTTTGGGTTATTTATACTCACGCTGCTGATTGGCGCCAATACTACCTTATGGACTATTGGTGTTTTATCGCTGTTTGCCTATACCTACAGACGTTGGCGTAAGGCAAAAAAAGTACTCAGACCCATACTGTTAATAGGTGTCGTGGGTGCTGCTTTTACGCTTTCTGTGTCCTATATTTTTGACAATGTGTTTGAACAACGACACAGAGATCGCTTTAATATTTTATTGGGAAAAGAAGTTGATGTTAGAGGCGTGGGCTATAATATAAATCAGTCTCAAATAGCCATTGGTTCAGGACGTGGGTTGGGCAAAGGTTACCTGCAAGGGACACAAACCAAAGGAGGGTTTGTCCCAGAACAACAAACCGATTACATCTTCACAACTGTGGGAGAAGAATGGGGCTTTTTAGGCACGTCCTTGGTTTTGGGTCTTTTTATAATGCTTATGATGCAGATTGTCAAAACAGCCTACAAACAAAAAACCACTTTTAGCAGGGTATTTTGCCTTGGATTTGCTTGCATATTACTCACACACGTAGGCATTAATCTAGGCATGGTGGTTGGCTTGGTGCCAACCATCGGTATTCCACTGCCGCTGATGAGCTACGGCGGATCGAGCCTGTTGGCTTTCAGTGTTTTTATGGGAATTTACTTACGTGTGTATTACCAGAGAATACAATAAACGCGTTTAATAAATTAGCGCTGCAGGGCAAGCGGTTTTTTGCCAATAAAGCTCAAATCCAAGGCTTCTAAAATCGAAACAGCCTCGTTAACATACATATCCTTGTTCAAGGACTTTTGCCAACGCTTGCGCTTTTCGGCAAGCAGGGTGTCTGACTTCATTTTTGCCAACTCATACGGAAGCGATTTAAATGTCAGTGAATTGGTGTATTCGTTCAGTATTTCAAATTGATCTGCAAATGATTCGTCTTTAGCTATTTCATTTGAAAACAGTTTGTAGTTCAATGAAAAATCGTTTTTGTCTTGTTGCTGACGCACCCATTTGGCATTTTTATCGATAAGCTGAAACAGCGTATCACGAGCCACACGAGCTGCACTATCTTCAATAACCTGTTGATAGTTTTGATAGCCATTCCATTTGCTAAATTGAGCCGAAGCAATCTGATCCCATACCAAGGGATTTTCTTCGTCTTTTTCTCCAATATCAACATAGGCATATTGATCTGGTGCAACCACATCGCTGTAAACTCCTTCTAGCTGGGTGGATTTGCCCGTAATGCGATAGAACTTTTCAGTAGTAAATTTCAACGCACCCAAATCGCCATAAGTACTCTTAGAAACAAAACGATTGAGCTCTATAATATTCTGGACGGTTCCCTTGCCAAAAGTTTGCTTGCTGCCCAAAACAACAGCTCTCTCATAATCTTGCATGGCTGCTGCTAGGATTTCAGAAGCCGACGCCGAAAGTTCATTGACCATAATTACGAGTGGACCATCCCAAAGTGTTTTGCCATCTCGGTCTTTTAAAACCTTACTCCCCGCATCACTTGTCTTAACCTGCACAACAGGTCCTTCATCAATAAAGAAACCGGCCATATCCACTACTGTTTGTAGCGAACCACCACCATTATTTCGCAAATCAATAACCAAACCTTGAACCCCTTTTTGCTTGAGACGGATAATTTCTTGCTCCATGTCTTTGGCAGCGTTGCGTTCTTTGTAATCCTTAAAATCAACATAGAATTTAGGCAGGTGTATCAGTCCGAACGTTCTCCCTCCTTTTTGGATAAGTGATGACTTCAAATAAGATTCTTCCAATTCTACTGTATCGCGTTTTATGGCCACCTCCTCAATAGTACCGTCAACGCGTTTTATGGTTAGGTAAACCGTGGTGTCCGCCGGCCCCTTGATAAGTTTAATGGCATCATCTAAACGCATGGACTGTACATCAACAGGGTCGCCCTCTTCTTGACGTACCATCATGATTTGGTCACCAACTTCAATGGATTGGTCGCGCCAAATGGGTCCTCCTGAAATCACATCAACAATCTTAATGGCTTGATTTCGCTTGGTAAGTCGCGCGCCAATACCTTCATACTTTCCAGACATAGATGCGTCAAAGCGGTCTTTGTCGACTGGAGCGAAATAAACCGAGTGTGGGTCAAACTGGGTTACAAAAGCGTTGAGATAGCTTCCAAACCAATCCTCTTCGCACACATCTTCCATCAAAGAAAAATAGTTTTCCATGTTTTCTTTGGTAATCTCTCGTGCTTCTTTTTCCAAAACCTCAAACGTCTTGGGCACATAGCTTTCATCTTTTGCCGCCAGTTTTTCTTCCTCTTCTAATTTGCTATGTAAAATATTAAGGGTGGAGAGTTTAAGCTGCTTGCGCCACTTTTCTACTTTTGATCGCAAAGTACTTGGGTATTGCTGATTTTCATAATCCACATTGATCTCCTCCTTCTTATTAAAATCAAACGGTTTCGCTAAAATTTCTAGATAGAATGACTTGGTTTCATTTCTGCGCTCCAAATAACGTGTATAAACCAAATCGAAAAAACTGGTTTGTAAGGCTCTAAACTCGTCGTCCAATGCATATTTGTATCGATCAAATTGAGCGATATCTTTTTTTAGAAAATAACGTTTTTGACCGTCCAGCATTTCCAGAAAGGTTTCATGTAAGTCTTCTGAAAAGTCATCGCTTATGTCCTTAGGGTCAAAGTGTCCGCGTTGCATAAAATATGCAATAAGCTCAATCAGGAGTTTGTCTTTTGAAGTGTCTTCAGAGAATTCGTGCGTTAATGGAACATGGAAGCGTGTCCACGCTGCAAGAATCAGGACAGTAAAAAACAGGGGGATAAATAACTTTTTTTTCATATTTCTCTTTGGTAGCAAGCTTAAAAATACAGCTTTTTTGTAACTTTTTAACAACTATTCCATAACCGTGCCAAAAAAAGGAAATATGAAGCTGCCATTGCGTATTTTTAACATTCAAAACTAATGTATGAAAAAGCCTTTAATTCTTGTAACAAACGACGACGGAATTAGCGCTCCAGGACTACGGAATCTGATTCAGGTGATGAACAGCATTGGTAATGTGGTGGTGGTGGCTCCCGACAGTCCACAATCTGGCATGGGTCATGCCATTACCATAAACAACACGCTGCGATGCAGTAAGGTTACCATAGACGATGGACCGCAAACAGAATACGCTTGCTCGGGCACACCCGCTGACTGCGTCAAAATGGGCGTGCACGAAATTCTAAAACGCAAGCCAGACCTCTGTGTTTCTGGCATCAATCACGGCTCCAATTCGTCCATTAATGTCATCTATTCGGGCACCATGAGCGCCGCTGTTGAAGCGGGGATTGAAGGCATTCCAGCCATTGGATTTTCACTTTTAGATTATGCTTGGGGTGCTGATTTTGAGGAAATAAAAACCTTTGTAAAACGCATTGCCCTGTCTGCCCTTACAAACGGAATTCCAGAAGGCGTGGTGCTAAATGTTAATCTGCCTAAATTAAAAGAAAAGGACATCAAAGGAATACGCATATGCAGACAAGCTATAGCATATTGGGTTGAAGAATTTGACAAAAGAGCAGACCCAACTGGAAAAGAATATTACTGGCTTACAGGCAAGTTTATTAACGAAGACAAGGGCGAAGACACCGACGAGTGGGCACTCGAAAACGGCTATGTAAGCGTTGTGCCGGTCCACTTTGACATGACAGCACATCACAGCATACAGAAATTAAATACATGGGATTTTTAACAAAAAAACTGCGTTGGGGGCTACTGCTGGGGTTAGGGTTGCCTTTGTTTTTGCTTGGTGTTGCAGTGCTCAATCTAGATTTTGAACTTACGGAAGTAGATAAATTTGCGGGTATCGCAACACTTTGTGCGCTCCCCAATCTGCTGTTATTTTTTGGATCGCTTCGAAAAAACGAAGAGACCTTTGCCTACGGAGTTCTTGCTAGCTCCATCTTGTGGGCATTGTTTACCTTTGGACTAAAGCTTTTTGGATGAAGTACTACATCATTGCCGGGGAAGCATCTGGTGATTTACATGCTGCCAACCTAATAAAATCGCTTAAGCAAGAAAATGCCAATACAAGCATTCGTGCTTGGGGAGGCGATCGTATGAAAGCCCAAGGGGCAACTATCGTCAAGCATTACCGGGACTTGGCTTTTATGGGTTTTTGGGAAGTCGCCAAAAACATCCGAACCATTTTCAAAAACATACGCTTTTGTAAAGAAGATATTTTGGCATTTCAACCCAATGCTATTATTCTTATCGACTATCCTGGGTTTAACCTCCGCATTGCCAAATGGGCAAAGGCTCAAAAAATACCTGTGCACTATTACATCAGCCCACAAGTTTGGGCATGGAAAGAAAACAGGGTAACGCTTATGAAAAAGGTAATTGACTATCTGTATGTCATCCTTCCTTTTGAAAAGACCTTTTTTGAAGACAAGCACCAACTGGCTGTTGATTTTGTGGGGCATCCATTGTTGGACGAAATTGCGCAATTTGACGCAGGAAGTGCCGAGGCCTTCAGGGCAACACACAAACTCCCAAAAAACAAGCCCATAGTGGCTTTACTTCCTGGAAGCAGAGCGCAAGAAGTAAGTAAAATGGTGCGTATTATGTCAAATACAGCCAAAAACTTCCCAGATTATTGTTTTGTAATAGGAGCAGCACTGCACCTAGACGAAGTGCTCTTCGAAAACCTAGGGCTGCACATTGTCAAAAATGACACTTACAAATTATTGTCGCATGCCCACGCAGCTTTGATTACCAGCGGAACAGCCACCTTAGAAACGGCATTGTTTGAGATACCGCAAATCGTGTGCTACAAAACCAGTGCTTTGAGCTATGCCATTGGAAAACAAGTCGTAAAACTACCTTACATCTCACTTGTCAATTTAATTTTGGACCAGATGGCTGTACCCGAACGCTTGCAGCGCAATTGCAACGCAAAGCAGTTGTCAATAGACCTATCCAAAATTTTGAATGGACCCGCACGAACAGCCCAGCGTGAGGCCTACAAGCTGCTTAAAACAAAACTGGGCGGCACTGGCGCGAGTGATCAAACTGCCAGACTAATTTCACAACGAACACATGCGTAAGCTAGTTGTCTTGCTATTGACGTTGAGTGTGGCTTCATGTGGAAGCCTAAAGAAAGGCAGTAAAATGAAACCCAGAGACGGGGTTGTTTACTACGCCAAAAGATATTTAGGCACTCCTTATGCTTTGGGTGGAAATACCAAAAGTGGGATTGATTGCTCGGGACTTATTTACAATGCCTACAGCCAACAGGGCGTTAGCATACCCAGAACAGTTGATGCCTTGCGTAAAAAAGGCAAGCGCATTTCTGTTGACCGAGCCAAAAAAGGGGATCTTATATTTTTTAGGACCTCCAGAAAACGCAGGCTTACCCATGCTGGTATTGTGGTAGGCACAAAACGTGGGATTCCCCAATTCATTCACGCCTCCTCTTCACGAGGAGTTATCATTTCAACACTCGATAATACGTATTGGAAAAAAGCCTACGCCCAAACCCGTAGGTTGCTTAAAAAATAAACTATTGCGTACTTTGTAGTATGCCTCATTCAAGTACACCCATTGCGCTCATCGGATCTGCCTTTGGCTTGGGGATACTTTTGCAAGAATATGTTTAGCCTGATTTCGGCTATATATGCCTTATTGGCTTTGGCTTAGCACTTATTGTTAGCCACACAAAACGCTGGTATTTTCCTTACGTGATAAGTTTGTTTTGTTGCTTTTTGGTATTGGGCAGCATGAGGCTAAACCCAGTATTGTCAAAACCAAATACAACAGAGACAGTCCATGAGCTTGTTGTGACAAAAGCAGCAAATACCAACACATTTGGACATCAATATATTGCAGTAACGACAAAGAAGGAACGTGTCCTCCTTCAGACCAACCTTTCACAGCGCCTTACCGTTGGCGATCGGCTGTTGGTACAAGCTAAACTGACACCTATTCAAGCGCCCAGGAACCCCATGGATTTTGATTTTAAAACCTATATGCTGCGAAAGGGCGTGGTAAGGAAAATCAGCTTAGATAAAAAACCATTTGTTGCCTTGGCGCCAAAAAATAGCTTGAAGCGTTGGGCGTATAAACTGCAACAACAACTGATAGCACAGCTAAAACAAACCCCGCTTAACCAAAACAACAAGGCATTGGTAATGGCATTGGTACTTGGGCATAAGGCCGAATTATGGGAGGAGCGATTAGCACAATACCAAAGGGCTGGCGCCATGCACCTTTTAGCCATTTCTGGACTTCATATTGGTATTGTTTTTATGCTATTGCGATTTTTTGTGAGGCCGTTAAAGCGTTTAAGGTACGGTAAAGTACTCGCGACATTGATTCCGGTGCTATTGCTTCGGTGCTTTGTCCTTATCACAGGCGGATCCGCACCTGTAACAAGAGCGGTAACCATGTTTACGTTTTTGCAACTAGGTCTTGCCATGGCGCGAAAAAATGCCGGTTTTCAAGGGGTTTGGGTAAGTTTTGTCCTGCTGCTATTTGTAAATCCGCGTTTTATATTTGATGTAGGGTTTCAATTGAGCTATGCGGCTGTTTTTGGCATTGTTTGGATGATGCCACACTGGCAACGCTTATTTCTAAAGCAACACAGAACTGTTCGTTACCTCGCCGAACTTTTTGGAGTAGGCATTATTGCCCAACTCGCCATTTTACCCTTAAGCCTTTACTACTTCAACCAATTTCCACTCCTTTTTTGGGTTAGCAATTTGGTGCTTGTGCCCCTACTGGGCCTTATCATCACGCTGGCAATTGCCGCTGTTGTTTTTAGTTTCTTTCCATCGGCCTATCCAGCATATGAGTTCGCTAACCACATATTTGATGCCTATCAAAATACCGTTGCGTGGATTGCGCAATGGGAACGCTTTTTTATTGAAAGCATCCCTTTCAGATCAGTAGACGCTGTGCTTTTGGGCATGGCTGTTGTTTGCCTATTTGTTTTGCTGTCTCGTCCTGCACACAAAAAGATGTTGCTATTGGGTATGGTGTCTGTATTTTTTCACTCAAACCTCTTTGTGCAATGGAAATCGCCACCTAAAGGCCTTATTGGGCATGTATATAAAAACAGCTTGCTGCTTACGACCGAAAATCGAATAGGCGTGGCACATTACAACAAAAAAACTCAAAAAATAGTGCAATTGGCGTCGCGGTTTCAATTAGACAATCGCCTTGACAGCATGCATTATCAACAGCTACATAACAGCTATGAAGATTTACTTGTAATTGATAGCCTGGGTATTTACTAGGGTGTTCAACCACATAAAATAATCCTTTTGCGTCAAAATCCGAGCATTCATCTTGATGACATAATTGAACAGTTGAAGCCAGAAATAATTATTGCTGACGGAAGCAATTACCCTTCATTTGTGGCGCGCTGGAAAGCTACTTGCGAAGCAAAAAATACAGCATTTCACAGCACTGCTACAGAGGGTGGTTATCCCTTAAACTGACCTTTGAAATTTTTTATATAAGCTGTAAAGTCATCTTGAGACTTGATAGACTCGTACTCTTTGAGATGCACCAATTTTAAGTAAATTTCTATTTGGGCTGGATTTAAATATCCAACTACGGGGGTGATATAATTTCCCGTATCGTCGAAAAATACTAGGGTTGGATAACCGGATACGCCTAAGTATCGCGTGAGACTATGTGCGCTGTTACGGCTCTTCGCTCGCTGGGGATCATAATTTGGATTGTCATAGGCTTTGCCTTCAAAACGTACCACTTCATTGCCTTCAGCATTGAATTTTACGGGGTAAAAGTTGGCGTTTAGGTAGTCGCTAACGTCTTTATTGCCAAAGGTGTTTTTATCCAATAACTTACAAGGACCACACCAAACGGTGTAGGCATCCACCATAATGGGTTTTGGGTCTAC
>ERZ802822.2549-NODE-2549-length-10073-cov-5.092037_pt1 | contig 10073 bp, 9 predicted proteins | sample MGYA00345649_ERZ802822 | MGnify/ENA primary metagenome ERZ802822 (study PRJEB30503, sample SAMEA104212359) | marine metagenome | biome: Westerlies Biome; feature: [SRF] surface water layer (ENVO:00010504) within the epipelagic zone...; material: water... | reverse complement strand
TATCTGTCAACACACCACAGCAACTAGTCGCTGTGGCGAACGCTCTCCAAACAGTTCAGAGATAATTGATTACTGTTCTTGTGACTGTGAAATCCGTCTTGCCCGGCAGAGAGTGACAATCCTTGAACATACTCCCCAATACCTTAAAAGAGTATGGAAGTAACTCACTCCTTCTCTTCTTACAGCTCCGAGATCACTCATGAATGATTTAAAGATTTTTAGCGGGCTGGCGAACCCTTCTTTAACTCAGGACATCTGCCGCTATCTCAATCTCCCTATGGGCAAGATGTCGATCGGTCGTTTTCCGGATAGAGAGATCTCGTGCAAAATTGATGAGGATGTTCGAGGACGAGACATTTTTATCGTTCAGCCTACATGCCCGCCAGTTGACGAATATCTCATGGAACTGTTGGTCATGATCGATAGTTTCAAGCGGGCAAGTTCGTACAGAATTACAGCAGTGATTCCATATTTTGGCTATGCAAGGCAGGACCGAAAAGACGCCGGCAGAGTCCCCATTACTGCCAAGCTTGTCGCCAACTTGATTACCCGTGCGGGTGCGGATCGCGTGCTTGCAATGGATCTTCATGCTGCTCAGATTCAGGGATTTTTCGATGTCCCTGTGGACCACCTGTACGCCGCACCTGTACTCAACAACCACTTGCAATCAATCGATTTACCAGCTGATGATTTGATAGTTGTCAGTCCTGACGTCGGTGGAATCAAGCGGGCAGTTGGCCATGGTCAAAGGCTCAATGCTCCTCTGGCGATTGTTGACAAAAGGCGGGTGAGTGCTGACACGACAACAAGTGCAAATATCATTGGTGCAAGTGTCGAAGGAAAAGTCGCCCTCATGTTCGATGACATGATCAGCACAGCCGGATCTATCTGCTCAGCAGCCGAAGTACTTCATAATCATGGTGCCAAACAGATTTTTGCAGCGGCAACCCACGGACTCCTGGTCGGACCGGCTGTCGAAAGATTGCAGGCGGCCCCCCTGTCTGGAATCATCGTGACTGACTCAATACCGCTTGCACAAGAGAAAAATCTGCCAAATATTACGGTTCTCTCTGTTGCCAGTTTGCTTGGGCAGGCAATAAAGCGAATTCATCGGAATGAGTCGGTCAGCATGATGTTTCAATAATTGAGTATTCGGGCCGTACTTGAGCGTGCCCGGTTGCGAAAAGATCGAGAAATGGCACAATATCAGGCCCAATTAAGGAGTTCCTGATGAGCGATCTACTCGAAGTCACAGCCCGTAGCGTTACGGGTACACAAGCCTGCCAAAAACTACGCCAAGAGGGCCATGTTCCCGCTGTTTTATACGGACATGGGGAAACATGTGTTGATTTATCAGTCCGACGCGATGCCGTCGAGGCAATGGTCCGTCATGGCAGCAAAACCGTCGAGTTAACTGGAGCTGTGAAATCACCTGCTCTTGTTCGTGAACTTCAGTGGAATGCATACGGTACGATTCCCCTGCATATTGATTTTTTACGGATTGATCCGTCGGAAAAAATCAATGTTGTGGTTCCTATTGAGTTACGTGGGGAATGTCCAGGAGCAAAAGCAGGAGGGAAGTTCAAACAGGTTCTCAGAGAAATCGATGTTGAATGTACGGCTCAGACCATGCCCGAAGTTGCCGTTGCTCATGTTGCTCATCTCGAGGCCGGAAATGTTCTCAAGGTAAAACATCTTGAACTCCCCCAAGGGGCTCATGCAACGGCAGACGACGAAGCCGTTGTAGCCTCATGCCTTCTTTCCGACCAAAAGCTTGAAGACGCCACAGACATTGGAACAAAAGCAACAGAGTCAAACGATGAATAACAGAGACTCGGTGTTGCGTGAACAATTGTATTTTAGACGACATGTACTCCCAACGGTGATGCTCTGTGAAATTGTTGGTTGGTTTAGGTAATCCCGGACGGAAATATGAAGGCACTCGACACAATGTCGGATTCGACGTACTCGACGTATTGGCAGGTCGCGGGGGAAACCCAAGCCGCCGGCAACAATTCCAAGGAGAGACGTCCCAGACGACCATTCGCGGGACTCAGGCATTATTACTCTGGCCACTTACATGGATGAATTTAAGCGGAGGCAGCGTGCTCGCCGCTCGTGATTTTTACAAACTAGACCTAACGGACATTCTTGTGATCTGTGATGACTTCCAACTGCCGCTCAAAACTATTCGGATGCGACCGAGTGGATCTGCGGGCGGCCAGAAGGGCCTAGCGGACACTATCACACGTCTTTCAAGCACAACGATACCAAGGCTCCGAGTGGGCATCGGACCAGTTCCAAAACAGCAGGATCCACCTTCCTTTGTACTCGGGAAATTTTCCAAGTATGAACAGGGAGACCTCGACGAGACAATTCAACGGGCTGCCAATGCTGCCGAATCTTGGGTAACTATTGGGATAGAAGCCTCCATGAATCGGTACAACTGACAAACAGCACTACACAAAAAAGACTTTTTTAAAAATAAAACGGAAGGACAATTTAAAATGACTGTTTACGAAGGGATGTTTATCCTGGATTCGACGAAGTATTCTCGTGACCCCGACACTGTTACAGGCCAACTCAACGACCTAGTGACCGAGCACGGGGGAACGGTTCTTGTGTCTCAACTCTGGCACGAAAGAAAACTCGCTTATCCGATCAATGGTCAGCGTAAGGGCTCTTATTGGCTCATTTATTTCAGCATAGATGGACCAAATCTTGCTGCTTTTGAACGACAATGTGAATTAAACGAAAATGTGTTGCGACGACTGATTTTGAAAATCGACTCCCGTTTGGCCGAGCCACTTATCCAGCATGCACAAGCCGGGAACAGCAGCACGAAACCAGCACAAACAACTGCCGGCAAATAAGTCACCATGAAGGAGCACCTGCTGCAGGGCTTGACGGAAACTGAACATCTGTTCATTATCAGGGGTGTCTTCGGCATCGGGTGAGATATGTCGTTGCACGTACTGATTATTTTGCGGACAAAGAAAAAAGGGAGATCGCCATGGCGAGTAGCATGAACCGGGTATTTCTCATGGGAAACGTAACCCGTGACCCAGAGCTTCGGTATATTTCAAACGGTTCAGCAGTCACTGAAATCGGTCTTGCGATCAATGATCGGCGTAAATCTTCATCTGGCGAGTGGGTTGAAGAAACGACATTTGTTGACATTACGCTATGGGGCCGTACTGCTGAGATTGCGGGCGAATACGTCACGAAGGGAGCACCACTTCTAGTCGAGGGACGATTGAAACTCGATATGTGGGAAAAAGACGGAAAGAAAAACTCAAAGCTCCGTGTTGTTGGCGATCGGATGCATCTCATTGGATCACGCGGAGGCAATCGTTCAGAGGGAAGTCAAGCAGGTGGCCGTAATCAAGGAAATCAAAACAGCAACAGCCCAAACGAGAAGGATCAGTCGGGAGGGTATGATGCAGGAGGCGGTTTTGGTGCTGCCAGTGCCGCAGGCGGAACCGAAGACGACATTCCTTTCTAAACCCTTTTCGGACAACCCACAAATCACTTAACAATTTAATTTACGAAGGATCTACATATGGCCACCACGACAACCAAAAAACCCAGACATCAACGGCATAAACGTCTTCCCAAAGGGGAACGAGGAGGAATTGAACTGCTTCTTATCCAGAATGTCGAACACCTTGGCAAACAGGGTGAAGTGGTCGAAGTACGTCCTGGATATGCGAGCAACTACCTGTTACCTCAAGGACTTGCAACGGTCGCCACCGAACACCACAAAAGAATGGTTGAAAAACACAAGGCAAAACTGGCAACCATTGCCCGTGAAAGACTTGCTGGGCTTCGTGGATTGCTCGAAGAATTAGTCCGGACAAGTGTCACCATTGAGTCAAATGCGAATGATGAAGGTCATCTGTACGGATCAGTTGGAGCACCGGAGATTTCACGATCCCTTAAACAGCAGGACCTTGTTGTTCCTCCAGATCAAATTATTTTGCAGGGTCCACTCAAAGAGGTTGGGCTGTATACGGTCAAAGTGCGCCTTGCGAGTGAAGTCGAGGGTGATCTCAAGGTTTGGGTTGTACCAGCGAGTAGTGAGGAAAAATAAGTCGGTATCAGGCCCGGCAGAGACTCCGTGTTCGAATGCATGTCTCGATGAATGGGTCTGCAGCACCTCTGCTACCAAATTGCCTGCAACTGAGATGTCCAGAGAATACAAGCCAGACTGAACGAGCAGAAACTGCAGTGTTTTATCACACTAAAAAGTCTCAAATGGAATAGAGGACTTCTGAATGGGCGATTCTCGGGGAAATGCGACACAGTCCGTTCAGAATATGGCCGGACCAAAAAAAACCGGCCGAAATGGCCAGCGTTTCAAAAAACAACAGCCTGGCCAAGACGAGCAGAACGTCGCCCAAATTGGCAGACTTGGTCGACCGGGAAACATTGAAGCCGAAAAAAACGTCCTCGGTAGCATACTTCTCAAGCCTGATGTCTGTGATGACGTCGCGTTGTCTGTACGGTCGGAAGATTTTTCCGACGAAGCGCATCAAACAATTTTTCGCCATCTTCTTGACCTGCATGACGGCGGCAAGCGCATTGATGCGACAATATTATTGGAACGATTACGGACAAAGGGCGATCTTGATGCGGTTGGAGGAGCTGCTGCAATTGCAGAACTCATTAGCTCGGTCCCCCATGCAGCTCACGCCTCGCACTATGCAAATATCATCCGCGACAAGTCAATGCTCCGGTCACTTATTGATGCAAGTACCGACATTCTTCGGGATGCGTATGATGCGTATGATGAGCCACGAGAACTCCTTTCGCAGGCTGAAGAAAAGATTTTCTCGATACTCGAACAGCGCAGCTCAGCTGAAGCGAAGCCTATCCAGGCTGTTCTTGAAGACGTGATGGTGCGTATGGACGCTCGTATGAAACACGAGCATGCCCTTGGTGGCGTCGAAACCGGCTTCACTGATCTCGACACTCTCTGCGGAGGACTGCACAACTCTGAGCTCATTATATTGGCTGCTCGACCCAGTATGGGAAAAACTGCGCTTGCCATGAACATTGCTGAGCATATTTCAATCAATAGCCACCAGCCTGTTTTGTTCGTAAGCCTTGAAATGGCAAGTCTCGAACTGGCAGATCGACTTCTCTGCTCCGCTGCACAGGTAAATGGACATCGACTGCGTAATGGAACTATTTCGCAGGAAGACAGGCGCCGCCTTGTACAAAAATCCTCAGAAATAAGTTCTGCACCGCTGTACATTGATGATACGCCTGGCCGAACCCTGACAGAAATTGCTGCTGTAGCCCGTCGACTCAAGCGAAAGCAAGGGCTTTCAATCATTGTCATTGACTATTTACAGCTCATCGAACCAGACAATCCACGGGACCCACGTCAAGAACAAGTGGCGCGTATCGCAAGACGATTAAAGACCATGTCTCGAGAACTTGATATTCCAATTCTCTGCCTTGCTCAGTTAAATCGACAGGCTGAAGTATCACGAGATAACCGACCAAGGTTAAATCACCTGCGCGAATCTGGTGCGATTGAGCAGGACGCTGATGTTGTCATGTTTGTTCACCGAGAAGAGTATTATCAGACAACTGATGAAGACCGTGAACGCGTAAAGGGTGAAGCTGAAATAATTGTGGCCAAACAACGAAATGGCCCAATTGGTGACATAAAACTTCTTTGGCAACACGACTACACACGATTCGTAAACCTTGAGCACCGTCCCTATGATGAGTTTGAACAATTCTCTGACTTCTAGGATCTTTTGATTCAATCCTGTTGAACTGTTTCATCTACGTCACGCCGTACCACCAAACAAGAACGTATCCAAGATCACGAGATCTACTGTGGTCTATTTTGTACATTTTTGATTCATCACAGACCACGGCCCTTCATACCAAACCAAAGATAGTAGTACGGAGCACGAAGTGTTGAGCCGTGTTTCATCAGACTCACCAGCCAGCTGCTCTTGGTCCCTTATCCTCGAAGAGCTGCACCGACATGGTCCTGGCAGGAACGTACCATCGCTTCGACAAAAGAGTTGGCCTGTTCAGCAGACAGCGTTTCCTTGGAACTCCTAAGTCGTATTGATACAACCACACTTTTCTTACCCTCTCCAAGACGATCAGCATCCCGCCAGATTTCACCAAGGCGGACACTTTCTAATGCATCGCATTGCGTTGATTCAATCGCCGCACGAATTGACGCCCATGAAATTGCTTCATCCACTACAAGATTCATGTCACGATCAATTGATGGAAAACTGCTCGGAGCCAAAAGTTTTGGTTCGTACTTCGTAGTGAACTCAAGTCCATCAAGCCGGAGTTCGATACCAACTGACTTTCTATCGCACCCACACATTTTCATAATGTCTTCTGAAAACTCACCAATTACTTCTGCACTTGAAACTATTTCACCTTCTGATTTTATGATCTTTGTTATTACGCCATCTGACTGAGCTAAAACTTCTAAAACTACTTTATCTGTTTCGATTTCTGCAATAACATCATCTTGATTTACAGATTCACCCTCTTTCTTTAACCAATTTGCAACTGTTCCGTCAGCAACAGATTCAGGAAAAGTTGGTGATTTTATTTCTATACTCATTTACCGATTGCCTCTTTAAGTAATTCTTCTTGTTGTTGAAGGTGAAGTTTCATCAACCCAACTGCAGGAGCTGCTGCTGGTGGTCGACTAACTAAACTCACTTCATCTCCTTTATTAAATCTATCTAATACTCTTTGAATTCTGTGTCTGTGACTAAACCAAGCACCTTGATTAAGAGGTTCTTCTTGACACCAAATAAATTCTTGTACATTTTCGTACTTTGTTAATATTTCTTCAAGGTCATCATAGGGAAAAGGATACAATTGTTCTATTCTTACGATTGCAATATCTTTAAAATCTTTTTTATTGCGCATTTTCATAAGATCATAATAGACTTTTCCAGAACACATAATTAATCTTTTTACATCATTTTTATTTTCTAGATTGTCATCTATTACACAGGAAAAATTACCGCATGTTAATTCATCCACATGTGAAATTGCATCTGGGTTTCTTAATAAACTTTTTGGTGAAATAACTATTAAAGGAGTTCTCATTTTTCTAATAGCCTGTCTTCGAAGTAAATGAAAAATTTGTTTTGGTGTACTAGGAACACAAACTTGAATATTTTCTGATGCACAAAGCTGTAAAAATCTTTCTATTCTTGCACTACTATGCTCCGGACCTTGTCCTTCATAACCATGAGGTAGAAGCATTACCAACCCAGAAAGTCTTTCCCATTTGTGTTGAGCAGATACTATAAATTGATCAATAACTACTTGAGCACCATTTGCAAAATCACCAAATTGTGCCTCCCAAATAGCCAGACCAGTTGGCCAGGTTGCAGAATATCCATATTCAAAACCTAAAACAGCCTCCTCTGATAATAAAGAATCATATATATCAAATCGGGTATTATTTTTTTCTGCAATTTCTGAGAGTGGAATGAATCCCATTCCAGATTTAGAATCGAATACGCATGCATGTCTATGAGAAAAGGTTCCCCTTCTGACATCTTGACCAGTAATTCTTATTGGATAGCCTTCATTTAATAAAGTTGCATAAGCCATACTCTCAGCATATCCCCAATTTATAGGTATATCTTCGTTTGTCATTTTTATTCTATCTTCAAAAATTTTTGCTGCCTGTGAGCCAAGGTTAAAAGATTTAGGAATTAAACAGATATCATGACCGAGTTTCTTAAATTGTTTTTTATCAAAACTAGTGTCTACTTTTGGCCACCATTTAGTATCCATGTATGGATCCCAATCAAACCATAAGCTGTTATTTGGTTTTTCTGCTAGATTTTTAGCAACAGTTTTTCCACCTTCAAGTGATTTTCTATAATTTGTCTTTGTTGATTTAATTTTTTCATTAGTAAGAACTTTTTTTGATAAAAGAACTTCTTCATACTGTTTTAACACACTAGGGTGTTCTGATATTTTTTTATACATTAAAGGCTGCGTGGCAGATGGATCATCAGCCTCATTATGTCCTCTTCTTCTATAACAGAATAAATCAATAATGATATCTTTTTTAAACTTATCTCTATATTTACATGCAATTTTTGCAGCATTAACAACCATTTCAGGGTCATCACCATTAACATGTATAACTGGAGCTTGAATTATTTTTGCTACATCAGAAGAATAGTCAGTTGACCTTGAGTCATTTATATTACTGGTTGTAAATCCTATTTGATTATTAACTATTATGTGGATAGATCCTCCAACATAGAAACCTCTGGTTTGGGACATCTGCAGCGATTCCATTACAACACCTTGTCCAGAAAACGAGGCATCACCATGTAACAATACAGGTATAACTTTTGATCTGTTTGTATCCTTAATTCTGTCTTGTCTAGCTCTCACAGAACCAATCACCACCGGATCAACAATCTCTAAATGTGATGGATTATTAAAAAGTGAAACATGGACTTCACCTCCTGGAGTATTTAAATTAGATGAAAAACCTAGATGGTATTTCACATCACCTGTGTTAGCACCTTCTAATGTAGAATCTTCATCAAAAGCAGCAAACAATTCGGATGGAAGTTTGCCCAAAACATTAACAAGAAGATTTAATCTTCCTCTATGAGCCATACCAAAACAAATCTGATTAGCGCCTAATGAGCCACAATTCTGAATTACACTTTCTACTAATGGAACTAATGACTCTGCACCATCTATTCCAAAACGTTTCATTCCTGGATATTTTGCTGATAAATATTTAGCCAAGCCTTCTGCAGAATTTAATCTTTCATAAATATTAAACTTTTCATCATCATTAAAACTATAATCCTGAAGTTTTGATTCAAATTTTTTTTGGAACCACCTTCTTTCTTTAGATTCCATAATATGGTTGCATTCAATGCCGATATTTCCACAATATATGTCTTCAAGTCTTTTAATTATTTCTCTTAAAGGCAGCTTGTCTGTGCCTGTGTTAAATGTATCAGTATAAAACTCTTCATCAAGATCTTTTTCAGAAAAATCATGAAATTCGATATTTAAGTCCTCAACTACTCGCCTTTCCATCATTCCTAGTGGATCTAGCTTTGCTTTTAGGTGACCTCTGTTTCTGTAAGACTGAATTAGTCTTACAACTTTTCCTTGCCTCTCATCAACAGAAACTTTTGAAACAGAATTACTTCTAGAAATATTCTTGAATTCTTTAATTATTTCTTGATGAGAAATTTCTCCATCAGATTTTGGATGATCTGGAAGATTTGTAAAAAAATCTAACCATTCTTTAGATAAATCTTCTGGATTATTTATGAAGGATTCGTAAAGACTTTCAAGGTAGGCAGCATGTCCTGCAGAAACGTGGGAGCTCCCCCAAAGCTCTTTCATTGTTAGTCTCATTTATTGCCTTTTTTTATACTCCGTCAGAGACAATTATATCCTTTTTATTTTTATGTAACATTGATTTTATTTCGCCAATTGCTTTATTTGGATTGAGTCCTTTTGGACATACGCTTACACAATTCATAATTCCATGACATCTATAAACGCTAAATGGGTCTGATAAAGATTCTAGCCTTTCTTGTGTTTTTAGATCTCGAGAGTCTGCTAAAAATCTGTATGCTTGAAGTAATGCCGCAGGGCCTACAAATTTGTCTGGATTCCACCAAAAAGAGGGACAACTTGTTGAACAGCATGCACATAATATACATTCATAAAGCCCATCTAATTTATCTCTTTCTTCAGGAGATTGAAGTCTTTCTTGTTCTGGGGCAGACGTTTCGTTTTGTAAAAAGGGTTTAATCTTTTCATATTGAGCATAGAATTCTGTCATATCAACAACTAAATCTCTTATAACAGGCAATCCTGGGAGTGGTCTTAACTCTATTTTATTTCTTTTTATCACTGATGAAATAGGCGTGATGCATGCTAATCCATTTTTTCCATTAATATTCATCCCGTCAGAACCACAAACACCCTCTCTACATGATCTTCTGTATGAGATAGATTGATCATCTTCTTTTAATATATGAAGTAAATCTAAGACCATGATA
>ERZ802822.2548-NODE-2548-length-10075-cov-6.572214_pt1 | contig 10075 bp, 6 predicted proteins | sample MGYA00345649_ERZ802822 | MGnify/ENA primary metagenome ERZ802822 (study PRJEB30503, sample SAMEA104212359) | marine metagenome | biome: Westerlies Biome; feature: [SRF] surface water layer (ENVO:00010504) within the epipelagic zone...; material: water... | reverse complement strand
TAAAATCTCATTAACTTTCTGCGGATTAGCCTTACCTTTGGTTTCCTTCATGATTTGACCAACAAAGTAACCCAGTAATTGACTCTTTCCGTCTAAGTAATCTTTAACTTGGGATGGATTATTTTCAATTACTTGATTAACAATATTCTCAATCTCACTGTCATCAGTAATTTGCACTAAACCTTTTCTTTCAATGATTTCTTCAGCACTGCCCTCGCCTTTCCACATGGCATCAAATACTTCTTTAGCAATTTTCCCAGAACTAGTCTCATCCGCGATTTTGTTTAAAAGACCAGCTAAGTCAGATGCTGATATCTTGGAATCAACAATATCTAGATCATCCTTATTAAGAGCCGCTGTATAATCACCAATTATCCAGTTAGCCACTATTTGAGAATCAATTTCAGTTAATTTTTTAACCTCTTCATAAAAATCCGCCAGCTGCTTGCTTGATGTTAGAACTTCAGCATCAGTTGATTTGAGTTTATATGACTCGATAAATCGTTCCTTTTTTATAGATGGTAACTCAGGTAGAGAATCTTTGATTTCATTTATAAAATCTTTATCGATTATCACAGGCAATAAATCTGGATCAGGGAAATATCGGTAATCGTTTGCCTCTTCTTTACTTCGCATGGGTCTGGTTTCATCTAAATCAGAATCATATAAACGAGTTTCTTGAACGATTTCACCGCCATCTTCTATTACTTCAATTTGGCGCATCACCTCATGCTGAATGGCTTTTTCAACAAACTTAAATGAATTTAAGTTCTTTAATTCCGTTCGTGTGCCCAATTTATCTTGTGAAAAGGGTTTAATACTGACATTAGCATCACATCGAAAAGATCCCTCTTGCATATTCCCATCACAAATCCCCAAATACCTTACAATTGAGTGAATCTTTTTCATGTAGGCAACTGCCTCGCTGGCTGAACTGATATCTGGTTCCGAAACAATCTCTAAGAGCGGTGTTCCAGCCCTATTTAGATCAATCCCCGAAGAATCATCAAAACCTTCATGAATCGATTTTCCTGCATCCTCTTCTAGATGGGCTCTGGTGATACCTATAATTCTTTCTTCGCCATCATTATTTAATATACTCATTTGCCCACCGACCACTATTGGTAGGTCAAGCTGGCTGATTTGATACCCTTTTGGTAAGTCTGGATAAAAGTAATTTTTTCGAGCAAATATGGATCGAGTAGAAATCTCAGCACCAACAGCCAAACCAAACCGAATTGCCATTTCAATGGCCTTCTGATTTAAAACGGGCAATGTTCCTGGATAGCCTAAATCAACTAAACAAGCTTGCGTATTGGGCTCGCCGCCATACGAACATGATGCACCTGAAAAGATCTTACTTTTTGCGGCTAATTGAGCATGTATCTCAAGACCAATTACTACTTCCCATTGCGAGCTCATTTAAATTGCTCCGGGGTTTGTTTATGCCAATCGGTTAACTGCTGAAATTGATGGCCACACTGAAATAATGATTCTTCTCCAAAATGCTTACCCACTAATTGCAAGCCAACGGGTAGATCATTAACAAATCCACACGGAACAGACATTGCAGGAAAGCCACCAAGATTGGCTCCAATAGTAAAAATGTCATTCAAATACATTTCAATTGGATCATCCATTTTAGCGCCTAACTCAAATGCGGGTGATGGCGTTGTTGGACCAGCAATAACATCTACTTTTTCAAACGCATTTTTGAAATCCAGTTCGTCTTTGTACTTACATATTCTATGCTCTCTGAGGGCAGTGTTTTGAGTAGCAATGTGACGACTGGCAAGCAGTGCATGCTCCACAGCGCTCTCGGAAATGGGACAGAAACGGGCGACGACACATTTGGAAATTAAGCACCCTTTTTTGGTTATTTTACCCAATTTAGTTTTTTCGTTTTTCATTTTATTAATATTTCTTTATAGTATTTAGTAAATAAATTGTAATAATATTACTATAATGAGTACATATATACAATTTTATTTCAGAAAATAATTTAATTATAGAATATAATAAATTTTAGTGAGTTAGACGTTGAAAAAGTCAACAAAAATCGATGCTTGGGTAATAAGCGATGGAACAAAAGGAATGGAAAATCAGTCCCTAGCACTTGCCAAATTATTGAATATAAATTTTGAATTAGTTAAATATAATCCACCTTATTTTTTAAAAAAGTTTCCATTAATCAGAAAATTATTTATTTCTTCTGTTAAAGACCATTTACTGAAAAATAAATCTCCACCTTCTTTTATAATTACAACCGGCAAAAGAATGGCTGGAGTTTCAATTGCTTTAAAATTTATTCTGAAAGATAAAGTTAAAAATATTCATATTCAAAACCCAAAATTACCTTTTGAATATTTTGATTTATTACTTATTCCAGAACACGACAACATAACTGCCAAAAATGTTATACAAACAAAAGGGGCACTTACTTTCTTTAATTTTAATGAATTGAATAAATTTCAAGAAAGAGAAATAAATCTGATCAAAAGAAGTAAAAAAAATCTTGTTCTTTTAATGATTGGCGGGAATAGTAAAAGATATAAACCAAAGAATTTTGATTATTATCATTTAAGCATGAAAGTACTTGAAGCGACAAAAAATCTTAACTGTAAGTTACTTGTTTTGCTTTCTAGACGTACACCTTTAAAGGCTGCTAAAATTTTAAATTATTCATTTATAAAACATGATGAAAATTTTCAAATAGTAACTTCATCTGAACAAAACCCTTATCCAGAAATTTTGCGAATAGCTGATTATATTATAGTAACCAGCGATAGTGTTAATATGGTTTCAGAAACTGCAACATTACCTATACCTTTATTTGTATCAAAGTTCTCAAAAGAAACTGGTAAAATTTCTAATTTCTTAAAAAATCTTGAAGACCTAGGAATTTTGAAAACATTTGAAGGACAATTATTTCATTATAACAAAAACACACTTAAAACAAATCAGGAAACCATTCTAAAAGTTAACGAGCTTTTGGGACTCTAATGAGTTACCTAATTTTCTGACTTTACTAATTTTTTTCTCTAATAATTTCCAATTATCATTTTTATTAATTTCCTCCCATATTTGCTCCACTTCATCTATGAGCATATTTTCTCTATTATTATTTATTAATTTTCTTTTTTCTAAAGCTCCTTTAGATGATTGACTGTCTTTAAGAATATCTGTAATTTTCAAAAATCCTTCAACCTTGTATTTATTTCCATAATTAGTCTTCAAACAGTCTATTACTGCTTCTTTACCACCGAAGAAATCATAGAAAAAGGATGCAAATTCTATTTTATGTTTTTCACTTTCGTTTAACAAAACATTCATAATCTCACTTAGGCTTTTAGCATCTATATCCTGTATTCCAATTCTCCAACAAAAATGTCTTTTAAGAGATAAGTGAAAAGTTGTGGAAAATTCGTTTAATATTTCAATAATTCTTTTTTCATTAATTAACTTATTGAAACTTTTACCTAACTGAGTTAAAGCCCACAATGCTGCTTCTGGCTGCCTGCCAAATGAATACCTGCCATTATAATCAAAATAAGCCGCAGTAAAATTTTGATTTGCATATTGTATAAATCTCCATGGACCAAAATCAAAAACTTCACCAGTCACATTAAAATTATCCGTATTCAAGACGCCATGTACAAAACCTGAAATTATAATTTTACCCATTGAGTTAGCAATATTTTTTACACACTCTAAAAAAATTGTCTCTATAAAAACATCACGATTACTACTTTTATTAATATGAGTAAAATAGTTATCTCTTAAATAATCTATTAATATTTCGAGATTATCCTGTTGATTTAAATAGGCTAATCTTTGAAAAGTACCAATTCTTATATGACCATTACTTCTTCTGACTAAAACTGCAGATCTAGTCGGAGATGGCTCGTCATTTCTTTGAAGTTTCTCTTCTGTTTCAATTATAGATAAAGTTTGGCTAGTTGCCACACCTAAGGCAGATAAAAACTCTGTAGCTAATAATTCACGAATTGCTCCTTTCAATGTTAGTCTTCCATCCCCTCCTCTACTATATTTTGTCTGTCCAGATCCTTTTGTTCCTAGATCCCATAAGTTTTTATTCTTATCTAAAAACTGTGCTAATAGAAAACCTCTTCCATCGCCCAATTCAGAATTGTAATGTCCAAATTGATGACCATGATATTTTAAAGCCAAGGGACCATGATTTACTCCAGGATATTTAAAAAATTTCCCGAAATAATCTATCCATTCATCATCTGATATGCCATCAAAACCAATTAGTTTAGCAGCCCTATTATTTCTAAATCTTAAAATGTGATTTGGAAATAGCGCTGGTTTAGCAATATCATAAAATGCGTTACCTAAGCTAAAATGATTATTCATAACTTTAGAATTATTTTTCATAAACAGATTTACATACGTTTATCTAAAAAGATTATTCTGCAAATTTTTCTCTAATTTATTATACATGGAAGCAACGTAATCGCCATATCCATTATAAATAACCGTGGGTATCCTTCCATCAACTCCTAATTGTTGCTCAGACTTTTGTGACCATCTAGGATGTGGTATATTTGGATTAACATTAGCCCAAAATCCATATTCTTTAGGTGCAAGTTTTTCCCACAAACCTATAGGTCTTTTATTTACAAAACTAATTTTTACAATTGATTTTATAGATTTAAAACCATATTTCCATGGAAGAATTAAGCGAAATGGAGCACCATTCTGATTAGGTAATTCTTTGCCATAAATACCTGTGGCAATAAAACTTAAATCATTTTTTGCTTCTTCAACAGTTATACCCTCTTGATAAGGCCATGGATACCACTTTTGTTTTTGTCCTGGCGCAATATCTGGGTTAAAAAAAGTTTCAAACTTTACAAATTTAGCATCAGTCTTTGGTTCAACAAGTGATATGATTTTATTAACAGGAAAACCAGCCCAAGGCACAGTCATTGACCATGCTTCCACACATCTAAATCTATAAACTCTTTCTTCAATTCCACCAATTTTTTTTAATAAATCGTTAACATCTATAGTTAATGGTTTATTTACCAATCCATCAATTGTTAATAACCAAGGATCTGTTTTAAGCTGTGCAGCTCTTCTCCAAATATTTTTGCTTGAGCCAAATTCATAAAAGTTTGTATAGGTAGTTGCTAGGCTTTCTTTTGTAAGACCTCTGTCTACTTTGTAGAAATTGTTAGTTATTGGAGGATAAAATGAACTAAATGCTGTAAAAGGAATTAATGACGCACTAGGAACAACTAAGGAGCCTATAGCTAAATTTTTAATAATTTTTCGTCGTGAATTAAAAACACTTTCGCTTGTAATACTGCTTTCTTTTAAATTCCAAACCTTATTTTTTTTAAGAAACACATTCCACTCCACAATTTTTAAGATAAGCTTAATACTGCTTTTTCAATCCTATTCATCGCTTCTTTTAACAAGTCTAAACTTGTTGCATATGAGATTCTAAAGAAAGGTTCTAATCCAAAAGCTACTCCAGGTACGGCTGCTACTTCTGCTGTTTCTAAGAGCCATTCAACAATATCTGTATCATTCTTTAATATTATGCCTTCGTTTGTTTTTTTTCCTACTAAGCCAGAAACATTTGGATAAGCATAAAAGGCTCCTTTAGGTAACAAACAACTTATACCTTGAATATTATTGAGTTTACTTACGACAAAACGTCTCCTCTCATCAAAAGCTTTTAAACAAGGTTTTAAAAAGTCATTACTTCCACTTATTCCTGCCAAAGCAGCATACTGTGAAATGGATGAGGCATTGGAAGTTGACTGTCCTTGAATTTTAATCATCGCTTTGATTAATATTTCAGGACCAACTGCATATCCAATTCGCCAACCCGTCATACAATGACTTTTTGAAACACCATTTACAGTTAACACTCTATCTTTTAAATCAGGAGCAACTTGAGCAAATGTAAAGAATTCAAAATTGTCATAGACTATGTATTCATATATATCATCTGTCATAACATATAAATTTTTATGTTTTCTCACAACGTCAGCAATTTCTTCAAGCTCTTTTCTAGAATAACAAGATCCAGTTGGATTAGACGGACTATTTAATATCAACCACTTGCTTTTTTTAGTTATAACTTGTTCTAATTCTTTAGCTGTAAGTTTAAAGTCTGTTTCTTGAGTACAACTTATAATAACAGGCTTACCTCCAGCTAACAAAGTCATATCAGGATATGATACCCAGTATGGAGCTGGAATTATCACTTCATCATCTTTATTTATAGAACCAACCAGTGCGTTGAATAAAATTTGTTTCCCACCAGTACCTACAATCACGTCATTTATTGAATAACTCAAACCATTATCCTTTTTAAACTTATCAATTATGGCTTGCCTAAGTTCTGGTATACCTTCTACGTTCGTGTACTTTGTATATCCTTTGTGAATTGCATCTATAGCAGCTACCTTTACATGATCTGGTGTATCAAAATCAGGTTCACCAGCCGATAATCCAATAACTTTTTTTCCTTCTCTTTTTAATTGCGCTGCTTTGGCTGTTATGACCATTGTTGCAGAAGGTTTTATTCTATTCAAACTGTCAGAAATAAAAGTCATATTTAAACTCCAAAAAAAGAAACTTAGTTATTATTAAGATCTACTACAAAATATAGTTGTTAAAAATCTTTTTTATTAATTAATAGGTAATTTTTTGATATAAAGCTTTTTATGCCAAATTAATTACGTATTTAATGAAAATGAACAACATTGAAAAATTAAATTATAATATTTCAAATTCTTTGAAATCTAATTTTAATCTAAAATCTGACTTTATTCCTACTGGAGACCAACCACAAGCAATAGACGAGTTAATCTCAGGTGTTAATAATAATGAAAAAGATCAAGTTTTACTTGGTGTTACAGGTTCAGGTAAAACTTTTACTATGGCCCATGTCATTAATTCACTAAATAGACCAGCATTGGTAATGGCTCCTAATAAGACACTTGCAGCGCAACTTTATGGAGAAATGAAAGATTTTTTCCCTGAAAATGCTGTTGAATATTTTGTGTCATACTATGACTATTATCAACCAGAGGCATATGTACCTCGTTCAGACACATATATAGAAAAAGAATCAAGTATTAATGATCAAATTGATAGAATGCGCCATTCTGCAACAAGAGCTTTACTTGAAAGAAAAGACGTTATTATTGTCGCATCGGTATCTTGTATTTATGGTATTGGATCAGTAGAAACATATTCAAAAATGACAATGACTTTAAAAGAAGGACAAGATTTTCCACGACAAAAATTATTAAGACAATTTACTGAACTTCAATACACTAGAAACGATATGTCCTTTGTAAGAGGTACATTTAGAGTAAGAGGAGATATAATAGAGATATTTCCAGCACACCTAGAAACTGTTGCTTGGAGAATAACTTTATTCGGTGATGAAATTGAAAATTTATTTGAGGTAGATGCTTTAACAGGGCAGAAACTGTCAAAATTAAGTTCGATTAAAATTTATGCTAACTCTCATTATGTCACACCAAGACCAACTTTAAATGAAGCTATAAAGTCTATAAAAGAGGAGTTAAAACATCATTTAGATTTCTTATACAAAAGCAATAAATTAGTTGAAGCACAAAGACTTGAGCAACGAACTAATTTTGATCTTGAAATGATGCTTGCTGCTGGGACATGCCCAGGAATAGAAAATTACAGTAGATACCTGTCGGGTAGAAATCCTGGTGAACCTCCACCTACTCTTTTTGAGTATTTACCTGACGACGCGCTTGTGTTTACAGATGAAAGCCATATAACAGTAAGTCAAATAGGTGCAATGTATAAAGGTGATTTTAGAAGAAAATCTACTTTATCAGAATATGGTTTTAGATTACCTTCTTGCTTGGATAACCGACCTTTAAAATTTGAAGAATGGGAGGCTTTTAGACCTCATACTATTCACGTTTCAGCCACTCCTGGAGAGTGGGAACTAAATAAAACTAATGGTATATTTATTGAACAATCAGTCAGACCAACTGGTCTTATAGATCCTAAAATAACTATAAGACCTACTAAAACTCAAGTTGATGATTTAATTCATGAAACAAAGTTGCAATCTAAAAAAGGAAATAGAGTTTTAATTACCACACTAACCAAAAAAATGGCTGAAGCTTTGAGTGAGTATATGTTTGAGGCTGGTTTAAAAGTAAGGTACATTCACTCAGACGTAGATACACTTGAACGTATTGAAATAATTAGAGATTTGAGATTAGGAATTTTTGATGCGCTAATAGGAATTAATCTTTTAAGAGAAGGTTTAGATATTCCAGAGTGCGCACTAGTTGCTATATTAGATGCTGATAAAGAGGGATACCTTAGATCAAAAACATCACTTATTCAGACTATAGGACGTGCAGCAAGACATGTTGAAGGTAATGTCATATTATATGCTGATACAATAACTGGATCAATGCAGTACGCTATTGATGAAACAAACAGAAGAAGAAAAAAACAAATTGATTATAATATAAAGAATAAAATAACTCCAAAAACAGTTATTAGTAAAATTTCTAATATATTAGAAAATCTTAGTGAAGAAGGTGAAGAGAATAAAAGTTCTAAACATGTTGGAAAAAGTATAAAACAATCAATTCAAGAACTTCAGTCAGATATGGAAAAAGCAGCAAGCAACCTTGAATTTGAAGAGGCTGCAAAAATTAGAGATAAAATAAAAATCTTGCAACAAAAAGAACTAGGATTGATGGTTGCTCCTAAAGAAAATTACAGAAGTAAATTTAGTGAAAAGAAGTAAACAAACTATTTATTAAAATTAATTTAAGGTGCAAAATTTACTATATGAAAAAAAAGACTAAACCTTCTCTTAGTAATGGGATTGAGGTTATAAAAAATGAGTTAAGAACAATTCCTGACAAATCTGGAATTTATCAGATGTTGGGAGAAAACGAAGAGTATTTATATATTGGTAAAGCAAAAAATCTAAAAAATAGAGTTGGTTTTTACACTCAGCCAAAAAGACTTAACTCAAGACTAACATACATGGTCTCAAGTACAGTTAAAATGGAGATCATTATTACGTCTTCTGAGGTTGAAGCTCTATTATTAGAGTCGAATTTAATTAAAAAGTTCGAACCAATTTACAATATACTACTTAAGGATGACAAAAGTTTTAGTTCTATATTATTTAATTTGTCACACCCATTTCCACAAATATCTTCGCATCGAGGATCAAGAACTATTAGAGGAGAATACTTTGGACCATTTGTATCTAAAAGAACGATTTACAAAACAATTGAAACATTGCAAAAGGCATTTTTACTGAGAACTTGCAATGATAATATATTCAAATCAAGAACTAGACCCTGTCTACAATATCAAATAAAAAGATGTAGCGCTCCCTGTGTCAATTTTATATCTGAAGAAAATTATAAAAAAACTGTGGTTGAGGCCAAAAACTTTCTAAATGGGAATTCAAAAAAAATAAAACAAAATTTAATAGACAAAATGTATGATGCGTCTAATAAACAAAATTTTGAAGCTGCAGCAATTTTTAGAAATAGAGTTAAAGCTCTAACAGAAGTAAATGCAAGTCAAAACATTAATATACCAAACGTTAAAAATATTGATTTTTTAGTAATAAAAAAAATTGATAATAAAGTCGTAATTCAAATGACTATCATTAGGAACGGTTGTAACTACGGATCAAAATCTTATTTCCCTAATCCTGGAAGAAATGGGACTGATGTTAATGAAAATGAAATCATGCAAGCATTTATATGCCAATTCTACGAAAAAAATATTCCAGCAGAGAGTATACTTGTTAATGAATATCCTAAAGATAAATCCCTCATTGAAGAATTTCTGAGAACAAAACATGCATTTAAAGTTGAAATTGAGTCTCCTCAAAGAGGTAAAAAATTAGAACTTATTAATTCTACCCTGAAAAATGCTGAAGAAAACCTTAATAGAAAAATCTATGAAAAATCATCAAATCAAAAAAATTTATTAAAACTTCAAGATGCCTTCCATTTTAGAAAGAAAAAAAAAAAAATAGAAGTGTATGACA
>ERZ802822.2547-NODE-2547-length-10075-cov-13.069514_pt1 | contig 10075 bp, 8 predicted proteins | sample MGYA00345649_ERZ802822 | MGnify/ENA primary metagenome ERZ802822 (study PRJEB30503, sample SAMEA104212359) | marine metagenome | biome: Westerlies Biome; feature: [SRF] surface water layer (ENVO:00010504) within the epipelagic zone...; material: water... | reverse complement strand
GTTTTAAACTTAACAAGCTTAAACGCAAAACCTGTACCAGGATCTTTTGCTGATTTAGCTGAAAAATTAATGCCATCAGTTGTCAATATTTCGACTACTCAAACAGTAAAAACAACTACAAACAATTTTCCGTTTCAGTTTCCTCCTGGATCACCTTTTGGTGAGATGTTTAAAGATTTCGAAAGACCAACAGAGAGAAAAGCGTCATCTTTAGGGTCTGGTTTTATTATAAAAGATAATGGAACTGTCATCACTAATAATCACGTAATTGCAAACGCTGAAGATATTTTAGTGAGAGTAGGAGATAAAGAATATAAGGCTGAAGTTTTAGGTGCTGATCCTTACATGGATATTGCTGTCTTAAAAATGAAAACCAATGCGAGATTTACTACGGTAAAATTTGGCGACTCAGATAAAGCACGTGTAGGAGATTGGGCAGTTGCTATTGGTAATCCATTTGGCTTGGGTGGAACAGTTACTGCAGGAATTATATCAGCAAGAAATAGAGATATTAACCTAACAAGATATGACGATTTTATTCAAACCGATGCATCAATCAACCAAGGAAATTCTGGCGGGCCTTTGTTCAATCTTGAAGGAGAAGTAATCGGTATTAACACAGCAATTATTGCTCCTGGACAATCTGGTTCAATAGGAATTGGTTTTGCTATACCAGCTAATGCTGCATCAAATGTTATTGATCAATTAATAGAATTTGGTGAAACAAAAAGAGGTTGGTTAGGTGTTAGAATTCAAGAAGTTACAAAAGAAATTGCTGAAGTAGAAAAATTAAAAAAACCAGCAGGTGCTTTAGTTGCAAGTGTTGGTCAAAACAGTCCGGCAGATAAAGCGGGCATAAAAGCTGGAGATATTATTTTAGAATTTGATGGTAAAAAAATTGATACGATGAGAACTTTACCAAAAGTTGTTGCTAATACAAAAGTTGGAAAAAGTGTTCAATTAAAAATCTGGAGAAATAAAAAATCTATTTCTAAGAGATTAATTTTAGGAAGATTAGAGTCTTCTGAAGAGTTTAAAGAGAAGAAAACTAAAGTTGTTAAAAAAGAAATTGAAATTGAAACTTTAAAAATTTCTGTGAGAGATATTACAGATAAAGATATTTCCTCAAGAAATTTAAATAAGAATACCACTGGTGCTGTGATAGTTAATATTTCTAATAAAAGTTCATTAATAAATCTTTTAAGTGTAAATGATATTATTGTTGAAGTGCAGAAGACACCTATCAAGAAGTCATCAGATTTAAACAAGATTGTACAAGATATTTTCAAAAAAGGTGAAAAGACTTTATTGTTAACAATAATAAATAGTAACAATCAAAGACGTTATTTAGGTGTTAAAATAAATTAGTTTGTCAAAAAAAATAATTCTTTTAGCAGGACCTACAGCCTCAGGAAAATCAAAATTAGCAATTCATTTGGCCAAAAAATTAAATGGTGAAGTTATCAATGCAGATAGCATGCAAATATATAAAGAATTTTCTATTTTATCATCTAAACCTAACAAGGTTGAGATAAAAAGAGCTAAACATCATCTTTATGGCATAGTTTCAGTTAAAAAATATTTTTCAGCAGGAGACTGGCTTAAAGAGGCTAAGAAAAAAATAAATCTTTGTTTAAAAAAGAAAAAGATACCAATAATTGTTGGTGGCACAGGATTATATTTTAATACAATTACTAAAGGAATTAGCAAAATTCCTGATATTGATAGTAAAACGAGAGTTAAAGTTAGGAATTTATTTAAAAAACTTGGATTTAAAAAGTTTTATGAAAAGCTTTTAAAGTTAGATCCAAAGGTAAAAGGTAAAATTTTACCTACTGATACTCAAAGAACTCAAAGAGCTTATGAGGTCAAACTTAAAACTAAAAAATCATTGTTTGACTGGATAGCTAATACAAAATCAGATTTTTTAGATTTTAATTTAAAAAAAGTTTTTATTGATATTCCAAGAGCAGAACTACTACAAAAAATTTCAAAAAGAATTGATCTGATGTTTAAACAAAACTGTATAGCTGAAGTAAAGCAATTTAACATATTAAAAATTAATAAAAGCTTATCAGCAAATAAATTGATTGGTGTTCAAGAAATTAATCGATATTTGAAAGGTGCGATCTCTTTAGATGAGTGCAAAAATCTTATCAATATTAAGACAAGACAGTACGCTAAAAGACAAAATACTTGGTCTCGAGGTCATATGGAGAATTGGACTAAGCTATATTCTAAAAATTTCTCCATTCTCTCAAAAAAAACATTAAAAGCAGTAAGCTAAAACTTGACGGTTGGCATTTCTAGGCTAGATTGTATGAATGCCAAAATTATTGAGCGGAGCAGAAATTGTTTTTAAATCACTAGAGGACCAAAAAGTAGAATATATTTTTGGTTATCCTGGTGGCGCTGTTCTTCCTATTTATGATGAATTAAAAAATCATAAAAAAATAAAACATATTTTAGCACGTCATGAACAAGGTGCTGGTCACGCAGCTGAAGGTTACGCACGATCAAGCGGTAAGCCTGGAGTGTTATTAGTTACGTCGGGACCAGGCGCAACTAATGCAGTTACAGCATTAACAGATGCTTATATGGACTCAATTCCAGTAGTTTGTATTTCAGGTCAAGTGCCAACACATTTAATTGGAACAGATGCATTTCAAGAATGTGATACAACAGGAATAACAAGACCCTGCACTAAACATAATTGGTTAGTAAAAGATGTAAATGATTTAGCTGACATCATGAATCAAGCTTTTGAGATAGCGACAACAGGTCGACCTGGTCCTGTGTTAGTTGATATACCAAAAGATATTCAGTTCAACAAAGGTGTTTACAAAGTAAATAAAAGTAATTTAGTAAAAAAATTAAATGGTTCCCTTTCAAATAAAATAAATTTGAAAGATGTAAATAAATTTATTGAGATGATAAAAAAATCATCTAAACCTATTTTTTATACAGGTGGTGGAGTAATCAATTCAGGACCAAAAGCTAGCGAACTTTTAAAAGAGTTAGTTTCATTAACTGGCTTTCCTATCACTTCAACTTTACAAGGACTTGGAGCTTATCCAGGTGATGATCCACAATTTTTAGGAATGCTTGGTATGCATGGAACGTATGAAGCTAACAATGCTATGCATGATTGTGATTTGATGATTAATATTGGGGCAAGATTTGATGATAGAATAACTGGAAAAATCGATGAGTTTTCTCCAAAATCTAAAAAAATTCATGTTGATATAGATCCTTCTTCAATTGGCAAGAATGTTAAAGTTGATTTAGCTATTACGAGTGATGTTACAGAATTATTACAATCTGTAATCAAAATATTTAAAGAAAAAAATAAAAACTTTATTAGTTCAAATAAACAAAAGACAGCGAAGTGGTGGACTCAAATTGAAAAATGGAGAGAAAAAAAATCTTTAAATTATGTAAACAGTAAAAAAACAATTAAACCTCAGCACGCTGTTCAAAGATTATATGAATTAACTAAAGATCAAGATACTTTTATTACAACTGAAGTTGGACAACACCAAATGTGGGCTGCACAGCATTATAAATTTAATAAACCTAACAGATGGATGACATCTGGCGGACTTGGGACGATGGGATATGGTTTACCTGCAGCAATCGGTGTGCAAATCGCTCATCCCAAAAAGCTTGTTGTAGATATAGCGGGAGAGGCATCAATATTAATGAACATTCAAGAGATGTCGACTGCCATTCAATATCGATTACCCATAAAGATTTTCATCTTAAACAATGAGTACATGGGAATGGTTAGACAATGGCAAGAATTATTACATGATAAAAATTATTCTGAGAGCTATACAGAAGCTTTACCTGATTTTGTAAAATTAGCTGAAGCATACGGAGCAGTTGGTATAAGAGCTAAAACTCCAGGTGAATTGGATGAGAAAATAAAAGAAATGATTAATACTGATAGGCCTGTCATTTTTGATTGTGTGGTTGATAAAGCTGAAAATTGTTACCCGATGATACCATCTGGAAAACCTCACAACCAAATGCTTTTAGGTCCTGAAGATGAAAAGGAAGAAGTTTCTGATGAGGGTAAAACTTTAGTTTAATGGCTAAATCTAAATCAGCTTATAGTGAACCAACTAAATTTGGAAAAGAAGATCACCACATCATTGTTGTTTGGGTGGATAATGAAGCCGGAGTATTGGCGAGAGTAATTGGTTTATTTTCAGGCAGAGGCTATAACATCGAGTCATTGGCGGTAGCGGAGATTGATAGAAAAAAACATTTATCAAGAATTACCATTGTAACCAAAGGAACACCTGAAGTTATTCAACAAATAAAACTTCAGTTAGGAAAATTAATTCCAGTTCATAAAGTTGCTGATTTTTTTAGAAATGACCCGAAAGTTTTATTTAGAGAGCTAGCTCTATTTAAATTAGTCGGTGCTTCAAAAAAACTAGATAAAGCAAAGAAATTATGTAAAAAACATAATGCTGTTATCTTAGATAAAACAAAAAAGTCTTTTGTTATTCAAGTAACTGCTTTAAGAAGAGAAATTGATAGATTAGTTGTAACATTAACACCACTTGGGTTAGTAAGTGCTTCAAGAACCGGTGCAGTTGCAATGACTAGAGGGAAAGAAATTTTTACACAATAGGAGCTAAAATATGAAAACATTTTACGAAAAAGATACAGATACAAATTTAATAAAAAATAAAAAAGTAGCAATTTTTGGTTATGGAAGCCAAGGACATGCACACGCACTTAATTTAAAAGACAGTGGAGTAAAAGAAGTCGTCGTAGCTTTAAGAGAAGGTTCTTCTAGTGTAAAAAAAGCTGAGAGTGAAGGGCTAAAAGTTATGACATTGTCAGATGCTGCGGCTTGGGCTGACGTTGTGATGATGTTAACTCCTGACGAGTTACAATCAGAAATTTATAAAAATCATATTGAACAAAGAATGAAAGAGGGCACAAGTTTAGCTTTTGCTCATGGTTTAAATATTCATTTTGATTTAATCAATGCAAGAAAAGATTTAGATGTTTTTATGGTTGCACCTAAAGGACCAGGTCATACTGTTAGAAGCGAATATCAAAAAGGCGGAGGTGTCCCTTGTCTAATGGCTGTTCATAAAGATAGCTCAGGTAAAGCAAGAGACTTAGCTTTATCGTATGCTTCAGCAATCGGTGGAGGTAAATCTGGAATAATTGAAACTACTTTTAAAGATGAATGCGAAACAGATTTATTTGGAGAACAAACAGTTCTTTGTGGAGGTTTAGTTGAACTAATTAAAAATGGTTTTGAAACTTTAACCGAAGCTGGTTACCCACCTGAAATGGCATACTTTGAAACTTTACATGAAGTTAAATTAATAGTTGATTTAATTTATGAAGGTGGAATTGCTAATATGAATTACTCTATATCAAACACTGCTGAATACGGAGAATACGTGTCAGGCAAAAGAATTGTAGATAGCAAAACTAAAGAAAAGATGAAAGAGGTTTTGAAAGATATTCAATCGGGTAAATTTACTAAGCAGTGGATGGATGAACACAAGTCTGGTCAAAAAAACTTCCTTAAAATGAGGAAAGATTTAGCAGATCATCCTATTGAAAAAGTAGGTAAAGATCTTCGAGCTATGATGCCTTGGATTGGTAAAAATAAATTAGTCGATAAAGATAAGAATTAACCCAATCTGATTTCACAACTAAGCTTACAACTGCATTAACATTTGCAAATTCTCTCTTTGATTGTATTATGAGAAACTTTTAAATTAACAAAAGTTTATTATGACGGATAAAAATAGAATTATAATTTTTGATACTACAATGCGAGATGGCGAACAGTCACCAGGCGCATCTATGAGTTTAGAAGAAAAATTACAAATCTCCAGAGTGTTTGATGAGCTAGGTGTTGATGTTATTGAAGCTGGATTTCCAATAGCTTCACCAGGAGATTTTGAAGCTGTAACTGAAATAAGTAAAAGTTTAAAAAAATCAATACCAGCTGGATTAGCTCGAGCAACGAAAAAAGATATTGATGCATGTCATGAAGCATTAAAGCATGCAAAAAATTTTAGAATACATACTTTTATCTCTACTAGCCCGCTTCATATGAAACACAAATTAAATAAATCACCCGAACAAGTGTTAGAAGCAATTAAAGAAAGTGTAACTTATGCAAGAAAATTTACTGATGACGTTGAATGGTCATGCGAAGATGGCACTCGAACGGATATGGATTACATGTGTAAGACTGTTGAACTTGCAATCAAATGTGGAGCTAAAACAATTAATATTCCCGATACCGTTGGTTATACAGTTCCTTCTGAATTTAAAAAAATTATTGAAACATTATTAAACAAAGTTCCAAATATTGATAAAGCGATACTTTCTACTCACTGTCATAATGACTTAGGTTTAGCAGTTGCAAATTCATTAGCAGGTGTAATGGCAGGAGCAAGACAAATTGAATGTACAATCAATGGAATTGGAGAGAGAGCAGGTAATGCAGCACTTGAAGAAATTGTCATGGCAATGAGAACAAGACACGATTTAATGCCTTATACTACAAACATTAATACAAAACTATTAAGTAAAGCATCAAAAGTTGTTTCAAACGCAACAGGTTTTCCAGTTCAATTTAATAAAGCAATTGTTGGAAAAAATGCTTTTGCACATGAGTCAGGCATTCACCAAGATGGAATGTTAAAAAATAGAAATACTTACGAGATTATGACTCCTGAAAGTGTTGGTGTTAAGAAAACTTCTCTAGTAATGGGCAAACATTCTGGCAGACATGCTTTCAGAGATAAATTATCTGACATGGGTTATGTAGATGTTACAGACGATGTTATTGATATAGCTTTTGGTAAATTTAAAATTCTTGCAGATAAAAAGAAGCACATTTACGATGAAGATATTGCAGCAATCATTGATGATAGTTTAGTAACAGAAGATAACGTTATAAAATTAAAATCTTTAAAAGTATTTGCCGGAACCGGAGAACCTCAAAAAGCAGAAATGACTTTAGAAGTTTACGGTGAAGTTAAAAGTGCGACTGAAACTGGTGATGGACCAGTTGATGCAATATTTAAATGTATTAAAAATCTTTATCCTCACAATGTTAATCTATTATTATACAATGTTCATGCTGTTACCGAGGGAACGGATGCCCAAGCAACTGTGAGTGTAAGAATTGAAGAAAAAGGTAAATCAACTGTAGGACAAGCAGCAGATACAGATACGCTTGTTGCATCTGCGAATGCATATTTAAACGCATTAAATAAATTAATTATTAAAAGAAATAGAACAGCGCCAGATCAATCAATCAGCGCTCAACAATAGAAAGGGAAAAATGTTTAAAGGTTTATCAGGATTATCATCAATGTGGTCACAAGATATGGCTATCGACTTAGGGACTGCAAATACTCTAGTAGTTTTAAAAGAGCAAGGCGTAGTACTAAACGAACCTTCAGTAGTAGCGGTAATAGAAGATGGAGGAAGAAAGTCAGTTTTAGCGGTAGGTGACGAAGCGAAGACAATGTTGGGGAGAACACCAGGTAATATTTCAGCCATTAGACCCTTAAAAGATGGTGTGATTGCAGATTTCGTAGTTACAGAAGAAATGATCAAACACTTTATTAAAAAAGTTCATAAAAAAAGAGCTTTTGCAAATCCAAGAATTTTAATTTGTGTACCTACTGGTTCAACACCGGTTGAGCGAAAAGCTATTCAAGACTCTGCATTAGCTGCAGGAGCAAGAAAAGTTCAACTTATTGAAGAACCAATAGCTGCTGCAATCGGAGCAGGTTTACCAATATCTGAAGCAACTGGATCAATGGTTGTTGATATTGGAGGTGGTACAACTGAGATAGCGGTTATGTCTTTAGGTGGAGTGGTTTACTCTAAATCATTAAGAGTTGCAGGAGATGCATTAGACGCGTCAATCATCGCTTACATGAGAAAAAAAATGAATTTAATGATCGGTGACTCAACAGCTGAAAAGATTAAAAAAGAAATCGGTACAGCTATTCCTTCATCTAATAATACTTTTTTAATGAAAGGAAGAGATATTAGATCAGGAACACCAAAAGAAATCGAACTAACAGAAAAAGATGCTTGTGAAGCCATCATGCCAATTTTAAATCAGATATTAGGAGGTATTAAAGAAGCTTTAGAAAATACTCCTCCTGAACTATCAGCCGATTTAATTGATATGGGATTAGTGCTAACAGGCGGCGGAGCCTTATTAAAGAATATAGATAAATTAATTTCTCAAGATACTGGTTTACCTGTAACAATAGCTGATGATCCTTTATCATGCGTAGCCATTGGCACAGGAAGAGCTTTAGAAAACGAAGAATTGTTTTCTACTATGTTATCTGAATATTAATTTATTTTTAAATGAATAAATGTCAGTCAGTAGAGATGATTTTAGTATAGCTTTTCGTTCAGCTCTTTTACAAAGAGGAGCAAGTCAAAAATTTTCAATTTTTTCTCTTATTATCATAGCGATTATAATTTTCTTTTTAGATGTATATGGCTTTGCTGTTGTTAAAACAGCTAGAGGAGTAATTAACGATGTAGTCTATCGAGTTAGTTTTTTAGCCTCAACTCCTAAAAGAATATTTCCAAGCCTAAACAGTGAAATTGCAAGTCACTTTAATTTAAAAAAAGAAAATGAAGAATTAAGAAAAGTTATTGAAAAGTATAAAGCGTTAGAACTAAATCTAGAGTACCTGACTAATGAAAATCTAAATTTAAAAAAAGTTTTAAATGCTGAAAATATTTCAAATGTATCTAATATTATTTTAGCTAAAGTTTTAGTCGATCGAAACAGTCCTTTTTTAAAGTCAATTATAGTAAATAAAGGAAGTAAAGAGGGCATCGAAAAGGGAATGCCAGTTACTAAGGACAATAATTTAGTCGGAAGAGTTGTAGAAACAAATTATTTATCTTCAAGAGTATTACTTTTGAATGATTTAAATAGCAGGATACCTGTGACGTTAGACGCAGATAATTCACAAGCTATTTTATCTGGAGGAGGAACTGCGAAACCAAAACTAGAGTATTTACCTGAGGGGTATGAGTTTACGGAGGATGTAAATGTTTTTGCATCAGGAAAAGATGGAATTTTTAATCCAGGTACACCTATAGGAGAAACCACTATTGATGGTGAAGTAGATTTGTTTATTGATCCCAATCAACTTTCATTTGTAACTGTAATACTTAAAAAAAATGAGAAGAAATTTTAATGGCTCAACTTAATATATTAAATAAAATTTATGCTGCTGGTCCATTAATCTTATTATACTATTTATCAATCAGCGATGTTGATGCAAATTTAGAAAATTTTTTAGAAATATTTTCTATCAATCTTCAGCTTATAATCATTTATTTTTGGATGATAAAAAGACCAACATTGATGGGCACAGGTCATGTTTTTGTTGCTGGATTGATTAATGATGTAGTAATGGGATTTCCACTTGGAATAAGTTCATTATCTTACCTTGTAGTTTGTTTTGTAGGAAACTATATAAGAAATAAAAGTGTCAATACAACCTTAGCATCAGACTGGGTTACTTTTTTGATAGCTTTATTATTGTCAAATTTATTATTTTTTTCTTTAATAAATAACTTTTCAGATCTTGTCATTCCTTTTGCTAAAATAGGTTACAATACTTTCTTTACATTATTTTTATTTCCAATTTTTTGGTTTTTATTTAATATTTACCAAATGAGTTTTATAGGTAGTCAAGATGCTTAGTCCTGGATCAGGTAATACGGTTATAAAGTCAAAATTAATTAGCAGAAGAATGTTTTTAATAACTGCTGCTCAAGCCGTTGTGATGGTTGGTTTAGTTGGACGTCTTATTTCTCTACAAATAAACCAGGCCACAAAATATAAGTCACTTTCAGACAAAAATAGATTTAGGGAGTGGAAACTTGCACCAGAGAGAGGAATAATTAAAGACTTTTTTAATAAAGAACTAGCTTCTAATGAACCTCTCTATCAAGTTCATCTCGTACCAGAAAATACTAAAGATCTTAATAATCTTTTTGTGAGATTAAAGGCAATTTTAAATAT
>ERZ802822.2540-NODE-2540-length-10095-cov-5.324915_pt1 | contig 10095 bp, 7 predicted proteins | sample MGYA00345649_ERZ802822 | MGnify/ENA primary metagenome ERZ802822 (study PRJEB30503, sample SAMEA104212359) | marine metagenome | biome: Westerlies Biome; feature: [SRF] surface water layer (ENVO:00010504) within the epipelagic zone...; material: water... | reverse complement strand
ACATGAAGGACCACGTGGTCTACTACGCTGGCCCAGCCAAGCGCCCCGACGGGATGGCGTCCGGTTCCTTCGGGCCGACGACCGCGGGCCGTATGGACGGCTACGTGGATATGTTCCAGGCGGCCGGGGGTAGCTTGGTCATGTTGGCCAAGGGCAACCGCAGCAAGGGGGTCACCGATGCATGCGAGCAACACGGCGGCTTCTATCTGGGGTCGATCCGCGGGCCAGCGGCGATCCTGGCGCAGGACTCCATCACCAAAGTCGAGGTCCTCGATTACGAAGACCTAGGGATGGAGGCGGTCTGGAAGATCAAGGTCGAGGATTTCCCGGCGTTCATCGTGGTGGACGACAAGGGCAACGACTTCTTCGCCGATGTTCGTACCGCCTGCTCGCAGTGTGCCCTCCATGCATATGAAAATGCCAGAGCGGAAATGACGGCTAAATAATGATTTGTTTTTCGGTTTGAGATAATTGTGCGATTCGTTTATACTACCTATGTGAACCGCTATCTACTCATCCCACTGTTTCTGGCATTGATTGTCACGCAGGGCTTTAATCGCTCGGCTTCAGTGTGTTTGGATCAGTTAGGGCATTGTTTGGATGCCTCAGCATCGTCACACGTGGACCATTGTCCCTGTGATGAAACTGAGAGTGAGGCTGAAACGGAAAATACATGTTCTGAAGAGTGCTCGGTTTGTCATCTCGACCATTCTGATGAGCTTTTTGTTTTTTCAGGGTCAAGCAGTGTGGAGCGGGAGAATTCTGCGCCACTGTATACACCACATGTGCTCGAGTTGTTGGAGCCGGTATTGAGGAGGCAGGCGGTTTGCGTTTCTGCTAGGAGCCAGGCGCCTCCGAGGCTAAGTATCCTAAGTGTCGCTAAGATTTATTCTGTACGTTTGCTGTGATCGGCTGCGCTTTGCGCGCATCCGATCTATTATCCGAAAGTGAGTGCGATCCATGAGTGACGCCGCTTTCGAATTTAAAATTTAATCAGCATTCTTATCATGAAAATCTATACATATTTATCTATCATCCTATTCTCATTCGTTTCGCAGCAAGTTCAAGCTGGGGGAGAACCAGTGCCCGAAGTCAGCCCTGAGGTTCGTCTGGAGTCGGCCACTGAGCATTTAAGTGGCCAATCAAATCAAATTGCCGTATTTACCAAGGGGCTCATCTGTAGTTCCTGCGCCATCGGTATCCGTATCCATAGCAAAAAACTAGACTTCGTGGATACTAAGAAGCTTAGCAAAGGCACCGATTTGGATATTAAAAATCAACTCGTAATCGTCGCTATAAAAGAGGGCGAGACCTATGATGCAAATAAAGTTCGCGATGCCATTTACAAGGCAGGCTACGATCCAGTTCATTATTATGCATGGGATGGTGAAGCCGTCTCGATGAAAAACTTTACTCAGGAGTAAGTATGAACGTTCGTAAATTTGTTTGTTGGCTCGCCGTCTCGGTCGCGCCGGTTGCACCTAATTGGGCCGATCAGCCGATCATGAATATGATGCCTCGCTGGGATGGTGGCTATGGTTTTCAAGTCCTAGCGGAGCAACTGCACCGTAGCGATCTGAAGCAGGGCGACGACGTCGTAGCGCGTGGTTTCACCGAGGATGTGACGCAGTTGCACCTGCAAGGCGTCTATACTTGGGATCGCTCTATTCGGCTCACTGCGAAATTGCCCTACGTGGTCGATGCGCGGCGTGAAGTGCTCGGTCCTTTAGGGCAAAAAGTCGTGCAGCGCGATGAAGGGATTGGGGATTTGACCGTGGCGCTGCCACTGAAAAAATACTTCAACCTCTCAGAGCGCTCGGGTTCTTGGACACTGGCACCTCAGATTCGTATCCCGCTGGGGAAGGAAAACGATGAGTTCGAAGTTTGGGATGGTGTCTGGGGTGGGGGGCTGTCGTTTGGTTACGAGACCGAAACTTATGATTGGTTCATCGCTACTAGTGCTGGTTTTTGGATATTTGAGCAGCCCGAACCTGCAGAGTGGAGCTTCAGCCTCGATCTCGGCTGGAATGCGCGCGAGGACATGCAAATCCTTTGGGAGAGCGACCTGAGTTGGGACGATGAGAGTAAGTTTTTTCTCTCGGCTGGTCCCGCGCTCTATTGGCGTTGGAATGACAAGACCCATATTCGCATTGAGTGGAAGCATGACTTCGTCTCGCGCGTCACTTCGTCGCGCCCCGACCACGGCAATGGCGACCGCTTTAGCGCTGGAATTGGATTCGTTTTCTAAGCTTCTCGACGAAGCAGAAACGCACCTGCACCATCATGTCCAGTCTCCCACGGAAGGCTGGATATTGCTTTTTCTAGCTTAAATACACGTCCTGATTTACTCGCCAAAAATTCGTCGACGACCAGCTGATTCTCCATGGCCTCGATACTACAGGTGCTGTAAGTAATTCGACCACCCGCTTTGACGAATCTAGCAGCAGAGTGCAGCAGCTGAAGCTGTAACTTTGCGCAGTTTTCGATATCATTTGGCTGTAACCTCCACTTCACATCTGTACGGCGCTGAATCACACCAGTATTTGAACAAGGTGCATCGAGCATGACGGCGTCATACGCGCTAGGTAGGCTTTTTTCCTCAAAGGTGCTTGTATCCATTTCGAGCAGGTCACACTCGACGATCTCACATTTCAGGTCTTCTGAACGCAGTGTGGAGAGATTCTCTTCGAGTCGCGCGATTCGTTTACCAGGCAAGTCCACCGCTACGATCTGCCCCTTACCTTGCATCGCATACGCCATGTCGTAGGCCTTACCTCCAGGGGCGGCGCACAGGTCAAGCACTGATTCGCCGGCCCTTGGCTCGAGTAGGGCAGGCGCGATTCGAGTAGAGGGGTCTTTAATATAGGCGTTACCCTTGTTAAGAAGTGGATGCAGGTCTTCCTTCCAAGAAATCTTCCCTGTGACTTGATAGAATTGTGGCCATTCAGTCGCTTCAAGACCCGCAGGAATCTGGACTTCGTCGTTGTAAACCTTCAGATATGTGGACGGGATACCTTGATTCCATTCGAGCAGTTGCGTGCAGGCCCCAGGGAACTCCCCTTGCCAACGTTCGACTAACCAGTCGGGGTGGCTGTAAAAGGCGGCGGGCGATTTTTGGGCGTTGATCTGCTCTAGCGCTGAAGGCAGTTTGCGCAAGATGGCATTGAGGAAGCCCTGCTCGAAGCGATTGACAAGTTGCTTACTGCGTTCGACTGCGTGGTGGATTATTTTCGGATGCCGGTCGGCTTCGGCGTCAAGCATTTCGTAGCCTGAAACTAGGAGAATTGCCTCGACGCTAGATTTGGTTTTTTTTCGCAAAAGCCCTTGTAAGGCTGCTCTAGTAAGGTGCCCATGGCGAAGCGCACCCAAAAAAAGTGATTGGCAAGCGGCACGACGTTCTCCTACAAAATTTTCAGGAAGTTGATCTAACAACTGATCCGCCTTTTGTTCGCCTATCAGATAAGCTTCCACCAAGTACACAGCTGCATCCCAGCCCGTTATGGACTTTGAGGATAAGCTCAACTTAATACTTCTCATTAGCGCAAAACCTGTCCATAGTGGACTGTTTACGACATAGACAAGCAATTATTATGAATAAAGAGGCCATAGATGCTCTCATCGAAAAGAATCCGAAACTGCTTTCGCATCGCGCGAAGCTCGAAACCATGGTGCCTGGTAACTACTGTCTGCACCGTAGTTGGGGTTTTGGTAAAATCGTAGACTATAACGCTGCGGACGACCGTCTAATCATCGACTTTGAGGATGGTAAGCATGGTCACGCAATGGCACCCGCTTTTTGTGTGGATAAGCTCGATATCCTTCTGCCGAATGACCTTTTAGTGCGATCCCGCACTGAGGCTGACGCTATTGAGACGATGATCAAGAAGCAGCCTGCTGATTTGATTTGTGAAATGATATCTGCCAGCGAAAACCAAGCCATGATGGCCTCCGAGATTGAGCGTTTACTCGCTCGCGTCATTGGGCCGATCAAATACAAGAAGTGGTGGACGGCTACCAAAAAGGTATTGGTCAAGGATCCCCGCATCGGTGTGCCACTCAAAAAGACAGAGCCCTATATTTACCGCGATGAGCCAGTGAAGCCCGAAGATGAAATCCTAGAGCAGTTCCATGGCACCAAAAACTCGATGCAAAAGATCGAACTTGGTGAAAAACTGTATGCTCTTTCCGAGAATATCTCCGTCGTGCGTGAAGAGATGCCGCAAATTCTCACTGAGTTGACTGACGCGATTGCAAATGCTAAGAGCCTCAGTCAAGCCAATCGTTTGCACGGCGTCTGGGTGCGTAACAACCTTGCGCGAGATCTTCACGAAGATGTAGAAACTCTCGAGCCATCGTCCGCTTCAATTCTCGACGCGACCAACGATTACTCCGAGCTCGCAGCTGAACTACCTGCTCAGTATTTTAAGCGCTATCTTGATCTCATCAGCCGCACTTATCCAGATAAATGGCAATCCATGGTTGAAGATCTCCTGCGTAATTCAAGCGGTAAGTTCACTAGCGAATGTATCAACTTCATGCTTGAGCACGAGATGCAGGAGCGCATCAGTTACTGCCTTGACCGCTGGCTGAAGGAGCAGACGATCAAAGGTCCCCTGCTTTTCTGGGTCGTTAAAAATCGCGCCTCTAAGAAATACGGCGCCATCATCGATCCGCTGGTTAACCCGCGTCTTATGGCAGCGATGTTCTACGCGATCGACTACGAAGCTCTGCAAAATGCGAGTACTCGCCGTATCCCATTGGCCGACTTACTAAGTGATGACACCACATTGATACCCGATCTCTTGTCCCAGGCCAGTGTCGAGACTGCTAATGACCTCGCGCAAACCCTCTTGCTCAATCAAGGTTTCGGTGATCTGACTAAAAAGTCGCTCCTCGCTCGTTTCATCAAACAATTCCCGTCCGTGCAAGCGCTCCTTGCTGGCCAAGCTGCCGAAACCTCCGAAGACGATGCTCTCATCGTATCTCAAGAGAGCTTCAACGAAGCTAAGGCTGAATATGAAGAGCTCATCGCGACTAAGATTCCTGAAAATAAATTAGCCATCCAAGTCGCTCGCGACCATGGCGATTTAAAGGAAAATTCTGAATATAAGATGGCCCGACAAGACCAAGATTTATTACTCTCTCGCAAGAACGAGCTGGAAGTCGATCTTTCTCGCGCCCGTGTGACTGATTTCACCGAAGCGACTGCAGAAAATGTCGGTATTGGTAGCATCGTCGAACTGAAGAATGGCTCTTCTGGAAAAAAACAGAAATACGCCTTCCTCGGTGCATGGGACAGTGATCCTGGCAACGACGTGCTCTCTTACAAGACGCCCCTCGCTCAAGCCCTCATTGGAAAAGAAAAGGGTGCCACCGTTACTACCAAGATTGGCGGTAACGAAGAGAAGTGGACTATCCTCAGTATCGCCCGCTGGGTTGACAAGAAGTAGTCTGGGCTGCAATCATTTTAAACAAAGGGCGCTTACGATTTCCGGAAGCGCCTTTTTTGTACTTATTTTCGCGCTCTGTACTCTGCAGGTAGCATGACAGACTGACAAAAGGCGGAACTCCAATATCTGATTTTAGTCGTCGCAAATTCCCAGCTTCTGGCGGATCTCGGGAAACTCGTTAAGCTCGGCCAAAAACTCGTCCACGTCAAAGTCGGCCACCATGAAATCTCCGTATTCAAAAGTCGGCGTTTTGGTCTGACCACTCAATGCAAGCATCGCGTCCATATCCTTGGGGTTTGCATTAACATCGCGCACTTGAACTTGGACACCTTGCCCATTGAAAAAGGAGAGGGCTTCACGGCACCAAGGGCAGCCAGATTTGATGTAAAGGATAGGCAGTTTATTTTTGTTCATAACTTAATAATATTGTATGTCTCTAAGTGCCTCTGACAACGTAAATTCACCTTTTTGAAAGTTTATACCTGCCGGACTTGCCCCTCGCCCCGTAGTCCTATATAAACATACACACCCTCATAAATGAGTTCTAACGACGCACCTGCCAAGCTCTCAAAAATGGCCGATTCGATCTCCGTCAAAGGGGCACGCGAGCATAATCTAAAGAACATCAGCGTCGACATTCCGCGCAATCAGCTCGTGGTGATCACGGGAGTCAGCGGCTCTGGTAAGTCATCTTTGGCTTTCGATACGATTTACGCTGAGGGTTACCGTAAATACATCGACAGTCTCTCAACCAAAGCTCGCATGGTGCTTGAGCAAATTCCTCGTCCAGACGTGGACTACATCCAAGGCCTTTCCCCTGTCATCGCGCTGGAGCAACGCAACGGAGGAGGAGGTAACCCACGTAGCACCGTTGCCACTGTCACGGAGATCGCAGATTTTGCACGCGTGCTTTGGGCAGTCTGTGGCACCCCTTATTGCCCGAAAGATGGCGGTATTATCGAGCGCCGTTCGATGGATGATTGCCTGACTCGAATTTACTCCGAACCAGAAGGGAGTCGCTTGATGATACTTGCTCCGTGGATGACCGCTAAGCCTGCGATTCTTCGCGAAGAGTTGCCTCGACTCCAACAACGTGGCTTTCAGCGGGTCCGCCTCAACGGTGAGATCCGCCGCCTCGATGAGCCGAGTATCATCGATTCTAAAGCCTCCACGATCAGCGTCGAAATCGTCGTGGATCGGGTGGTGCTCAAGCCAAATCAGCGTAGCCGACTCGCCGACTCGCTCGATCTCGCCTTTAGCGAGGGGAAAGACCGTGCGATTATTTTAATCGAGGAGGATAAAAGTTGGCGCGAGTTAGCGCTCAGTAATCGTCTAGCATGCGTCAATTGTGGCGATATTTACGAACCCATCTCAGCTCGCCACTTTTCATGGAATCATGCCGAAGGCGCCTGCCCTGAGTGCGGCGGCCTAGGCGAGACGCTTCAGTTCCAGCCAGAGCTGGTTGTGCCCGACCCGAGCATCAGCGTAAAGAAGGGTGCGATCAAACCTTGGCGCCTTGGCTCCAAGCAGATGATCATTCGGCATAACGCCATTTTGAAACAACTGGCGGAGCAATTACCCTTCGATCCGACTCTCTCATGGGAAGAACTCGAGGTTGATACCCGTGAGCAAATCATCCATGGTGCCGGCAACCGGCAATTCAGCTTCAAGCTCAAAGGTGGCAATACGAAGCCCGAGTCGATGACCTTTGAAGGAGTTTTGGCTGACCTTGAAAATATTCGTCGCAACACTACGAGCGACGGCCTCCGTGCCCGGCTCATGGCCTACCAAACCAGTAGCCGCTGTGAATCCTGCGAGGGTCGGCGCCTACGCCAAGCTAGTCTAAGCGTTTTGATCGAGGGCCGTTCCATCACCGAACTGCTAGCCATGTCGCTGCGAGAGGCGCAAAATTTTGTCGATGGGCTTTCAACAAATCCTGATTACCAAACCGTGAGCGATGCCGTGCGCGGTCTCGGTTCACGTCTTTCTTTTCTCAATGAAGTCGGTCTCAGCTATCTCACGCTTAACCGCTCCTACGCTAGCCTTAGCGGCGGTGAAGCCCAGCGCGTCCGTCTCGCTACTCAGCTCGGCATGTCGCTCGTCGGTGTGGTCTATTTGTTAGACGAGCCCAGCATAGGGCTCCACCCGCTCGATAATCGCCGACTCATTCAGACGCTTATTGGTCTGCGTGAGCGGGGAAACTCAGTCGTGGTGGTCGAGCATGACGGCGAGACGATGCTAGCCGCGGATCATCTGATCGAATTAGGTCCCGGAGCGGGCATCGAAGGTGGCGACTTAATCTATCAAGGCAGTCCAAAAAAATCTTTTAAAGATAAAAATAGCCGATCTGGCATGTTTCTAAGTGGTGCTGCACGTGTGGAGAAGGATGCCAAGACCCTGCGCCCAAAAATTGATTGGCTCAATATTCAAGGTGCGATTGAGAACAACCTAAAGGGCATCGATGTTAAATTCCCCATTGGCCTGCTCACTGTAGTCTGTGGCATGTCTGGCTCAGGGAAGAGCACGCTAGTTAACGACATCCTCGCCAAAGCGGCTGCTTTTAAACTCAACCGTGCGAAGACTATCCCGGGCAAACATAAGAAGATTTCCGGCCTCGATAACTTCCTCTCCGTTATACAAGTCGATCAATCTCCCATCGGTCGAAGTCCGCGTTCCAACCCAGCTACCTTTACCAAGCTCTTTGACCAACTACGGGACCTCTTTGCTAAATGTTCGATTGCTAAAATTCGCGGTTACAAGCGCAATCGCTTTTCCTTTAACGTCAGCGGTGGCCGCTGCGAACGCTGTAAGGGTGATGGTGTTATCAAGCTCGACATGCAGTTTATGGCCGACGTTTACAGTGAGTGTCCTAGCTGCAAGGGACGCCGCTATAACCGTGAAACGCTCGACGCACGCTTCAAGGGCTACAGTATCGCCGACGTTTTAGCAATGAGCGTGGATGAAGCACTTAAAGTCTTTAGTAAGCAGCCTAGAATTGCAGAAAAACTCCATACACTCGCCGACGTAGGCCTCGGTTATATTAAGCTCGGTCAGCCTGCCACAACGCTCTCGGGTGGTGAAGCACAACGCATCAAGCTGTCCTTAGAGTTAAGCAAACGCCAGCAAGGGCAGACGCTTTACATCTTAGACGAACCAACTACTGGATTACACTGGCTTGATGTGCAACGCCTCATGGACTTGGTTTTTAAACTCCGCGACGCAGGTAACACGATCCTTATTATCGAACACGACCTCGACGTCATACGAATGGCCGACTGGATCGTAGAACTAGGTCCCGAAGGGGGCCAAGCAGGTGGCGAGATTGTTTTTCAGGGGGAGGGTATCGAATTCTTTCAAGGCAGCGGTAGCCCGACGCAAAGTGTGTTATCGTAGAATCGTAAATCTTCAGCCTAGTATCCGTTTGATCGAATTTTTAGAAACTCGTTCGTATGCGCGATAGGCGTGCTCGGCAGATTTTAGCACCTGGTCGAAGCGTTTGTTGCCTTCAGCGTCTTCAAACTCAAAGCCCAGTAGTGCTCGCCCGACGCGCTCGCCCGAGTAGACGTAGTTAAAATAGCAGAGATTTGAATGGGGACTGACTGTTTTAAGGAACTCGGCCAGCGCTCCAGGGCGTTCGTGGAATTCAAGGGTGATGAATATTGGATACCTCAACAGCTTTGGCTGATAGTGAATCAAGCGAAAGCGCACGTCGGTTTCTGAAGTGACCTCCTCGTAGTTGTAAGCGTCATCGGAGAGTGACTGCGTGAGCACTTTGAACTCCAGCGGTGAGACATTAAAACCAATGACGGGTGCAGCCATTGCAGTATCGGTTTTGCCGTATTGGAAGTCGGCAATGCTCACTGTGTCTGGCATCGATTTGAGCAGGGAGTACATTGCGCCCGCTTTTTCGGGAATCTGAATTTTTAAGAAACGTCGACGAGCTGCACCCACTGCAGAGCGCAGAGCGATTGTAGCTAATTGTTCGAAGTCCATATTTGCACCGCAAAGTATGCTCAGTACGCGCTTGCCTTCGAGCGCTTTACCTTGTTTCAAAATCGCGGCTACTCCCATAGCGCCTGAGGGTTCCGGAATGCAGCGCAGTTGTTCCCAAAGGAATTGAATCCCGGCGGAGACTTCGTCATTCGTCACCGTCATCCACTCGTCGACTAGGTCGGCGCAGATTTGGTGGGTAAGTGTACCGACCTTACGCACCGCTGTGCCATCGCAGAAGACGTCGACTTGATCTAGGGCAACGGGGGCGCCTGCTTTGACTGCAGCAGCCATCGAGGCTTGGTCGGCGCCTTCGACGCCGATGATGTGAATATCGGGGAAATTGGTTTTCAACCAAGTTGCTGCCGCAGCCGCCATGCCTCCGCCGCCTACTTGCAGATAGGCCACATCGAAGGGGCCTTTACCTGACATCACGATTTCGTCAGCAAGGGTGCCTTGGCCAGCCATCACCGTGAGGTCGTCATAGGCATGGATATAAATGAGATCGTCTTTGGCTGCGCAATCATGTGCGGCGGCGCTTGAGCTGTCGTAGCTGTCCCCATAGAGGCGGATTTCAACGGATTTGCCACCATGGCGTTTGACTGCGAGCTGCTTCATTCGTGGCGCGGAGAGCGGCATGTAAATCATCGCTCGC
>ERZ802822.2538-NODE-2538-length-10098-cov-21.360742_pt1 | contig 10098 bp, 11 predicted proteins | sample MGYA00345649_ERZ802822 | MGnify/ENA primary metagenome ERZ802822 (study PRJEB30503, sample SAMEA104212359) | marine metagenome | biome: Westerlies Biome; feature: [SRF] surface water layer (ENVO:00010504) within the epipelagic zone...; material: water... | reverse complement strand
AAATTTATTGATCTATAAAAAGCAAACCTATAGATTAAAATATACCAGATGACAAATAAATATATGTATTTTATTGCTAATTGGAAAATGTTTGGTGGTCTAAATTCCTTAAATACAATAGATAAGGTGGTCAAATTTTTTAAAGCCTTCAAAAAAAATAGATCTATTAAAATAATATATTGTCCACCAAGTACATTGATAGGCCCAATGTCAAAAAAATTGAAAAAAACTAATATAGAAATTGGTGCACAAAATTGTCATGAACAAGAATCTTATGGAGCTTTTACGGGTTCAATAAATTCTAAAATGTTAAAAAATATTGGTGCCAAATATGTTATCATTGGTCACTCTGAAAATCGGCAATCAGGTGAAAGCAATCAATTAATCAATTTAAAAATTAAAAGTGCATTAAAATCTGGACTTAAAATAATTTTCTGTATTGGTGAAACTTTGAAAGAAAAAAGAAAAAAAATTACAAAAAAAATTTTAGATAAACAACTTAAATTGGGTTTAAATAAAATTAATTCAAAAAAAGATATAATTATCGCTTATGAACCAGTTTGGTCAATAGGAACAGGCCTCATTCCAAAATCTGATGATCTTTATGAAACAGTAAATTTTATAAAAAAAAAAATGAGAAAAAATAAAGTATTATATGGTGGATCAGTTAATCCTAAAAATATCAACGATTTAAAATTAATAAATAATATAGACGGATATTTAATAGGTGGGGCATCTCAAGACCCTAAAAAATTTATTGATATAATTAAAAAAAGATATAGTTAACCCCCATGGAAAATATTTTATTAGTACTAAATATAATTTTAGCATTTGTTTTAGTCTTATTAGTTTTAATGCAAAAATCAGAGGGGGGAGCATTAGGCATAGGTGTTTCTCAGGAAAGTTTTATGTTTTCTAGATCAGCAGGTAATTTTATGACAAAAGCTACTGCTGTTGTTGCAACTTTATTTATTATCTGTAGCTTAGGATTAACCATTGTATCAAGAGGAGACTTAGCTCCAACTTCTTCGGTTTTAGACACAATAGAGGAAAAAACTGAAGATACACCGTCAATACCAGAAAATAACAATTAATACTTTTCAATTACTTTTTTATTCGCTATAAGATAATTCCATGGCGCGATTTATTTTTGTCACGGGCGGCGTGGTTTCATCATTAGGAAAAGGACTCTCTTCAGCATCCCTAGCTTATCTTCTGCAATCAAGAGGTTACAAAGTAAGATTAAGAAAGTTAGATCCTTACTTGAATGTTGATCCAGGTACAATGAGTCCATTTCAACATGGTGAAGTATTTGTTACTGATGATGGAGCAGAAACAGATTTAGACCTTGGTCACTATGAAAGATTTTCAGGAGTATCTGCAAAGAAATCAGATAATATTACTACTGGAAAAATTTATAACGATGTTTTGAAAAAAGAACGTAAAGGTGAATACTTAGGAAAAACTGTTCAAGTAATACCTCATATTACAAATCGTATAAAAGAATTTATAAAAAAAGACTCCTCAAAAGAAGATTTTGTTATTTGCGAAATAGGAGGCATAGTTGGAGATATTGAGAGTTTACCTTTTGTTGAAGCAATAAGACAATTTGCAAATGATATTGGTAAACAAAATGCACTATTCGTTCACCTTACTTTAGTTCCGTACTTAAAAGCATCAGATGAAATTAAAACTAAACCAACACAACATTCTGTAAAAGAACTTAGAAGTATTGGTATCCAACCTGATATTATTATTTGTAGATCAGAAAGACCAATACCTTTAGAACACAGAAAAAAGATTTCATTATTTTGTAATGTAAATATAAAGAATGTAATTGAAACAGTTGATGTAAGAACTATTTATGAAGCTCCAATAAGTTTCTATAAAGAAAAACTAGACTTACAAGTCTTAAACTATTTCAAACTAAGATCAAAAAAACCAGTAAACTTAACTCCATGGAAAAAAATTACTAAAATTATTTTGCATACAAAAAAACATGTTAATATTGCAATAATTGGTAAATATGTTGATTTGAAAGATGCTTATAAATCTTTGGATGAAGCACTTACTCATGGTGGAATAGACAATAATGTCAAGATAAACCTTGTAAGAATAGATTCTGAAAAATTAAAAGTTTCAGAAATTAAATCTAAACTAAAAAATATCTCAGGAATTTTAATACCTGGTGGGTTCGGTAAAAGAGGAACTGATGGAAAAATAGCAGCTATCAAATTCGCAAGAATAAATAAGATACCATTTCTTGGAATTTGTTATGGTATGCAAATGGCAATAATTGAATTTGCTAGAAATAAATTAAATTTAAAAAAAGCTACCTCAAGTGAATTTGATAAAAAAGGTTTAGCTATTATAGGCTTGATGAATGAGTGGAACAAAGATGGTAAAAAAATTAAAGGTACAGATAAAAACTTAGGTGGCACAATGAGACTTGGTTCTTATGATGCAAAACTATTAAAAAATTCAATGATTCAAAAAATTTATGGAAAAAATTTGATTAAAGAGAGACATCGTCATAGATATGAAGTGAATATTGCTTTTAAAGAAAAATTTGAAAAAAATGGTATGCATTTTTCAGGTTTATCTCCAGATGGTAATTTACCTGAAATAATTGAGTTAAAAAATCACCCATGGTTTATCGGAGTTCAATTTCATCCAGAATTTAAATCTAGACCTTTGGCCCCACATCCTTTATTCTCATCTTTTATCAAGGCATCAAAAAATCATAAATGAGTAGTATAAAAGTTAATTGCGGTAAAATTGAAATTTCAAATGATAACAAAATTTGTATCATAGCTGGTCCTTGTCAGCTCGAGTCCGAACAACACGCTATGGATATGGCTGGAAAAATTCAAGAAATTACTAAAAAATTTAATCTTGGTTTTGTTTATAAAACTTCTTTTGATAAGGCAAATAGAACCAGTCTAAAGGGAAAAAGAGGGGCAGGGTTAGAAGCTTCACTACCAGTGTTCGATAAAATAAGAAAAGAACTTAATATACCAATACTAACAGATATACACAATATTGAACAATGCTCTATAGTAAGTGGACATGTTGATGTAATTCAAATACCAGCATTTCTATGTAGACAAACTGATCTATTAATTGCTGCAGCAAAAACAAATAAAATTATTAATGTTAAGAAAGGTCAATTTTTAGCTCCTTGGGATATGGTAAATGTAACAAAAAAAATTTCAGACTCTGGAAATAAAAATATTTTAGTAACCGAAAGAGGTGCAAGTTTTGGTTATAATACACTTGTATCAGATATGAGATCACTACCAATTATGGCAAAGAATGGTTACCCGGTTATTTTTGATGCTACTCATTCTGTTCAGCAACCAGGTGGACTAGGAGAAAAAAGTGGTGGTCAAAGAGAATTCGTTGAACATTTAGCAAGAGCTGCAGTTGCAGTTGGGGTTGCAGGAGTTTTTATAGAAACTCATCAAGACCCAGATAATGCTCCATCGGATGGACCCAACATGATACCTTTAGACAAATTAGAAAATTTATTAAAACAACTTACAGATATAGATAACTTAATTAAAAATTAGTGAGTAAGATTATAAAAGTAAAGGCACGTCAGGTTTTTGACAGCAGAGGAAATCCAACTATTGAAGCTGAAGTTTTTACAAAAAATAATAGTGCCCTAGCAATTTGTCCATCGGGTGCATCAACAGGAACATACGAAGCATTTGAAAAAAGAGATAAAAATAATAAACGATATTTAGGAAAAAGCGTTCTTAACGCTGTTAATTTGATTAATACAAAAATCTCAAAAAAATTAAAAGGTCAAAATGTTCATGACCAAGAGAGAATAGATACTCTTTTAATTAATTTAGATGGAACTAGACAAAAAACTAGACTAGGAGCTAATTCAATTTTAGCTGTATCAATGGCAGTAAAAAAACTTTCTGCTAGAGTAAAAAAATTACCTTTATTCAAAACTTTTTTAGTAAAAAATAATTTTAAATTACCATATCCATTAATGAATATAATTAATGGTGGTGCGCATGCAAATAATGGTTTGCGAATACAAGAGTTCATGATCAGACCTGACCGAGCTAAAAATTTTTCAGATGCAATGAGGATTTGTTATGTTGTAATTAAAAATCTGAGTAAAATTATCAAAAATAGAGGACTGTCAACATCAGTAGGTGATGAAGGTGGATTTGCACCAATGATTAGTAGCAATAATCAAGCACTTGATTTAATTGTTTCAGCTATTAAAAAATCAGGTTTTGTTAATGGTAGAGATGTATCAATTTGTTTAGATGTTGCTGCCAATGAATTATATAAAAAAGGTAAATATTCTATTCATTCAAAAAGTTTTGTTTCAGTTGAAAAATCAATAAAAGAGTTCAACAAAATAATTACAAAATATAAAATAAAATCAATTGAAGACCCTTTTGCTGAAAATGATTGGATTTCTTGGAATAAATTAATGAAGAATACATCTAAAGTTCAAATTGTTGGTGATGATTTATATGTTACTAACTTAGAAAGACTTAAAAAAGGTTTTTTAAATATTTCTTCTAATGCAATATTAATCAAACTTAATCAAATAGGGACGGTGTCAGAAACACTTGAAGTTATAAAATTTGCTCAAATTATAGGATTCAAAACTATAATTTCTCACAGATCTGGAGATAGCGAGGATACATTTATTGCTGATTTAGCTGTAGGGACTAATTCAGATCAAATTAAAACAGGATCTTTAGCCAGATCTGAGAGAGTTGCTAAATATAATCAATTATTACGTATAGAAGAAGGACTTGGAAAAAAAGCCAGAATGAATAAAATTCATTAATGCTCAAAAAATTAAAAAAAAACTATTTCTTACTAGTTTCAACCTTTTTAATTTTATACTTCTTTTTTAATCTTTTATCAGGTCAAAGAGGCCTTATTTCTTATTTTGAGAAAAATCAAATATTAAACAATCTCCAAAAAGAAGAATTATTGTTAATTAATCAAACTAGGGACTTGGATTTGAAAAATTCATTATTAAGTGACAATCTGGATCTTGATTATGTTGAAACATTAATTAGAGAAAGATTTTTATTCGGCAAAAAAAATGAGACAATTTATATATTAAAGAACAATGGACAAAAAAATTAGACCTAGACACCCAGAAAAAGTAAAGAACCCAATTAATCCTATTAAAAAAAAGCCTACATGGATTAGATCAAAGCTTACTAATAGCAAAGAATTTTTTTTAACAAAGACCATAGTTAATAAGAATAATTTAGTTACAGTTTGTCAGGAAGCAAACTGCCCAAATATCACAGAATGTTGGAGTAAAAGACATGCAACATTTATGATTATGGGAGATACTTGTACAAGAGCGTGTGCTTTTTGTGATGTTAAAACTGGCAAACCTGGAAAACTAGATGAACTTGAACCAATTAAAATTTCCCAAGCAGTTAAAAAACTTAATTTAAAGCATGTAGTAATTACCTCTGTAGATAGAGATGATCTAGAGGATGGTGGATCAAATCATTTTTTTGAAGTAATAAATCAAACTAGAAAAAGCAATCCTAATACAACAATAGAAGTTTTAACACCTGATTTTTTAAGAAAAGGGGACGCCTATAAAAAAGTTTTAGAAGCCAACCCAGATGTTTTTAATCATAATATTGAAACCGTTCCAAGCTTATATTTAAAAGTAAGACCTGGATCGAGATATTTTGCGTCTTTAGAACTTTTAAAAAATGCAAAAAAAATAAATAAAAAAGTTTTTACTAAATCTGGAATCATGGTTGGTTTAGGAGAAAATAAAGATGAAATATTGCAAGTAATGGATGATCTTAAAGCAGCAGATGTTGATTTTTTAACTATCGGTCAGTACTTACAACCTTCAGTTAAACATTTTCCCTTAGACAGATATTACACTCCCCAAGAATTTAATGAACTTGGAAATATTGCAAAATCAAAAGGATTTTTATTAGTTTCATCTTCACCTTTAACAAGATCATCTTATCATGCAGATGAGGATTTTGCTAAATTACAACAAAATAGAATTAATATTCATTAATGCCAAAAGCTTCTGTTACACGTCAGATAGCACGTGAAAAACAAAAATTAATCGATTTTGTTTTAGATATTGATAAATATCCAGAATTCATTCCTTTTTGTATAGACTCTAAAGTTTATGAAAGAAACGATAAGGAAGATGAAATAGCAATTGTTGCTGATCTAACTATTGGCAAAAAACCATTTGTCGATACCTATAAAAGTGATGTGAGATATAAAAAAAAAGATGATTTAATTCATGTGACTAATATAGGTGGCCCTCTAAAACACTTAGAAAATAATTGGAAATTTATACAAAAAGAGAATTTCACTGAGGTTCATTTTGATGTTGATTTTGAAATAAAAAATAAATTTTTAGATATGATTATGACAAAATCTTTTGAATTTGGGCTCAATAAAATAGCAGATGCTTTTCAAGAAAGAGCTGAAAAAATTTAACTTAATTCAAATAAGGCTATCAACAATTCTAATAGCTTTTTTCACTGTCGATTTTTGAATAGATATCCTATTTTTAGAATTAAAAATATTTTTACTAATAATTATCTTATTGCCTTTTTTTACACCAATATAGACTAACCCAACTGGTTTTTTTTTACTTCCTCCATTTGGTCCTGCAATACCAGTTATTGAAACATTGATATTTGCTTTTGATATTTTTGATAGATTTACTACCATTGCTTTGCAACATTCATGGCTAACAGCACCAAATCTTTTAATAACATTTTTGTTCACTTTTAAAACTTTGATTTTTGCTTGATTAGAATAAGTTATAAGACCTAAATTAAATACTTTAGATGCACCACTTATAGAAGTAATGGTATTAGCTAGCATACCTCCAGTACAAGACTCAGCAAAAGATATTTTAAGTTTTTTTCTAGTTAATTTTTTTACTAAAGTTTTCATTAAATAAAATAGCTACTTAAAACCATAAAACAAATTAATGATAAAACAACATATAAACCAGCACAAACGTCATCCATAATTACTCCAAAACTATTTTTAAAATTTCTATCAAAAAAACTTACAGGAAAGGGTTTTTTAATATCAAAAAATCTAAATAATACGAAACAAATAGCATAAAAAATTATAGCTTCATTTGGAGATTTTTCCGTACCGTGAGAAATTTCATATAAATAAATTGGAATTGATTGACCAATAAATTCATCAATTACAATTTCTTTTGGATCTTTGTTTTCACTATTCTCAGTATGGCTAGCTACAGCAGAAAAAGAATAAATAAAAATAATAATTAATCCTAAAAGAATTAAGTTAGATGAAATATTTAAAGTATGAAATAGAACAAAGAGTATAATTATTGTGGCCAAAGATCCGACAGTTCCTGGAATCATTTTTATTTTTCCTATTCCAAACATTGTTACAAATAAGGAGTTAAATGTTTTAATCATATTTTTTTATTGAAATTAAAACTTCACAAGCAATAGCTTTTTCTTTACCTATTAAACCTAGCTTTTCTACAGTTTTACCTTTTAAATTAATCTTATTTTTGTCTAAATTCATAAGATTTGATAATGAATTAATTATTCTATTTCTATACGTTGAAACTTTAGGTTTTTGACAAATTAAATTAATATCTAAGTTATTAATTGAAAAGTTATTTTCATATAAATTTTCTATAATTGGTTTAAGCATTTTTGGAGATCTTATATTTTTAAATTTATTTTTATTACTTGGAAAATAAGTACCAATATCTTTTTTTTGAATAGCACCTAAGATTGCATCAATTATTGCATGTAATATAACATCACCATCTGAATGACCTTGTAAACCAGAATGGAAAGGTATTTTTGTTCCTCCAAGATAAAGTTTTTTATTTTTTACTAATCTATGAATATCAAAACCTATACCAAAAGATACTTTGCTTATTTTAATATCATCAGGGTAGGTAATTTTGTTATTTTTTAATTCACCTTTAATAAAGGCAATCTTATAATCATTTTCTATAAATAACGTTGCTTCATCATTAACCTTAGTTATTTGTTTAGATGAAAGATTGTATAAATCTTTAAATTTAAAGGCCTGGGGTGTTTGAGTTAATAATGCCTTATCCCTGTTCAAATTAAATAGTTGATTTTGTGACTTATATTTTATTGAGTCGTTTGAATATATGTAAGGTATGACAGCTATATTTTTCTTTAATTTATGAATTAAATTTTTTAGTAATTTTACCGAAAAATTTGGTCTTGCTGCATCATGAATGAGTACATTGGTAGGTTTAAACTTTTTTAAATATTTTAAGGCAATCAAAGAAGAGTCAGATCTTTCTTTGCCACCTTTAATTATTTTTACAATTTTGGGAAGTTTTTTTTTCTTAAGGTGATTCAAATTATTTGTTACAATTATAATCTTTTTAAAAAGCTTAGAATTTAATGATTTTTCGATGGAGTGATCAATAATTTCTTTATTTTTATAATCATAGAATTGTTTTGCTATTTTATTATGAAATCTCTTACTTTTTCCTGCAGCCAGTATTACAAAATAGTTGTTCATTTGTTTAAATGCTATAATTCTAAAATATGATAGATTTTTTGAAAAAAAATATATTCATTATTGCTCTATCTAGTATCACACTATTTATTGGATTTTTAACATTTTTAACATTTATAGATCGAAGTTTTATCGAATTAAATCAAAATAATTTACAATATTTATTAATTTTAAATATTTTTTTACTATTTTTATTATTTCTATTTATTTTTGCTGAAATACAAAAATCAATTAAGAACAATATTGATAAAGATGGTCTTAAATCAAACAAAAAATATATTACTTATTTTTCACTATTTACTCTTATTCCATCGATTTTGATATCAATATTTTCTTTGTTTCTTTTTTCATTTGCACTTGAAAAGTATTTTGACAAGAAAGTCACAACCGTTGTAAATAATTCATATGAATTAGCAAAAAATTATGTTGATGAAATGAGAAATAAGATTGAGGCTGAAATAGTCTTAATAGCATTTGATACAAATAAAAGTGCCAATTTTTTAAATGAAAATTCTAAAGAATATTTGAGATTTCTAAGAACTCAAAAAATTATTAGAGATGTTGATGAAATACACATAATTGATAAAAATAAAAAGTTATTATACTCAACAGAGAAAAAAAATAGATATATCCCACCAGTTGATAGGGCATTAAATCTAGTATTAGATGATGATAGACCTTTAAAGATTATAAATACTCAAGCAAATATGTCAGCTGCTATTATGAAATTAGAGTCTTCAGAGGGAAGGTTTTTATATGTGGTAAAATTTTTAGATGAAAATATCTCTAATTATTTAACTGAATCTCAAGAAGCTATTAATTTTTATTATACTGTTGAAGAAAAAAGCACAGGTATAAAGATATCATTTATAATTATATATATAATAATTGTTTCCTTATTACTGTTTATATCAATTTCTATTGCTATCAGATTCTCTTCAAGATTTTTTAGATCTATAAATAATTTGATTTTAGCATCAACAGAAATTGGTCAAGGAAATTTAAATTCAAAAGTTCCTGAAATTAAAACTGATAAAGATATGGAAATTTTAAATAAAAATTTTAATTCAATGATTAGTAGACTTAAAAATCAACAACAAAAATTAATTATCAATGAAAGATATGAAGCTTGGGGAAGTTTAGCGAGAAAACTTGCTCATGAAATTAAAAACCCTCTTACTCCAATTCAGTTGACGATAGATAGAATTAAAGAAAAATACATAAATCAAATTACAAAAGTAGATCAAGACTCTTTTAAAGATAATTTAAAAATTATAAATACTCAGATAAAGCAAATTGAAAATTTAGTTAACGAATTTTCTGACTTTGCTAGGATGCCCAAACCGACTTTAAAAGATAATGATTTGATTAAGATTTTAAATGATAACATAAATTTATTAAAGGAAGTTAACAAATCAATAGAAATTAGATTAATCAAAGATAGTGAAAATATTATATTTAATTGTGACAAAGAACAAATTGCTCGAGTTTTTTTTAATTTAATTAAGAACTCAATTGAAAGTATTGAGCAAAAATCCGAAA
>ERZ802822.2536-NODE-2536-length-10105-cov-5.526027_pt1 | contig 10105 bp, 8 predicted proteins | sample MGYA00345649_ERZ802822 | MGnify/ENA primary metagenome ERZ802822 (study PRJEB30503, sample SAMEA104212359) | marine metagenome | biome: Westerlies Biome; feature: [SRF] surface water layer (ENVO:00010504) within the epipelagic zone...; material: water... | reverse complement strand
CAAGTCCGCTTCCCTTATATCTCGCTCAGTAAGGTACTCCTTTTGCTCGATGTAGAATGTGCGTAAATTCTGTTTGAGCCAAACTTGCCGAGACGATGAAGAGCTAGAAACGTGGTGATTATCAGGGCTGACGGCGTAAATCTGGGGATTGCGATTTGACGTTCGCGTCCGTGAGGCTAAGAAGGAAATAGAAAATACTGTTTGTAAATGCTGATCGTTAGGAGATAGACATGGTCGAACGAGCGCCAGACGCAGTGACACTCCCCGAACAAACGGAGGTTATTGTGGTCGGTGGTGGGCCTGCTGGTACAACAGCTGCAACTATTGCAGCTCAGCAGGGACGCTGTGTCATGCTGTTTGAGCGAGAAAGATTTCCGCGATTTCATGTGGGTGAGTCCTTGATTCCAGAAACATTCTGGACGTTGAAGCGACTCGGCATGGTTGAACGTTTACGTGGAAGTCGTTTTGTCGAAAAACACTCAGTTCAATTTGTCAATGAAAAGGGACTGCTTTCAGCGCCATTTTATTTTGTTGATCACCGAGACGACGAAAGTTCTCAGACATGGCAGGTTCGTCGAGCTGAATTTGATGAAATGATGCTTCGTAATGCGGAGTCACATGGTGTCAAAGTGCACGAAGGAATGCGAGTGCTCGAAGTCTTGTTTGATGGAACCCGTGCGACGGGCGTTCGTGTGGCTGATGAGGCTGGAAATATTTCAACGATTCATTCAAAGGTCGTCGTGGATGCGAGTGGGCAAGCGGCAATGGTCACAAGTAGGCTCGGCTTGCGGGAGTGGGATCCAGTTCTGAAGAAAGCGGCTGTATGGAGTTACTGGAAAGGTGCAGCCCGTGGAACAGGTCGTGATGAGGGTGCCACTCTTGTCATGCAACTCGACGACAAGCAGGGCTGGTTGTGGTACATACCACTGAATGATGATGTGGTCAGTGTTGGTGTGGTGGCGGGGTACGACTATCTTTTTCGAGATCGAGAGAGCAAGAATCCGGAGACTGTTTATGCAGCCGAATTGGATCGATGCCCTGGGTTGCACGGACGTCTCGATAATGCGACCAAAATAGAATCTGTTCGTGTGGCGAAGGAGTACTCGTATCGAGCCCGCGACGTTGCTGGTGACGGGTGGGTTCTTGTCGGTGATGCTTTTGGTTTTCTCGATCCGCTCTATTCATCAGGCATACTGTTGGCATTAAAGAGCGGGGAACTTGCTGGTGATGCTGTCGTCGCTGCACTTCAGGAGAATGATCTGTCCGCAGGTCGATTGGGTTGCTGGGGAGATGATTATGTGCGGGGCATGGACCGAATGCGTCGCCTTGTCTACGAATTCTATGATGGTTTTAACTTTGGTAAGTTCGTCAAGCGATTTCCTCACCTTCGTGGCCACGTAACAGACCTTCTGATTGGTGATCTTTTTAATGAACGGCTTGATGAAATCATTGAGCCCCTTGAGACCCTTCGGGCTGAGCAAGAAGCAGCATCATCGTAATTTTGTTTAGTAAAGCTGGCTCGTCACGCATCGCGGGATGTCTCGAGCAATTTGATCCAAGCCCCAACAAATGAACCACTATCAAGGTAGGTTCGGCCACTTACGAGATTTTTGTCAACCACACATGGGGCATCAACAAAAATGCCTCCTGCCGATTCAAGTTCATGACGGCACTTTGCGACTGTTGTCATGTTTCGCCCTCGTACACAGTCAGCGTAGGCAGGTATTTCAACGCCGTGGCATACACTTGCCACAGGTTTGTCTGCACTGAAAAAGTGCTGTGTGATTCGAATGAGGTCAGTGTTGTAGCGTATGTATTCCGGGGCTCGTCCTCCACTGAAAAAAATACCTTGATAATTTTCGGGATCGATGTCGGCGAATGCAGCGTCTGCCATGATTTGGTACCCCTCCCACTCTTTGGTGATTGTCCACCCTGGTCGTACTTCGTGCAGAACCATTTGGTGCAGTCGCTTCTCTGGCGCGATGACATACGGTCGAAAGCCAGCTTCTTGGAGTCGAAAGTATGGGTAAAGAGTGTCGACTGTTTCTGAAGCATCACCAATAACAAGCAGGACGTCACTGGGAGAGTTCTCAGTGTCAGGTTTGGTGGACATAGTTTCTTCGGTAGTGATTGAATTGATGTGAGAAAAGCTGTCGTGTGGTTTTTAAAAAGAGTTACCGTAACGGAATGAGGTTTAAAAAGCCCCAAGTGCATCATGGTTTTTTCCAATTCAATATACTTCATTTCTGACAAGAAGCTTTGTGGTGGTCGTGTCTAGAGCATCGCGTCAGTTTTCCTTTCGGATCGTGGCTAGCTAATTGTAAGAGATTCTGATCTGTGCCATGGTATGAGCAGCGTTTCATATTCAGTCATGTGTGTTTGGTCTCTTCAGGACAGGAAAAGATACGGTGAATGCCTTCGTAAAAAAAATGTGTGCAGGAATGCGGCGGAAGATGTCTTTTCGAAAACTATGCTGTCCCTTTTTTGTGACTAGCGGGGTCCTGGTTCTCCTCAGCGTGACGTCTGTCGCTCCAGCGGCATCCGATTCTCCGCCAAATATCTTGATGATTCTGACAGATGATCAAGGGTGGGGTGATGTTGCTGCATACGGGGCAAAAGACCTGAAGACGCCGGCACTGGATTCACTTATTGCCACGGGAATGAGGTTCGATAATTTCTACGCCAATTGCCCGGTATGTTCGCCAACTCGTGCGGCCCTTTTGTCCGGTATGGTGCCAGACAAAGTCGGTGTTCCAGGTGTCATTCGCACGCACCCTGAAAATAATTGGGGTTTTCTCCATCCAGATGCAACCCTTCTGCCAAAGCCTTTAAAATCAGTTGGGTATCATACTGCGATCATTGGTAAATGGCATCTTGGGCTGGAGGCGCCATCTCGTCCGATAGACCATGGATTTGATCATTTTCATGGATTTCTTGGCGACATGATGGATGACTACTGGTCTCACACTCGTCATGAGCAGCATTACATGCGATTGAATACTGTTGATGTCCGGCCCGAGGGGCATGCAACAGATATTTTTAGTGAGTGGGCCACTGAGTATATATCGTCCCGGGCTGATACAGCGCAGCCATGGTTTTGCTACCTTGCCTTCAATGCGCCACATACTCCTGTGCAACCTCCTCAAGCGTATCTTGAAAAGGTTTTATCTCGTGAGCCCGGCATAGATCCAGTGCGGGCAGAACTCGTCGCATTCATTGAACATCTTGATGCAGGAATCGGTCGCGTTATTGAGTGCTTGAGAAAAACAGGTCAGGCTGAAAATACGCTCATTGTTTTTACGTCTGATAACGGCGGCCACAAAGGAAGCCTGGCAAACTGCGGCCCTCATCGTGGCTTCAAGCAAGAAATGTATGAGGGCGGTATTGCAGTACCGTTTTGTGCAGTATGGCCCGGGCATATTGAACCGGGTTCGCGTAGTGATCTGGTTGCGTTGACAAGTGATCTCTTCCCTACATTTTGTGAGGCGGCTGGAGCAACAATCGGACATAAGATTGACGGTGTGTCGATACTGCCAACACTCCTTGGGAAGAAGCAGTCGTTCGATCGAACTCTTTTCTGGGTTCGAAGAGAAGGGGGGCAGCTTTACCAAGGGCAGGATTACTACGCTGTGCGGCGTGGCCCCTGGAAATTGCTTCAAAATACTCCCTTTGAAAAATTTCAGTTATTCAATCTGATTGATGATCCACTTGAATCTACCGATGTGAGTAACAAGCATCGGCCCATTGTACGAGAACTAACGGAGGCACTTCGTCGTCATGTGCAGGCGGCCGCTCAGGTGCCTTGGCAGCAGTCGACGGTTGTGGTGGATGAGCACGAATGAGGTGTGAGATCGGTGGTTCTGCGAGGTCGGTGATTAGAGAATTCTTCAAGTCGATGCAGAGAGTGCTTGGTAAGGTTACACTTGTGCTGTGCGGTTATAAAAGTCATGTCGAATCTTGATTTAAGGGGTGTTATGAAAAAGTTTCTTGTTCTTGCTGGTCTATTCGTCTGCTTTCACAGCACATCTGTAGCTGCTGAACAGCCTCCAAATATCGTGATGATTTTTTGTGATGATCTCACCAACCAGGCACTGAGTTGTTACGGGAATTCTCTCAAGTTACTTGAGACTCCAAATATTGATCGGCTAGCGAAAGAAGGAATGCTATTCCGTCGCTGTATGGTCCCAAATTCGATTTGTGGTCCAAGTCGTGCTGCGATCTTGACTGGCAAATACGCTCACGTAAATGGTTTTCGCTGTAATGGTGATCAGTTCGATGGTGCGCAGCCCACGTTTGCCAAAATGCTGCAATCGGCTGGCTATCAAACAGCCATGATTGGAAAGTGGCATCTCAAGAGTGATCCGACCGGTTTCGATCATTGGCACATCCTGCCAGGTCAGGGGTCGTACTATAACCCAAGGATGATTAACAACGGTGAGCTGGTCCAGCATGAAGGATATGTTACCGATATTGTTTCTGACTTATCAATCGATTGGTTAAAAGACGTAGATCGATCCAAGCCATTTCTTCTTATGTCCCAGCACAAGGCGCCTCACCGCGAATGGTCACCAGCCTTGCGGCATCTTGGTTGGAATGGTGATCGTGTTTTCCCAGAGCCAGAAACACTGTTTGATGACTATTCCGGTCGTGGCCGAGCCGAGCACGAACAAGACATGACGCTCGAAAAAACCTTTCGTCCACTCGATGCAAAACTCGAGCCTCCCCGTACAATTTCAGATGCGCAAAGAAAAGAGTGGGATGTTTACTACGGACCTCGCAATGAGGAGTTTCACAAGCAGGGTTTGACTGGAAAAGATCTCGTGAGATGGCGGTATCAAAGGTACATGCATGACTACCTCGGTTGTGTAAAAGCTGTTGATGAGGCTGTTGGCAAACTCCTTGATTATCTTGATTCGGCGGGACTGAGTGAAAATACCATGGTCTTATTTTCATCGGATCAGGGGTTTTATCTTGGTGAACATGGCTGGTTTGATAAGCGATGGATTTATGAAGAGTCGCTCACGACACCGTGCATTGTTCGGTGGCCAGGCGTGACACAGCCAGGCACGACATCAGATGCGATTGTTTCGATACTCGATTTCCCAGAAACGTTTCTTGAGGCTGCTGGTCAATCTGTTCCCTCTGATATGCATGGGAGCAGCCTTGGGCCGTTATTGGCAGGTCAACTGCCTGATGATTGGCGAAAAAGCTTTTATTATCACTACTATGAGTTTCCAGGAGCTCATAGTGTTCGAAAACATTACGGAGTGGTGACAGACCGCTACAAACTCTTTCATTTTTATGAGCCAGATATGAATTACTGGACGCTTATTGACAGAAAGCAGGACACTCATGAAATGAAGAATGTTTATGATCAACCAAAGTATGCAGAGGCACAAAAAGAGTTGCATGGAGAACTTGATAGATTACGAAAAGAGTTGAATGTGCCACTTGTTGATCCACCGCGACGTGGCCAAAAAAAGAAGCAGAAGGGCAAGCAAAAGTCATAGCGATTTCTGCTGTCTCAAGAGGCTCTTGTTTTCAAAAAGGGTAGGGAAATGCTTTCACTTAGAACGTGGCTAATGTGCTTTGTCTGTTTCATACTGTTGCTTGGGATGTCATCTGATCTGACGGCAGACCCACTTGTGTTTGATCTTTGGCCAGATGGTGTTCCGCTTTCCGGTCAGAAGGCTGAACCCTCTGAGGAAGTGCGAACAAACAAGAATGGAATTTTACGGATAACCAATGTGAGTTCACCCCAAATGACGGTGTACCGTCCGGATGATCCAAATGGTGCGGCAGTGCTCGTTTGCCCCGGCGGTGGCTACAAGATTTTGGCCTATGAGCATGAGGGAACAGATGTTTGTGAGTTTCTGACGAAACACGGAGTGACAGCTATTCTTTTGAAGTACCGTGTTCCATCGCCACGGGAAGTTGCTCTCCAGGATGCGCAACGAGCACTTGGGATGATTCATCATCACGCAGAAGAATGGAGCATTGATCCAGATCGTATTGGAATGCTTGGCTTTTCTGCAGGGGGGAATCTCACTGTTATGACATGCTTGCATGGAAGCGAACGCACGTACCCAATGGATGAAAAATTAGATGTTGAAAATCCGACACCAAGCTTTGCTATTCCCGTTTATCCGGCCTATCTTGTTGAGCGCGGTACCGAGGGGCCGCTGCTCTCAGATATCAATGTGAAAGACACGTCACCACCACTGTGTCTCGTGCATGCAGCAGATGATCCTTGGACAGCGAGCGGCAGTTTTCTTCTTGCCGTTGAGTACAAGAAGCGCGATATTCCTTGTGAGGTGCACGTGTACGCAAAGGGCGGGCATGGTTTTGGAATGAAAAAGAAGGGCCTGCCTGTTGATGCGTGGCTCCACCGAGTCGTTGAGTGGATGGACTCGATGGGTTATCTGACAGGAACTGACTCGAACTAGTTTCCTGTGGTAAACCGATGCACCATCGTGTGCTTATATGTTTCCTCAGGATTCAGACGACCAGATGGCCATTCCCCATGCCACTCTGTTTGGTTTATAGCATCCGGAAAACATTCAGTCTCAAGGCAGATCGCAGCATGTTGTCGATAGGTAGTCCCATCTTTCCCTGTGAGTGATGAGTCAAGATAATTGCCTGTGTATACCTGAATACCGGGTTGGTCTGTGAGGATTTCAAGGCTTCGTCCACTAGCGGGATCAGTGAGCGTGACTGCCGGTCGAAGTGCTCCATCAGGTTTCCAGTTATTGATGACAAGGCAATGATCAACGCCTCCTTTTTCGGCTCCTTCCGGTGATGGAGTAAGCGACCGGATCGCCTCACCAAGATTAGAGTGAGCCTCCGAGGGAAACCGAAAGTCAAAGGGAGTGCCATCAACGTCACGAAGGATGCCTGTTGGAATACCGCCTTTGTCGAGAGGAAGATACCGATCAGCATGTGCCTGAAGCGTGTGGTTTTCGATACCATTCGTTGCCTGGCCAGCAATATTCCAGTACGTATGATGCACAAGATTAACAAGGGTCGGGGTATCTGTTGTTGACTCCATTTCAATCCATAATTCACCATCTGGAGTCAGCGTGTAGGTTACTTTTGAGTGCAGTGTTCCAGGATACCCTTCATCTCCATGTGGCGATAAGAGTTCAAGGTCAAGAGCCGGCCCTTTCTCTGAAACTCGTGGCGTTGCTTTCCAGAGTTGCTTGTCAAATCCGACAACACCGCCATGGAGGTGGTTGTGGCCATTGTTTTGGGCAACCTTACACGGCGTATCGTCTATCGAAAAAAGACCATCTGCAATTCTATTACCGACTCGACCACATATCGCACCAAAATAAGGGTGCCCATCGAGGTATCCATCGAGTGATTCAAATCCAAGGACAACATCAACTGGTTCACCCTGTTGTTGAGGAACACAAAGGCTTGTCACTATTGCCCCATAGTTTGTGATAGTGGTTTGCCACCCTCCAGGGACCTTGAGCGTAAAGAGGCTGGCTTCTCGTCCGTCATGGAGTTTTCCAAATGGATGAACAGTGGGTGGTGTCATTGACTGGGCCATGCGTTCAACTCCACAAGAGGTGGCGTAAAAAGAAAAAAGGAATGAGAAGAATTTGATAAGGCACCATTGCTATTCGGTGAAGTTTTATACCCCATCCTTCTTGCCCTGAGAAGATTTTACCAAGTCTCTTCAATAACTGGATTGGTGAGGCGCCCGACACCTTCGATCTCGACAGTGACCTCGTCACCCGGCTGTAGATAGACAGGTGGGGTGCGGGCAAACCCAACGCCATGCGGTGTTCCGGTAAGGATAACTGTCCCAGGATTCAAAATCGTGCTCGCTGACAAGAATTCAATCAGTGTAGGAACGTCAAAAATCATGTCGTTTGTATTCCATTCCTGCATGACGTTTCCGTTCAGAAGAGTTCGAAGAGAAAGATTGTTGGGGTCATCAATTTCGTCAGAGGTTGTAATCACCGGGCCGAGTGGACAGAAGGTTGCAAATGTTTTGCCTCGGCACCATTGGCCGCCACCACCATTTTTTTGCCAGTCGCGAGCTGACACATCGTTTGCGCATGTGTAGCCGAGAATGTGTTGGGCGGCTTCGTCTCGACTGACGTTGTGGCAACGCTTTCCAAGGACGACTGCAAGCTCACATTCATAGTCAACTTTCTCACTCCGTAGCTTCCTCGGAAGCATGATGGGGTCACCAGGATTCTGAATCGCACCCGTGTTTTTAAGAAAAAGAACAGGATGTTGAGGTGCCGCTGCCCCAGTTTCAGCAGCATGTTGCTTGTAGTTGAGTCCAACGCAAAGAACGTCACTGGGTCGTATCGGTGCCAGAAGCTTTTCAACAGATGCCAGCGTTCCTGTGTCAGAAAAACCAGATGTGATATCTCCATCAAGAAGTGTGACACGGTTGTCATCGTGCAGCCTCCCAAAGGCTTCTTTATCTTGGTTTAAAAAACGAATAATTTTCATAAGTCAGGTCACTCTGAGGTATCATGCCAGAAGCTGTTCAAATCCTTTCCCTCATAGTATAAGCCGATGTCATCAGTCCCTTCCGCAGTCACGTTTATTGGAACCGGAATAATGGGTTCTCGTATGGCGGAGCACCTCATTGCCAACGGTCATCCACTTCATGTTCACAATCGAACACGTAAGAAAGCTGAGGTGCTACTGAAGAAGGGTGCGGTATGGCATGGCACGCCCGAGTCTGCGGCTGCTGCTGGTGATACGGTGATAACAATGCTCGGACTACCGTCAGATGTTGAGCAGGTTTACTTCGGAAGAGCAGGTGACGGAGGTATTCTTGCTGCTGCGAAGCCAGGGAGTCTACTCATCGATATGACAACCTCGAGCCCCCGATTGGCAGAACGTATTTCACGTGCAGCAGAAGAGCGGGGAATAGAAGCTCTGGATGCGCCGGTTTCGGGTGGCGATGTAGGTGCTCGGGATGCCAGCCTTGTTATCATGGTTGGCGGAAGACAAGAGGCATTCGATAGGGCAGTGCCATTGTTTGAGCAATTGGGGAAGTCGATTACTCTCCTTGGACCTGCTGGAAATGGCCAGCGTTGTAAGTTAGTAAACCAGATCGCGGTGGCGGTCGGTATGGTGGCCTGGTGTGAAGCTCTTGCTGTAGCAAAAGCAGCACGCCTTGATCCATCAGTGGTTCAAGGCGTGATAGGCGGTGGAGCGGCTAAGAGTTGGGGGCTGATAAACCTGGCTCCCCGTGCACTGAGTGAAGACTTCAAGCCAGGGTTTCTTGTACGCCATCTTGTGAAAGACATTCGGCTTGCTCAAGAAGAAGCAGAGTGTCACGGAGTTAATCTTCCTGGTCTTGAAGTGGCTCGGAGACTTTATGAGATATTAAAAGAAGCGGGCTATGGTGAGGCAGGAACACAGGTGCTCTATCATTACTACGACACAAATAAAGGGGTCATCTAGCAATGAGCATATTGTCGTATAAGCGACCTCATTGGTCTACAAGTGCATGGCAATGGGGTGGCTGAAGTTTGATTCAAAGACCTCGTTATTGCAGAGTTGCTGTAGGGTGCTCATGATGCGCTTGAGTTTCCTTCTGTAATCGTGAAAACTATATTGAGTTTAAGTCAACAGGGGAGCACATTGTTTCATGACAAAAAAATATAACGTAGGTGTCGTTGGGTATGGCTGGGCGGCGACTGCTCATATCGAGGCAATCAATGCGACCACACAGGGTCAAGTCACTGCGGTGTGTTCGACTAGAAAACTTGATGCTGCTGAGTTGACAGCCCGACATGGTGGAAATATTTGTGTCTATAACGATCTCGCTTCCATGCTTGCTGATCCGGCGATTGATGTTATCGATATTACGGGGCTTCCAAGTAAGCATGCCGAGCAAGCGGTTGCTGCAGCCGACGCCAAGAAACACATTATTCTCGAAAAGCCGATGGCGAATACGCCTGATGAGGTAGCCAGAATTTTACAGGCTTCGAAGGCAAATGGCGTCCGTGGCTGTGTCTGTTTTGAACTTCGGTATTCCGAGCAATTGCAGGTGACAAAAGAGTTACTGAAAAAAGGTTTGCTTGGACAGCTGCATTACGGTGAAATCGACTACTATCATGGTATC
>ERZ802822.2534-NODE-2534-length-10110-cov-6.973787_pt1 | contig 10110 bp, 10 predicted proteins | sample MGYA00345649_ERZ802822 | MGnify/ENA primary metagenome ERZ802822 (study PRJEB30503, sample SAMEA104212359) | marine metagenome | biome: Westerlies Biome; feature: [SRF] surface water layer (ENVO:00010504) within the epipelagic zone...; material: water... | reverse complement strand
CGCAAACCCCGCTGCGGCAGCTGCACCATCGAGGACCTTTGCGAGTTCAAGGACAAAACCGAGGACTAAACGCCTAACACCTGATCAAAGATCGACTAACTCAACATCCGAAATACTTTCCGCCAAAAACGTCGCGCCGACACGCTGGAAGCGTTCTACCCCGTCGGTAGCCAAGAATTGTGAATTGCCGCCTCGATCAGACAGCAGGCCTTCGCTCTGCAGGGCCGTAGCCACAGAGCCTGCCGTGGTTTGCGCCGAATCAATCACTTGCACCTTTGGGCCCAACAACTGCTGCAGTCGCGTCCGAAACACCGGAAAATGCGTGCAGCCCAGCACCAGGGTCGACGGTGCATCCGGCGTCTGCTCTGACACCACCAACCCTCTAACGCCATCGAGCAAGATCGTATCGGTTAGCAGACTGGCATCACCGCCCTGTTCCGCAAGGGTTACCCACAGTGGGCAGGGCCGCCCAAGGACTCGCATGGCGGGACGCTGGTGCAGCAAGGCGCGTTGATAGGCTCCACCGGCAATCGTGCTCTCGGTGGCCAGCACCGTCACACCGCTGCTATCGGCAACCTCGCAGGCCGCCAAGGCACCGGGTTCTACCACGCCGAATACCGGCAAGGGGGCAAACTCTTGGGCCAAGGCACGAAGCGCCGTCGCAGACGCGGTATTACAGGCCACCACCAAGGCTTTGATGCCGCGGGCAACCAGTGCCCCTGCGGCCTGCCGCGCATAGCGCTCGACCGTCGCTGCAGACTTGGTGCCATAGGGCAAACGGGCGGTATCGCCAAGGTAAATAAAATCTTCCTGTGGAAGCTGCTGGCGCAGAGCGGCCAACACCGTCAAGCCGCCCATGCCCGAGTCAAAAACCCCGATGGGCAAATCAGCGTCGGTCATAGCAACCGCCACAGGCCGGGGCTCAATCGCAGAACAAGCGCGCTAGGAATAATCCCGACCCCGCTTGGCACCCAGACGCAAACGCAGCGCATTAAGCTTAATAAAGCCAGCGGCGTCTTTTTGATCGTAGGCGCCTTGGTCATCTTCAAAGGTCACCACGTCGGCGTCATAGAGCGAGTCGCTGGAACTGCGGCCCACCACGGACACGGAACCTTTGTAGAGCTTCAGCACCACCGAGCCGTTCACCGGCACTTGGGACTCATCGATGAGCGCCTGCAGGGCCTTACGCTCCGGTGCCCACCAGTAGCCGTTGTAGATCATCTGGGCATAGCGCGGCATGAGTTCGTCTTTCAGGTGGCCCACCTCGCGATCTAGCGTCAACGACTCCATGGCACGGTGGCCCTTCAGCAAAATCGTACCGCCGGGGGTTTCGTAACAACCGCGGGACTTCATGCCCACGAAGCGATTCTCAACGATGTCAGAGCGACCCACACCGTGCATACCGCCCAGGCGATTCAGCTCCGCCAACATCGCGCCAGGGGTTAGCGGCTTGCCGTCTAGGGCAACCGGATCGCCGCGCTCGTAAGTCAGCTCAATTTCCAGCGGCTGATCCGGCGCGTCTTCCGGCGCAACCGTCCAGCGCCACATCCCGTCGTCAGCGGGCTTGGCAGGATCTTCCAAACCGCCCCCCTCGTAGGAGATGTGTAGCAAGTTGGCGTCCATGGAGTACGGCGACTTACCACCGCGCTTATAGTCCACGGGAATCTGGTGCTTCTCGCAAAAATCCATGAGCGCCTCGCGGGAATTGAGATCCCACTCGCGCCATGGCGCGATCACCTGAATGTCAGGGTCCAGCGCATAGGCCCCAAGCTCAAAGCGCACCTGATCGTTACCCTTACCCGTCGCACCGTGGGCTACTGCGGAAGAACCCGTCTCCCGCGCAATCTCCACCATGCGCTTAGTAATCAGCGGCCGGGCGATACTCGTGCCCAGCAGATACTCGCCCTCGTACACCGTGTTGGCGCGGAACATGGGGTAAACATAATTGGCGACAAAGTCTTCGGTGAGATCTTCGATGTAGATCTCCTGCACACCCATGGCCTTGGCCTTCTCGCGGGCAGGCTCCACCTCCTCGCCCTGACCGATGTCAGCGGTAAAGGTCACCACCTCGGCGTTATAGGTTTCCTGCAGCCAGCGGCAGATAACGGAAGTGTCCAGCCCACCGGAGTAGGCGAGGACGATTTTTCTCTTGTCAGACACGGGAATTCCTTTGAACAAAGCGGAGACGAAACCGCGGGGATTTTAGGGCAAGGAGGGAGAGGAGGGAAATTTTCGTTAGGTTGATCCGCCTTCCAGAGCGAATGAGCCATAAGCTAACGATTCTCAATCTAGAAATACTACTGTGATGCCAGATGCGAACCCCAACGCACCGCTGGCACTGTAGTTTCTCAGTGCCCTTCAATTACTGCGTATTCTCCCTCGTCAAGCGGACAACTCATGCTTAGAGTTCTCGGCGTTTTCGAGTTGCCGCCGGAACTGGGTGGCGGTATCCGTCCCAGACTCCGATGCGGCCTTTCTTCGTTGTAGATTCGTAACCAGCCATCCGTGATCTCGCTGACCTGATCGAGACTGCGGAACAGATACGCATTCAGCACCTCCACGCGATAAGTTTTATTGAAGCGTTCGATAAATGTGTTCTGATTGGGCTTGCCTGGTTGGATGTATTGAAGCTGCACATTGTTCTCATGGCACCAGTCGACCAACACCTGAGAGATCAGCTCAGGGCACTTGTCGAGGCGAAGTGCGCTGGGCAAGCCTCTCCACACAGCAAACTCTTAAAGCATCTCTTCACCCAATTGATCCTAAGGACCTAGTAAACCGCCCAAATCTAAACGGTATTCATAGGAAGCATCGCAATCGCCGGGCGCGCATTCACACCGTAGCGCGTCAGCAAAAACAAATTCGGCATCGCGCTCGGGCCGATCTAGAAGACACGAAGTGCGAACGATTAACCGGTCATCAATCGTCAAAAGCGTGACGGCTTGCGGAAATAACTCATGGTCAAAGCCGACTGTGCTCAGAAGAGTTTTCCCCGTGTTGCCGTTTAGTAGGTCAATGCTGCTGTAACCCTCGGTACTGTCTTGCACGAGGATATACGGATGAGCTACGTCAATAACGTCTGGCGAATGGGTAATCGCCGTACCTCGAGCTAACGACAGTCCATCGGGGTAACCGCTGGAATCTCGCTCAACTGATACCTCAAAAAACGGCAAAGCCCCGCCATCTTGCGTAACAGCAATGCGCAGTGTGTAAAGGCCAAACCAATAAGCGTGCATTCTCAACTCTGAGATCAATTCGTCCGCACGCTGCGTTGAGTTGGCCTTAAATGGAAAAGATAGGGACCGAAAGAAACCGTAGCTATTGCTCTTTAAGTAAAGTGAGATCTGAAAACCTTCATCGGCGGCAGCCCCCACAATGACAGCCCTATGTGTTTCGTTGTCAGCCGTAGTGACCGTTAGCGCCTTATATCCGCGCTCTACAACATCAGCCTGCGCATCCGCACGGCCGACATTGGCTGCTATCAAAAGCACGATAAAAAAGTTTCCCACGTCGCTATCCACACCTATGTTGTCGATCTTGATGACGGTCGAAACCGCAAGATCTCTTGTGCTCAAGTGCAAAAAACTAACCCAACAGGCTTAAAACTGCGTCGCAATTTGGCAAAGATGCTGCCGATTGTTGATCTGACTCACAAAAATCACTATGCAATTGCACAGCAACCAAGGCTCTCTCCTGTCGCGGTAGTATTGGTCAGGTCGACCCACCTTCGGCTGACAACTTTTTTGAGTTTTACGATTTTCCAAGAATCGTGACACCAACAACCGGTGGATGAAAATCCGGGCATCAAATTCTTCAGTGGTTGGTTTTTCGTTCCCTGTGCTTCGTTTTCAGTTATCGTCATCTAATGGAAATCTCTGACCGATTCCGCGGCTATCTGCCTGTCGTGGTTGACTTAGAAACAGGCGGGTTAAGCAAGCAAGACAACCCCATTTTGGAAGTCGCCTGCTCCTTCGTCACCATGCGCGACGGTCAGCTGTGCATAAAGGACAGCGCCAGTTGGAGTCTGGAGCCTTTTGAGGGTTCGCATATCGAGCCTGCTAGCTTGAAGGTCACTAAGATCGATTTGGATGATCCCAATCGCAACGCGCTGGATGAGCGCGAGGCCTTGGTGGAGTTTTTCAAAACCGTGCGGGATGAGATGAAGTTCGCGGGCTGCCACCGGGCGATTATGGTGGCGCACAATGCGTCCTTCGATCAGGGCTTTTTGAATGCGGCTTGCGAGCGGCTGAAGCTCAAGCGCAACCCGTTTCACCCGTTCACGGCGCTCGATACCGCAACCCTTGGAGCGCTGGCTTTCGGGCATACGGTACTCAGTGAAGCCTGCCGACGGGCAGGTCTAGATTTCAGTGAGGTGCAGGCTCATAACGCGGCCTACGATGCCGAGCGCACCGCAGAGCTGTTTTGTCATATTGTGAATGCTTGGCCTTTCCATCCGCATTGGCTGGAAAGGCACGAGGACGACGAGTAGCTGCTGAAAAGACCGGCCGCCTACTCTTCTGTGGCGTATTTCTCTGAGGTTTCCACCAGCAAGGTCTCTAGCTCCCCTGCTTCAAACATCTCGGTGATGATGTCGCAGCCGCCGACAAGTTCACCGTCGACCCACAGCTGCGGGAAGGTTGGCCAGTTGGCGTAGCCCGGTAGCGTTGAGCGAATTTCTGGGTTGCTGAGAATATCCACGTAAGCAAAGCGCTGGCCGCAGGCCACCATGCACTGCACGGTTTGCGCTGAAAACCCGCACTGCGGCGCCTGTGGGGAACCCTTCATATAAAGAATGATGGGGTTTTCAGAGATTTGTTGTTTGATCGAGTCCAATACTTCTTCTGACATAACGGCGTCCTAAGCATGTTGTTGTTCTGCATGCGCACTGCGCTTTGCCGCATTGTAGCCCTGAAAACTCGCCGGTTAACAGGCACTTTGGCATTCCCTTCCTTTATAACGTTATGATCGCCGCTGCTCCCGCTCACTTTCGAGGATCCGCCATGGCTTATGATTTTGACCGTGTCATAGATCGTGCAGGCACCAATGCGACCAAGCTGCAAAAGTACGCGGGCACCGACATTTTGCCGTTTTGGATCGCCGACATGGATTTTGCCGTGCCGGATTTCATCCTTGAGCCACTGCGTGAGCGCCTCGATCACCCGATTGTTGGTTACACCAAAAAGCCAGACTCTCTAACCCTGGCACTGCAAAACTGGCTCGTGCATCACTACGGCTGGCAAGTGCCCGAAGAATGGATCGTGTGGCTGCCGGGCGTGGTGCCTGGGCTGAACATGGCGGTGAACATGCTGGCGGCGGACGAGCACCTTTTGGTGCCCACGCCCATTTACTACCCGTTTTTAGATTTGCAGGACAACACTGGCCGCACGCAACTTGCCGTACCGCTGGCGTTGAACAATGGCACATGGTCAATGGACTTTGCACGCATGGGCGACGCGCTCACGCCGCATACCAAAATGGTGTGCATTGCGAACCCACAAAACCCTACCGGGCGCTGCTACAGCTTGGCCGAGCTGCAGGCGCTTGCTGGGTTCATTGAGGAGCACGATCTGCTGCTGGTTAGCGATGAAATTCATTGCCAACTGATTTTGGACGAGGACAAGCAGCATCTGCCCATTGCCCATGCAGTACCTGAAATCGCTCACCGCACGGTATCGCTGTTCGCGGCCACCAAGACCTACAACATCCCCGGCCTTGGCTGCGCTGCGGCAATTGTGCCGGATGCCGCGCTGCGCCAGCGCTTTCTCGCCACGCGTGGCGATTTGGTGCCTGGCCCCGGACCGCTGAACTATATTGCCTCCGAGGCCGCCTTTAACGACCGCTCAGACTGGGTGCCCGAACTGCTCACAACGCTGCGGCGTAATCGAAGCTTGATCGAAGCCGTAGCCGGTACGCGCATGTCGACGATGGAGGCTACTTATCTGGCGTGGCTGAACATTGAAGATTTGCAGCTCAACGACTTGGACGGGCACTTCGAGTCCCACGGGCTGGGTCTGAGTAATGGCGCGCCCTTTGGTCACGAGGGTTATGTGCGTTTTAATTTTGCCAGCCCGCGGCCGGTGCTCGAAGAAGGTCTGCGACGGGTTGCCGAGAGCCTGCAAGACTTCTGAGCATCGGGCAGTGGGCCTTGCTTGCCGAGCACTGTGATCCACGTCATATCTGCGCAAAACGCTGTTGCGAGGCGGGTATGGCTTTAGTATGTTGCGGTTTTACAGGCCGCATTCGACGCGGCCTGTCGCTTTTAGGCACGATGACTCCTTGGTATTGACTGTTCCTCAATTTCATTTGGAATTGAGCGGTGAGGTATTTCTACTCTCGGCAGTCGGTATCAACGAAGCGTCGCGCCCAAGCACCTTGTCGTAGGAGCAGGAACGAGCGTCATGCAGAACCATGTTATGAACACTTATGGCCGTATGCCCGTGAATTTTGTCAGCGGCGCTGGCTCCTACCTGACCGATAGCGAAGGCAAAACCTATTTCGACGGTCTGACCGGCATCGCCGTTTGCGGCCTCGGCCACGCCCACCCGCATGTCGCCGACGCCCTTGCCCATCAGGCTCAGACTCTGCTGCACACATCGAACCTTTACGAGATTCCGCTGCAAACCAAGCTGGCCAATCGTCTGTGCGAACGTTCTGGCATGGATAACGTGTTTTTTAGCAACTCTGGCGCGGAAGCCAACGAGGCGGCAATTAAGCTCGCGCGGTTAAAGGGCAACAACGAAGGCATTAAGTCACCGGCGGTGATCGTGGTCGACGGCAGTTTTCATGGCCGCACCATGGCAACGCTGACTGCTACCGGCAACCGCAAGGTTCACGCGGGCTTCGAGCCGTTGCTCAGCGGTTTCGTGCGCGCGCCGTTTAACGACATTCCTGCCATCGAGGCCATTGCGGCTAACAACCCCAATGTGGTTGCGGTAATGGTCGAGCCGATTCTCGGTGAAGGCGGCATTTACATTCCCGACGATGGCTATTTAGCGTCGCTGCGGGGTATCTGCGATGCCAACAACTGGCTGATGATTTTAGACGAAGTGCAAAGCGGCAACGCGCGCACCGGCAAATTTTTCGCCTATCAGCACACGGACATTCTGCCCGACGTGGTGACCACGGCGAAGGGCCTTGGCAATGGCATGCCCATTGGTGCCTGCCTTGCCCGTGGCGAAGCTGCGGCTTTGTTCGTGCCCGGTAACCATGGCTCAACCTTTGGCGGTAATCCCTTGGCCTGTGCCGCGGCCAATGCGGTGCTCGATGTGATCGACGCTGAAGGCTTGGAGCAGCGCGCCCTAGCACTCGGCGAGCGCATACAAAATGGTCTTAAAGACGCACTGGCTGGGCGCAACGACGTGAAAGAAATTCGCGGCGCGGGCTTGATGCTGGCAGTGGAAATGCACCAGGACATCGGTAGCTACGCTGCCAAGGCGCTGGAGCAAGGTCTGCTGATCAACGTCACCCAAGGCAACATCATTCGCATGCTGCCACCGCTGACCATGAGCGATGCCGAAGCCGACGAGTTGGTGCAGCGCGTCGTCACGCTGATCAACGCTTGATCGCCTAAAAAACCACTCCCTAACAACTCCCGGAAGTCGGACCGATGATCAAACGAGATTTTCTGTCGCTATTGGATTTTTCCTCTGATGAACTCAAGCACGTGATCGAGCGCGCGAAAACGCTGCGCAAGCAACACGAGAACGGCGAGGTATATCAGCCCTTGGTAGGCAAAACCGGCGCGCTGATCCTGACCATGAGCAGCACACGTACCCGGGTGGCTTTCGAGGCGGGTTTTACGCAAATGGGTGCGAGCGTTATTTTCTTAAGCCCTGGCGATACGCAAATTGGTCGCGGCGAGCCGCTGGAAGATCTGGCGCGGGTGCTGTCTGAAATGGTCGACATCATTATGATACGTACCGCCAGCCAACAAGACATCGAGACCCTTGCTCATTACGCCACGGTGCCGGTGATCAATGCCATGAGTTCGCTGCTGCATCCGTGTCAGCTACTCGCCGACATGCAGGCTTTTGAGGAACACCGCGGCTCCATCGAGGGCAAAACGGTCACTTTCTTGGGCGATGGCTACAACATGTGCCATTCGTACATTAATGCCGCCAAGCAGTGGAACTTTCACCTGCGCTTTAGCTGCCCAGATTCGCATCAACCCGACGCTGATATTTTAGCCAACGGTGAAAATGTGGAGCGTGTGCTCGACCCTCGCGAGGCGGTGGACGGCGCGCACTTGGTCGTCACAGATGTCTGGTCCTCCATGGGCCATGAGGGCGAAGAAGGTAACCGCAGGGCGATTTTTGAGCCCTATCAAGTGAACGAGACGTTGCTCGACTTGGCGGATCCCAGCGCCCTGTTCATGCACTGCCTGCCGGCTCATCGCGGCGAGGAAGTCAGCGATACACTACTAGACGACCCGCGCTCTGTGGTCTTTCACGAAGCAGGCAACCGCCTGCACAGTCAAAAAGCCTTAGTCGAATTTTTGCTGTTGGGCCGTCAGGGCTAAGTAGCCGCCAGCGTTTGGAGAACCGCTCGCTCGTATCCGGCAAGCAGTGCTTGGCGCTTGGCCGTCGGCATGGTCGGCGCAAAGTCCTGACCCAACTGCCACAGTGCCGCAGCCTCCTGCAAATCGGCAAATAATCCTGCGCCAATGGCAGCCAGCACGCCGGCGCCTCGCACGGTGGTCTCGACGTCTGCCGGACGCTGTACCGGCACATCCAGCACATCGCACAAAAACTGACAAAACGCCTCGTTGACCACCATGCCGCCGTCCACTCGAAGCGTGGTCACAGGCGCGCCATCCGCCGCCATGGCATCCAGCAAGGTACGGGTTTGATAGGCCACACTCTGCAAAAAGGCGGTGATGAGGTGGTCTTTATCGCTGTCCAAGGTCAGCCCGGTAATCAACCCCCGGGCCTGCGGCTGCCAATAGGGTGCGCCTAAGCCCGTGAACGCAGGCACGACATATACCCCGTGGGTCTCACCCTGGGTGCGTGCAAAGGCATCAGCGGTTTCGGCGGCATGCTCGATTAAACCCAGCTGATCGCGCAGCCACTGGATGGCAACACCGGCGACAAAAATGCTGCCCTCTAAGGCATAGCTGGGTTTGCCGTCGATACGGTAAGCCACAGTGGATAACAGTTGTTGGCTTGATCGAGAGATCTCGTCACCGGTATGAGTCATGACGAAACAGCCGGTGCCGTAGGTACTTTTCGACATACCTGCCCTAAAACAGGCCTGACCGATCAGTGCGGCCTGCTGATCGCCTGCAATACCAAAAATGGGTATGGGTGCACCAAACCATTCTGCGTCCGCGGTACCAAAGTCTGCGACGCAGTCGAGAACCTCGGGCAGTACCGCCGTCGGCACTTTGAACAGCTCCAACAGTGGCTCACTCCAGCACTGCTGGGCAATATCGAATAGCTGGGTGCGGCTGGCGTTGGTGGCATCAGTAACGTGCCGCGCGCCCTTGGTGAGATGCCACACCAAGAAACTGTCCACGGTGCCAAAACACAGCTCGCCGCGCTGTGCGCGACTGCGATCGGCATCGGTTTGATCCAACAGCCATGCCAGCTTGGTACTGGAAAAATAGGGATCGATGATCAAACCCGTGGTGTGCTGAATCAGTTCTGCAACACTGCGACCATCGGCTTGGCCCGCTGGATAGCGCTGCTGGGCCAGGGCGTCGCAATAGGCCGCACTACGGCGATCCTGCCAGACGATGGCGTTGTACAGGGTGCGCGATGTCTCGCGCTCCCACAGCAGAGAGGTTTCACGTTGGTTGGTGATGCCAATGCCAGCGATAGCGCTAGGTGCGATGTTCGCATCAGCGATGGCCTGTCGACCTACGGCCAAAATCGAAGACCAGATCATGGCTGGGTCTTGCTCAACCCAGCCATCTTGGGGGTATGTGCTGTCGATACTCTGCTGGGCGCTCCCCACTACCGCGCCAGCGGCATCGTAAACAAGCGCGCGGCTACTAGAAGTGCCTTGATCGAGGGCAAGAATGTAGGTCATTGAAGGTTCTCACTTTATGCACAGACGGTCAGACCACTTGGCCCGCAGCAGCGCAGCTTAATGGCAAAAGCCGCTGAGTGT
>ERZ802822.2533-NODE-2533-length-10118-cov-6.537098_pt1 | contig 10118 bp, 14 predicted proteins | sample MGYA00345649_ERZ802822 | MGnify/ENA primary metagenome ERZ802822 (study PRJEB30503, sample SAMEA104212359) | marine metagenome | biome: Westerlies Biome; feature: [SRF] surface water layer (ENVO:00010504) within the epipelagic zone...; material: water... | reverse complement strand
ATTATTATATCTAAATTTGTATCAAAGGATGACTCGCCAATCACAATGGTTAGCTATCAATATACTTTAATGACTATTTTTGCTTTACCTCTAGCTATTTATTTTTGGCACATGCCATCATTAAATTCTATAATTTATGTGTTTATAGCCGCTATATCAGGAACAATATTGCATTTATCATTAGCCCTATCTTACAAATATGCTGACTTATCGGTAACTCAACCAATTTGGTTTACTGGATTAATATTCGGTTCGTTATTTGGGTATTTTGCTTTTAGTGAAATGCCAGATCTTTGGACCTGGATTGGTGGTGTTGTAGTTTTCTCTTCAGTATTAATAATAACGTATAATGAAAGAAATAAAAAAAATAATTTAGACTCTTTGAATTAATTATTTGTAAATTAATTAGCGGCTTTAAAGCCGCTAAAAACATTATATCAAATTTAATAAATTGAGTTTCTATTACGTTCCTTGAAGTTTATTTTAATAACCTTCAAATATTGTTCTTATGATAATTAAAATAATTCCAATTAATGGAAACATTAAACCTCTAATAGTTGGTTTAAATCCATAATTATTAACTAAATTATAGAACCTAAGGAAGCCATTTATTGTAGCCATAGCAAATAATATAAAAAGAAATGAATACCAAAATTTATATTGTACTACATTTTCTTCGTATGTATTTCCAGTAACATCAAAAGTTAATAGAATTGACATTAATAATATTGCTAAAAAAACTACTCCTAAAACACCTCTAAATATTGTTTTTGGTTCTTCATTAGAATAACCAAGTTGATCATAAAATTTGTTATTTAGAAAAAATTGGTAAACAACAAAAGCATTAAAAAGCATAAATAAAACATGAAATGTAAAAGCTAATGTTCCACCTGCTTCTAAAATAATATCAGCCATAAAAGATCCAATCGTTAATTTAAGCTTACAAATATATGATTCGTTTAAAATGTTAATAATTTGATGATAATAAAAATTTAAGCTCTTAAATTTTAATAGTTAATTTGTGTTTAATTTAAGCTAATAAACATAAAGGTAATAATTAAGTCATAAACACAAAATATATGGAAATATTTATTTCACTTTTAGCAATAATATTATGCTGGGTGTGGATAGAATGTTTTTTAATATTTTCCTATAAAGTTAACATTGGATACTTTGATGATTCGTATTTAAGTCTTAGTAAATTTAAATGGATTATTAGAATTACAATAATTACTCTTACTTTTTTAATAAGTATCTATATGTTTTTATTTCAACCTAACGAAATTAATCAAGTGATATCAATGTGCTTTAACTTAATTTTAAATAATAAATAAATGATTCTTTTTTTAGTTGTCCTCGGAGCTTTTATGTTAAGCTTTATCGCGGGAGGGATAACACATTCTTTTGGTTTATATCTTATTCCAGTTACAGAGTATTTAGAAGTTGGAAGGGAAACATTTGGTTTTGCTTTTGCGCTACAAGGATTTATTGCAGGGGCAGGAGCTTTTATTTTTGGTGCCATCTCAGATAAGTATGGATCTGGCATCGCTTCATTCATTGGTGCTATATTATTTATTGTTGGATTAGTTCTCTTTGCCAATGTAGGCTCATCAACTGACATTATTATATCGCAGTGTATGATAGGTTTTGGTGCGTCAGGCACAGGTGTATCAGTCACATTAGGTGCAGTTGGAAGAGTCGCTACGGATAAAAATAGAACTCTTTATCTGGGAGTTGTAATGGCCGGTGCATCGGCAGGTCAATTTATTATTCTACCTATATCTTCTTTTCTTTTACAAACTTTCGATTGGTCACAATCTTTAATTTACTTAGCTATATTATCGTCATCGATGTTATTTTTTGCTTTTGCATTAAATTTTTCAAGTAAATCTAAATCATCGATTGAAGGAACTAACCAATCTATTAAAGAGGCTCTCATTGAGGCACTGTATTCAAAAAGCTTTATTTTACTAACTATCGGTTTTTTTGTTTGTGGGTTTCATGTGACTTTTGTAGCGGTTCATCTTCCTGCATATATTAGTGATCAAAATTTACCTTCTTGGGTAGGCGGATGGGCACTCGCCTTAATAGGATTGTTTAATATTGTTGGATCTCTTTTATTTGGATATTTGGGTGATAATGGCTCTAAGAAAAATTTGCTCGCTATTTTGTACACCTTGAGAGGAGTGTTATTTTTATTATTTATTATTATCCCCATCAATGAACTGACGGTTTTATTGTTTGCTTCATTATTAGGAATATTATGGCTCTCAACCGTTCCCTTAACTAGTGGAATAATTAGCGTTATGTTTGGGCCCTATTATATGTCCATGCTATTTGGAATAGTTTTCTTTTCTCATCAAGTTGGTTCATTTTTGGGTGCATGGTTAGGGGGTAAACTTTTTGATGCCTACGGATCATATGATATAATGTGGTATGCTTGTATTATTCTAGGATTCCTGTCTGCATTAGTCCATCTTCCCATTAAAGAAATCCAAGTTCCAAGATTGCAAACAAATTCAGGATGATAATTTAATTTTTGTAACTTTATTACAATTGCAATCAAATAAAATTTTTTTTATGAATATTATTATTAAATAAATTTATTTGAGGAGAAAACAGATTATGAGCTCTATAGAAGTTAAAAGTTTTAATAACCCTGATGAAGTATCTACAGCATTTAATAACGCAAAAATAGAATCTGTAAAAGTTGGTGGGCAACGAATAATGAGATTGACATTACAACCAGGTTGGAAATGGTCGAGAGATATTAAGCCGGTTGTGAAAACGGAAAGTTGTCAAACTAAACATTTAGGAATTATTACGGCAGGGACTGTATGTGCCAGACATGAAGATGGCACAGAAGTTAGCTATACTAAAGGTGACGCTTATTCAATTGATCCTGGTCACGACGGTTGGGTTGTTGGTGATGAGCCAGCAGAAGTCATAGAATTTCACGGTGCTTGGGGGGAGTAATTTTATTTAATTAGGGGTTAATTTATTAACCCCATAAAATTTATTTTAATTCAGTTGCACCTGTCTCTGTTCTCCAAATTAAACCATCTTTTTTTAACGAAACAACCATCAGCGCTTCTTTATCGCCAGATTTATAAGTATTAAATGTATGAGTGATTAAAATATCATCATTTTCATAAACACATCTCACTTTCTCTCTAGTAATATTATCGAGCATTTCTTGTGTTTGTTCTTCACTACCATCACTTTTTTTAAAAGTTTTATTTTGTACGTGACTGACAAATTCATGATCTTCGTGAAAGAGATCTCTGTGCGCTTTGGCATCTTTATCTTCCCAGGCTTTTTCGATTTTTTCAAATAACATACTTATCCTTTGTTTTATGATACTCACCTATATTAGGAGTATTTATTAAATTAATATTAAAGATATTATAAAAAAAAAATTAAGTTTTAAATTAACTAGTTATTAAAAATATTAAATTTTATAAGTTTTAAGCCAATAACTCTCTCAAATATTAATAAAATTTCCCGAGGCATTTGTTATTTAAATAAAACACCTATTTATAAAATGATGAGACAATTTATAGCCGAATGTTGGGATAGTGTTATGAATCATAACTATAACCCACTAAAACACATCCCCGACTTGCAAGTCAGGCACATGATATTGCAAATACTAGCTTGGTTATGGTGTATCGTATTTAGTCTTTATGTCGGCTCATGGTATGTCATGGGAATTACTTTTGCTGCGCATTTTCTTTTAATTGCTGCAACTGCTGTCACTATTGCTACTTTTAGAATTTCGGAGCGTGTGTATAAATTCAAAGAAGGGTACCATTCAGTGAATAGAGCAAGAGGTAGCGTGATCTATAGAGATAAAGATGGCAATCCATATAATGTAGATCTCCCAAAAAATGATCCGGGTGGGGAGCACGACTAAATTTTTATAACCTGTTTTCTTTATAAGACTAATTTAAATCAATAAATGCTATTGAGGCAGTATCTTCTAGAAATAATACTAATCCATCTTCTATTTTAATCATATCTCTAATTCTTTCACCAATGTTCTCTCTCTTTAGATTGGTTAACTCTTTATTATTCTTTAATTCAAAAAAATAGACCGAACTATCTTTTAATGATGCAACAGCGTATTGGTTATTTTTATTTAAACCAACTATTTGTGATATTCCAATTGATGGATCAAAATATTTAACAGGTTCTATATATCCATGTTCTTCGTGTGATTTATGAAGAGGATATTTGACATATTTCTTTTTATTATAACTTGCAAATTTTCCTCCATAATGTTCACCATAAGATGAAATAGCCCATCCGTAATTTGGTACGTCACCTTTATTAAGGTCAATAAAGTTTATTTCATCACCACCCTCGGGTCCATGCTCAGCTTCTAACAAATAATTAAATTCTTTATTATAATATAAACCTTGGGGATTTCTGTGCCCCATACTTATTATGGAATAATTTTTATTCATTTTATTTATTTTAATAATTTTACCAAAAATACTATTTATATTTTGCACCCTATGGCGACTTCTAAAGTCACCTGTTGATAGTAATAGGGTAGTGTCATCTAAACTAACAATTCGTCCCCCTGATTGATGGGCGTTGAATTCTTCATCAATGTTATCTTGTGTGTGAACACATTCATCAGAGGTAAATAATATATCAAATTCTATGTATTGATAATTCATACTACCTTGAAGCATACTGGTGTTCCAACAATTGTCTTTCACCTCCCTTGTATAAGAGACATAAATTTCTTCATTATGAATATGAATATCTTTTATTGAGTACCAGCCACCTTCTAACCAATCAAAATCGTGCATTCTTGATTTACTAAATTGATCTTCATTAATAAATTTATCAATGTTTGTTTTAATTTGTTTAAATGTAAGGTTATCTTCTCTTTTTATTATTAATTCTTTGGCATAGGCGAGGACACCACTTGCAGAAAGTAAAATCAGATTGTTGTTGTGTTGATCAATAAACCCACTAGCTGGAAATTGATTGGCTATTCCATACATTAGTATATTTTTTGTGGGATTATAAATATCGATCGTTAAATTATTTGAAATAAAACTTTGTTTAGAATTAAATGAATATTCTAAATCACTATTTTTAGTTTTTATATGCATATCAAATTCATATGGATCCATTTGAATTAATAAATTTTCAAGTTTTTCTTCAACAGAGCCTAAATAAGTAATTTCTTCAAATAACTCTTTAAAACTCTTTTCAAATAATTTCTTTTGAGCTTCTAAAGTATTTCTTTCTTTCTTAATTTTAGATATTTGTAACTCAAGTTCGTTAATATTTTTTTGAGGGAAGATAAAATTTGAAATAATATTTTCTTGATTTGAATTGAACAAATTTCTTATATTTTTAAAATCATACAGAAAATTCAAGAGAAGAAAAATAAATACAAAAATAATAAAAATGTTTCTAAATCTAATCATTATTGATAATTTTTTTTTACTTTACTTATAAGAATGCATCTAAATAACAATATTAAAAATTAATTATATATTTAGATATGATCTTAATTTGCTATATTTTTTATTGCTGTATCAAAAATAATAGAGTGTCTCTTTGCTAACTCTTCATGATTTTTACTGTAACCTCCGCCAATCACAGTAGCTACAGGTATATGCTGCTTTCTGTAATGTTCTAAAACCAATTTATCCCTATTTCTAATACCCTCTAGGCTTATTTTAAGGTTTCCAAGTTTATCTTCTTCAAACACATCGACACCCGCATCATATAAAACAATATCAGGATTTACATGCTGTTGAATTTTTTCTAGCGTATTTTTAAGTGTAATTAAATATTCTTTATCCCCTAATCCAGAGGGGAGACTAATATCCATCCATCCTTGTTTTTTTTCATAAGGAAAGTTACTTTCACTATGAATGCAGCATGTGTAAATTGTAGAATAATTTTTACAGATATCAATTGTGCCGTCACCCTGATGAACATCTAGATCCAAAATTAAAACTTTTTTTACCAATTTTTCCTTGATCAAATTAATTGCAGTGTAAGCAAGGTCATTAAAGACACAAAAGCCAAAACCATGATCATAATGTGCATGATGTGTACCACCTCCAACATGGCATGCTAAGCCAGTTTGAAGAGAAGTTTTTGCCGTAAGATAGGTGCCTTCAGCTTCCAAAAAAGATCGTTCACGCAATCTATTAGACCAAGGAAGATTAATTAACCGTAAATACTCTCTCGTTAATACATCTTTTGAAACTTTGTTTATATAATCAACATCATGAGACAATTTTAAATTTTCTAGTAGAGCAAAAGAGGGGGTAAATATTTCCAAATTTTGTGAATATTGTTTTTGAAGATTTTTAAATAGATCTGAAAACTTTGATCCTACAAAGCTATGTGCTTTGGGGACGGGGATATCATATTTCTCATGATAAATTATAGGGAGCATTTCATTTATTATCTTTAATATATTTAATATATTTATAGTATTAAAATAAATCAACGAATTGGGGGACAAAAAAGAAACCAGAGATGTAACTGACTGGAAACCTTTTTGTCCTTGAGTGTTTGGCACTCAATTACGTCTATAACGTTTTTTAAAAGAAATATCTAAAATAAGTATTTTATTAATTCAAATAAAATAAATGATATAAGAATTTAAAAAAACATTTAGGAGATTTTATGAAAGAAAAATTATTTAAACCTGTTTACTGGATAATGTTAATCCTATTATCAATTGATTTTATTGATACAAATATAAGAACAATTAGTGGTCATTTATCTGGCGAAGGTATAAATTTTCCTGGATTTGTAGTTAATATTCAGTTGTCATCAATAGATTTTGCAATCTTTATTATCACCCAGCTAGTTTTAGCATATTGCATTTATAAGTTATTTGATCTTAAAAAAATAGGTGGTTATATATTTATGTTAACAAATATTATTTTCTTAATCTATGGATTTATTTTTGGTCCATTTTCAGCAATACCTGCTAGTCAATTTTTACCATTAATTATTTTATATTTCTCTATTTATATAGTTTTTGTAATAGGTATTCCTTATTATTATTCCGATAAATTTAAATAAAATATTAGGGCTGTTTAAATACTCAGCCCTATAAATTTTTTAAAAGAAATACCAAATGATGATTAGATTAATCTAAAATAACCAGAACATTTAACAATCTCCTTGGCTGGTGGTAGTAAGTTATCATAAATTTTTAATAATCTTCAATTAAAGAAGAACAAGAGAAGATTAATTAAATTGAAAGGATACAAAATGTTATATCACTTAAAATATGTCGTATATGATGATAAGAAATTAGCTGCACAAGAATTATTTAAAAATATGACTCAAGAGGAAAGAGATGGGGAATTTCCTGAAGGAGTAACTAAAATTGCTAGAGTTCATAATTCAGCAAGTGGCTATGGTTATGTAATTGTAGATGCAGAAAGTCATGAAAAGCTTCACGGCTTCATGATGAGTTGGGCACCAATGTGTACTTTTCCACAAGTTGAAGCAATGATTGATGATGAGGGCTTATTAAAAGTTCTTTAATACATTAATAATTTTTAGAAGCTGCACTTAAAAGGGAAGTGATAGACCTTACCACTTCCCCAATAATCCTTAAATAACCAGAATACTTAACAATCTTCTTAGTAGGTGGTAAGATAATGTTTAAATGACTATTATCAAAAACTTTCAGTTACTCGCTAATTTTAATGCTTGGGCAAATACGAACATCTTCTCATCTTGTAAGAAGTTAGATGAAAATGAATACAAAAAAGACAGAAAAGCATTTTTTACCTCTATTCATGGTACGCTAAATCATTTGTTGGTTGTAGATAATTTATACATTGCACGCATTGAAGGAAAAGATCATAACATCAAAAGTATGGATCAAATTCTTCATGATAATATTGATGATTTAGAAGAGGCACGAATGAAAAAAGATAAGCACTTGGTTGATTTAGTTAATAATCTATCGGAGGAAAATATTGGTACGGAAATTACTTATAAAAGTTTTGATGCTACAGTGCACACCTTTACTATCAACTTCATCCTCATGACTCTGTTTAATCATCAAACTCATCACCGCGGTCAAGTGCACAACATGTTATCACAAGCAGGTATTAAGCCTCCTCAAATTGATATTCCAGACTTTAAAGGATAGTATAATTAAATGAATATTAGATTTTATTTAAAATTTATAGTTTGTTTATTAATGACAAAATTTGCATTTGCAGATGTTGTGGATATCAATAATAATCAAATTTTAGAATTATCAAATACGAATATTCCAATTGTAGACGTAAGAAGTAAAACTGAATGGGATCAAACGGGAGTTATTCCTAACAGCATTCTGTTAACTTTTTTTGATAAAGAAGGAAACTATGATCTGAATGAATGGTATGAAAAATTACTATTAGAAATAGATGAAGGTGAACCAATAATATTAATGTGCCGATCAGGAAATAGATCGAGAATCATTGCTGACATGATGGATAAAGAATTTGATAATGTTATTTATAATGCCAAAAGAGGAATAATGTCGTGGATTAATGATAAATTAATAACCGTTAAACCCACATCACTTAATTGAAGAATGAGGACAACAAGAGATTCAAAGCAACGACTTATGGGTCCCTAATTGCCCTCGATGCCTTATAGCGATTTTATAATAATAAAAAACCCTCTTTATCAACTAAGCTAAAGAGATTATATTTTTCTAAATGCAGCTACACTCTCAATATGATGAGTCATAGGAAACAAGTCTAATCCCACAATATTATTTAACGAATATTTATTATCTAATAAAATTTTAGAATCTCTAGCAAGTGTTGAAGGGTTGCAAGAGACATAAATTATTACATTTGGTTTTTTTTCAATCATTTGATTCATGACCTGTTTGCTAATTCCATTTCTTGGGGGATCTAAAATAATAGTATCGATTTTTTTTATACTGCCTAATTTTTGTTCAACTGTACCGTGATGGATAAATACATTATCTATATGTTCGAACATATTATTGGCATCTTCAATACATGTGTCATTCATTTCAATAAGATGAACTTGACCATTTTTACCAATTAACTTTGAAACGGGTAATGTAAATAAACCTACACCTCCATAAAGATCACATACGATTTCATCTTGCTGAATATTTGCCTCTTTCATAACTTGCTGAAGTAATAAGCCAGGGGCGTTTATATGACTTTGCCAAAAACTTTTAGGAGAAATTGTATATGTATTTTTATCTACATTCTCTGTTAACTTATCTGGTCCAAGGATACTTTTTTCAAATTGACTGACATTTATTTCATTTGTACTAGAGCAAGATATTTTTAAATTCTCATTATCCCAATTCTTAGTAAAGATATCCGATTTATTTATTTCTTTAAGGGCTATTAAGCATTCATCAATTTCTATTACGGTATTACTTTTATGCGCACGTAATCCCACTTTTTTATTTTCAGAAATAGCTAAATTTAATCGCGATCTCCAATGAAGTCCATTAGATGGATTGGCTGTTATTATCTCAGGTAAGATATCAATTTTGGTGATACGTTTAAATTGATCTTTAAGTACTTCTTTTTTTAAGTCAGACTGAACATCATAATTTATATGCTGAAAATCGCATCCACCACATCCTTCAGGATGAGCATATTGACAGGGAGGGGTAACTCTATCTTTTGATGATTGTAATATTTCTACCGCATCACCAAAAGCAAACTTAGAATTAGTGGCAGTAATTTTTACCTTGGCTATTTCCCCTGATATAGCGTGACGTACAAAAATTATTTGATTGTCATGCCTGGCAACAAAGTGTCCTCCATTAGCAATATTACCTATATCCAAGGTAAGTATCTCGCCAATAGCCAAGCTCACAATGAAACTATTCCTTATTAAATTGGAATTTTATTTATTTTTCTTTTCTTTTTTAGCCGCTTTTTTCTCTTTAATACTTTTTTTAGGTTTTCCTTTTGTATCTTTTTTCTTATCCATTCCTTTAGCCATAATGTTTCTCCTTATTTAATTGTTCACTTCAACGTCTTATAACGATTTTATTCAATTAGAAAACCTTGCATATCAAGAAAGCTTAGAGGAAATATGTAAAAAAAATAAAT